>Ga0102903_1001036_pt1 | contig 9079 bp, 9 predicted proteins | sample Colrivmet1555C02_FD_78497 | JGI IMG/M metagenome (GOLD analysis project Ga0102903, IMG submission 78497) | Estuarine microbial communities from the Columbia River estuary - metaG 1555C-02 | ecosystem: Environmental > Aquatic > Marine > Intertidal zone > Estuary | place: USA: Columbia River Estuary... | reverse complement strand
CCAAGTTTTATTGAATCAACTGCAATTTTAATATTTGCATGACCTGAAATCATAATAACAGGAACATCAGCATCAATTGATTTTATAAATTTTAATATGTCTATTCCGTCTCTATTTTTTTCATCTAACAAAACATCCAATATTACTAAATCTGGTAATTTTTTTTTTATCTCCGATAATGCTTTTTCAACAGTGTCAGCTTCTCGAACGAAAAAATTATTTTCTTTTAAGATTTCATGAACTGCAAATCTTATATCTTTTTCATCGTCTATTAATAAAATTTCACTTCTCATTAATTAATCTTAATGCTTAATTTAATTTTAGCTCCATTACTTTTTTCTATAAAATTTAAATCACCACCATGCTCATGTAATATTTTAGATACTATTGATAATCCCAGTCCTGATCCACGTTGTTTTGTTGTGGTTAAAGGGACTATTAAATCTTTTGGTGTTGTTTTAAAACCAACGCCATTGTCTTCAATTATAATATAAATAAAATCATTATTATTTTCGATCAATATATTTATTTTTCCTTGTAAATTTTTATCTAATTCTTTTTTTTCATAAATAGATTCCAATGAATTTTTGATAATATTAATCAAAACCCTAGAAATCTGATTTAGATCGAATTTAAATACATCTTGGGTGCTACTATAAACTAAATTAAAAATTACTTTTTTTTCAGATAATTTATATAAACTTATACTATCTTCTATAAGTTTTTTTAAATTATTAGATTTTTTAATGGGATTTGGCATTCTTGCAAAATCTGAAAACTCATTTGCTAACTTTCCTATGTCCTCAACTTGCCTAGATATTATATTTAAATAATTTTCAAAGTCAGCCTTATCAACATTAATTTGCTTTGAATACCTATCTTTAATTCTCTCCAATGAGAGTGTAATTGGTGTTAAAGGATTCTTAATTTCATGCGCAAGTTTTTTTGCTACCATTTCCCATGCCTGATATCTTTCTGATAAAGCAATTTTATTTTTTTGCGCCTGTATTTCTTGAGTCATTATATTAAATGTTTGATATAATTTTTTAAAATCATCGTCTTCTTCTTCATATTTTAATTTAACTTCTAAATTTCCAACGGAAACTTCTTTTGCGGCAAAAATTAATTTAATAATTGGTCTTGAAATTTTATTAGCTATGTTAATTGCATACATACTTGATAACAAAATTAGCGAGCTAACTATTACAATATAAACAGCAGCAAAAGTAATTTGGAGACCAAGACTGTTTGATTTTAATTTATAGTAGAATGTAGAGGCTTCTCCAGTATTTTTTAAAAAATTAACAGTCTCAGGATCAACATATCTAATTGTATATAAAAAAATATTCTCACTACTGCTTAATTTTACTAAAGCATTTGTTTGATTCTTATTTGCATCAGAGATTAATATAGTTTGTCCATTTTGAGCCATATCAATAAAAGTTTTTAACGGAGCAATAAAATTATTCTTATTACTGAAGGATGTTGAAAATAAAAGAAGACCATCTTTATTTATTAAATAAGATTCTTCAATTTTTCTAAATCTAGATTGTTGATCAAAATAATTTTGAAATATTTGTTTGTTTTCAGAATATAGATTAAAATTACGATTTAGATCATTTGCCATTGCTAAAATTTCTCCTTTTATAGAGCTCTGATTCTCTTCAAGATAATTTCTAGCAACTTCAACTGAATTATTTACAACATCATTAACTTTTTTATCAAACCACTTTTCAATACCAAGGTTAAAAAGCATTAAAGAAAATACAGCTACAAAAATTGATGGTACAGCTGTTACAAAAATAAAATATTTAATAAAATTTAAATTTGTACTCAATCCTGAGATTACTTTAGACTTATAAAAAAAAACTATAAGTTTTCTAATAATTAAGAAAAGCAAAACACATATGATGGATATGTTTATTATTAATAGAACCTGAATGTTATTTTCATTTAACTGAATAAAACTTGTGCCAGAAAATGTATAAAGGGTAAAAATTCCAAAAATGATTGAAAGAAAAGTACTAATGTATAAAAGTAAATTGGAACTTAATATTTTTTTAATCATTTTTTTATGAGTTACTGCGCTATAATTCTAGCTGCTGGCAAAGGTCATAGATATTCAAAAACTATACCAAAGCAATATACAGTATTTGATAATGAATTAATAATAAATTACTCTATTAAAATACTTTCTGAAATAAACACAATAAAAAAGATAATTTTAGTAATTAACAAGCCTCAATTTATAAAATTTAAAGATCAGGTTTATAAAAATAAAAAAGTTAAAATAATTCAGGGTGGCAAGGAAAGGAAGGATTCAGTATTTCTTGCTCTTTCAAAATTAAAAAGAACTAATTGTAATAAAGTTTTAATACATGATGCTGCAAGACCATTTTTAAAAAAGAAATTAGTAAACAAAATTATTAAGCTTTCTAAAAAAAATGAAGCTGTAATTCCTTATATAACAAATACTGATACAATAGTTTTTAAAGATAAAATTCTAGACAGAAAAAAAGTTTTTTCGATTCAAACCCCACAATGTTTTTCTTTTAAAAAAATATTTTCTTTACATAAAGAATATAAAGGCAAAAAATTTACTGACGAATCTTCTTTATTTTTTTATAAAAACTTAACTGTTAAAAAAATACTAGGCGACATTAATAATGTCAAAATTACTCTTAAGAATGATTTAAATAATACTAAAAAAAATTCATACGGAATTGGCTATGATATTCATAAATTGGAAAAAAATTATAAATTATACTTAGGGGGAATACATATACCCTATTCAATGGGTACAGTAGGTCATTCTGATGGGGATCCTGTAATTCATGCCTTAGTAGATTCTCTCTTAGGGTCTAAAAAATTAGGTGATATAGGAACTTTCTTTCCAAATAATAAAAAATTTAAAAATAAAAGATCAACATTTTTTTTGAAAAAAATTATTAATCTTCTTGAAACTAAGAATATTAAAATTAATAATATTGATATTAACATTATTGCTCAACAACCAAATCTTAAAAAATATAAAAAAATTATATCTAATAATCTTTCTAAAATTTGTAACATTAGTGAAAAACAAATAAGCGTAAAAGGCAAGACAACTGATAGACTTGGAAATATTGGAAAAAATAAAGCAATCGCATGCGAGGTAATAACATCTGTATCAAATAATTAATTTTAATAAAAAAATTTTTACTTTGTTTGGAATTGGTTATTTACCTATTCCAGGAACAATGGCGTCGCTTATTACTGTAATTATTTATTATTTATTTTATAATTATCTTAATATTTTTTTTTTTATATTTTTTCTTATTCTTATTTTATTTTATTCATTCTACTTTTTAAATAAAACAATAAAGAAATCTTTTCCATCATCTGATCCGAAAGAAATTGTAATTGATGAATTTATCGGACAATCAATACCCCTGCTTATATGTGAAAATAATTTTTTTTTGATAATACTATCTCTTTTATTATTTAGACTTTTTGATATCACCAAACCATGGCCAGCAAGTTATTTTGACTTTAAAATAAAAAATGCAACTGGAGTAATAATGGATGATGTCATCGCTGGTATATATACATTTTTAATCATTTATTTATGCATATAAATAAGAAAATAAAAAACTTAACAACAATTCTAAAAAAAAAGAAAATTAAAATCTCAGTAGCAGAATCCTGCACGGGCGGGTTAATTAGTTATAACTTAACTAAAATTCCTGGGGCATCAAAATATTTTGAGATGGGAACCGTTTCTTATTCAAATAAATCAAAGATCGACTTTCTAAAAGTAAAACAAAAAACCTTAATAAAGCATGGGGCGGTAAGCGCAGAAACTTGCAAGGAGATGTGTAAAAATTTACTTAAAAGCTCCAAAACAAATATTGCAATATCTGTAACAGGTATAGCTGGACCAGATGGTGGTACTAAAAAAAAACCTGTAGGACTTGTTTATATTGGCATCTGCAGTAAAAAAAAAATGGAAATAATAAGGTTTAATTTTAATAAAAAATTAACAAGAGCAATTATCCAAAATAAAATTTTGATAGAAACTGTTAAATTAGTGAAAAACCATATTAAAATTTTATAGTTTCTTTTGCTCTCCGCTCAAAAGAATTTAAAATTTTTTCAAAACCATAATTAAAAAACTTATTAAATAAAATATTAACAATAGGATTTTTTAATTCGATATCTATAAAAAAAATTACATTGCAAGACTTTTTGTCAATTTCTTCAAATTCCCAAATATTTAATAAATTTTTAATATTTCCATTTATAGATGTTACTTCAATTTTTGAATTTTGATTAATATAAATAACTTCGCTTGTGTAAATTTCTCTAAAAGACTTAAAGCCTATCTCCAAATCCGCTGTAATTTTTAAGTCTTTTTTTTTTTTATTAATTGTTAAAATTTTTGAATTAATGCACCAAGGTAAAAAAAATTTATAATCATCAATTTTTAAAACTAATTCTATAAGATCTTTTTTAGAATAATTAAATTTTTTTATAATTTTTTTGACTGGCAATTTAAATTAGCTTGTTAATTCTTTTTTTTTTCAAAATATCGAAATCTTCCGACGCATGATAAGAGGATCTTGTTAATGGACTTGAGGAAACTAATAGAAATCCTTTTCCTTCTGCGATTAATTTATAACTTTCAAACTCCTCTGGTGTTATAAAATTTTTTATTGGATAATGTTTTGTGCTCGGTTGCAAATACTGACCAATAGTCAAAAAATCTACTCCTGCTATTCTTAAGTCATCCATAACCTGCATGATCTCTTCTTTGGTTTCACCTAACCCTACCATTAGACCTGATTTAGTAAAAATTGTAGAATCATAATCTTTAACTTTCTTCAATAAATCTAAAGATTGAAAATAACGAGAACCAGGTCTTACTTTTAAATAAAGTCGAGGGATAGTTTCCAAATTATGATTAAAAACATCAGGCTTTGCATCAGCAACAATTTTATAAACATCGCCTTTTCTTAAAAAATCTGGTGTTAAAACTTCAATTGTTGTTTTATTATTATATTGCTTAATTTCGGAAATAACATTTGCGAAATGTTTTGCACCACCATCTTCTAAATCATCTCTATCAACAGACGTTATAACTACATGTAATAAATTTAAATCCTTAACACTTTGTGCAATTTTTTTAGGCTCTAGAAGATCTAGTACTAGAGGAATGCCAGTTTTAACATTGCAAAAAGCACAGGCTCTAGTGCAGGTATCCCCCATAATCATAAATGTTGCATGTTTTTTACTCCAACATTCATTAATATTAGGACAGGAAGCTTCTTCACAAACTGTAAAAAGATTATTTTTTTTAAGAATATTTTTAGTCTCTGCATATTCTTGGGAGTAACTAGCTTTTACTCTAATCCACGCAGGTTTTTTTTGAATTGGGCTGTCAATATTATTAACTTTTTCAGGATGTCTAGCTGTCATTTTTGATTAATAATATAAATCTTTTCACCTTTTTTTCCTAACACAAAGTAATCTCTATATATTTCATCTAAGTAATCTTTATTTATATTCACAGATAAAAAATCATTTTTTTTAGTTAAAAAATTTATTTCTTTTTTAATTTCTAAATTTTTTTCTTGGAACTCTTTTAATAATATTTTCTTTTTAAAGTATTCAATAAGACCCCTATCGCCACCAAAGAAATTAAAAACAATATATAAAATTATTAAAATTATTATAAAAAAAAATTTTCTTTCAGAAATCGAGTTGACTAAATTACTCATTTTAATTTTGACATTTCAGATTTTTTTCCTATCTCCTCTTCTATTCTTAATAGTCTATTATATTTTGCAACTCTTTCTGATCTTGCTAATGATCCCGTTTTAATTTGCGAGGATTCAGTTGCTACCGCTAAATCAGCGATAAAAGTATCCTCACTATCACCAGATCTGTGAGAAATAATTGTATTAAAATTATTTTTTTTAGCAAAAGTTATAACTTCTAAGGTTTCTGTAACTGTGCCAATTTGGTTCGGCTTAATTAAAATTGCATTGGCAGTTAATTCCTTAACTCCTTTTTTTAAACGAATTAAATTAGTTACAAACAAATCATCACCAACAATTTGAATTTTTTTTCCTAACTCTTTAGTCAATTTTTTCCAAGTATTCCAATCATCTTCAAAAACTGGATCTTCTATAGAAACAATTGGAAATTTATTACATAATTTTTTATAATAATTAATCAACTCCTCTGAATTTACAGCTTTTTTATCTTCTTTGATTTTATATTTTCCTAAACTATAAAGTTCGTTTGCAGCAACATCTAAGCAGATATTAATATCTCTGCCTATTTTTAAACTGGATTTTTTGACTGCTTTAATTATGTATTCTATTGCTTTTTCATCGCTATCAAATGATGGAGCAAAGCCACCTTCATCACCAAGATTAGTATTAAATTTTTTTAATTTTAATTCCTCTTTTAAATTTTGAATAACTAAAAAAGACATTCTTAAACAGTCTTTAAAAGATTTTGCGCCATCAGGTCTAATCATAAATTCTTGTATTTGAAGAGAATTATTTGCATGAGCTCCTCCGTTAATAATATTTAACATTGGGAATGGTAATTTGTTTTTATTGTTACCCCCTAAATACTTATATAATGGGATATTATTATATGCTGCGGCTGCTTTAGCGCTGGCGATCGAGACTGCCAAAATAGCATTAGCTCCTAATCTTTTTTTACTTTCAGTGCCATCAAGTTTAATTAAAAGATTATCTATTTTTTTTTGATCCAAAACGGATAAGCCTGTAATTGTTTTATTAATTTCTAAATTAATATTGTTTACGGCGTCTAAGACACCTTTTTTTAAATACTCTTTGCTTTTGTCTCTAAGTTCATGAGCTTCGTAAGATCCAGTGGAAGCTCCAGAAGGAACTATTGATTGGCCTATAGAGCCATCAGCTAATATCACTTCTGCTTCTACTGTTGGAAAACCTCTGCTGTCAAATACCTGTCTTGCTTTAACATTTTTAATAACAGACATTATTATTTTGACTTAATTAATTTATCTATTCCTATTAAATCTTTAAGTAAATTCTCTAAACTTCCAAGAGGTATCATATTTGCTCCATCGGATGGGGCTTTGTCAGGATTGTCATGTGTTTCTAAAAAAATTGTTGAGACTCCAACAGCAACAGCAGCTCTTGATAATGAACTAACAAATTGTCTTTCACCACCACTGCTATCTCCTTTACCACCAGGCTGTTGTACAGAATGAGTGGCGTCATAAACTACTGGATAACCAAAATCAGCTAAAATTGATAATGAACGCATATCAGATACTAAAGTGTTGTATCCAAAACTAACTCCTCTTTCTGTAATTAATATTTTATCATTTCCACTCTCTTCTATTTTTTTAATAACATTCTTCATGTCCCAAGGAGCTAGGAATTGACCTTTTTTTACATTAACTACTTTATTTGTTTTGGCGGCAGTGACCAATAAGTCTGTTTGCCTAGATAAAAAAGCTGGTATTTGAATAACGTCAACAACTTCGGAAACTATTTTACATTGTTCTTCATTGTGAACATCAGTCAAGACAGGAATATCTAAATCTTTTGAAATGTAATCGAAAATGGATAAAGATTTATCAAGTCCTATCCCTCTTTTAGATTTTAAACTTGTTCTATTAGCTTTGTCGAAAGAACTCTTAAAAATAAATCCGATCTTCAATTTACTAGTTATTTCTTTAATTTTTGAAGCAATCATATGACAATGATCTTTGCTTTCAATTTGGCAAGGTCCGGCAATTAAAGTTAAAGGAAGGTCATTACCCAAATTTAATTTTTTAATTTTAACAATTTTATTTTTCATCAATTTAAATTTTTATTTTTAATAGCGGCGTTAATGAAAGATATAAATATTTTATGAGGGGAAAATGGTCTTGATTTTAGCTCCGGATGAAACTGAACACCAACAAACCAAGGATGATCTTTAAGTTCTATGGCTTCTGGTAACTTTCCGTCTGGTGAATTAGCTGAAAATATAACACCTTTTTTTTCTAACATTGATTTATATGAACTATTTACTTCATATCTATGTCTATGTCTTTCATGAATTAGGCTCTTGTTGCTATAAATTTTATAAAGCAATGAATCTTTTTTAACTTTTGCAGGGTATGAACCTAATCTCATTGAACCACCAATTTTATACTTTTCTCCTTTTAAAATTTTTTTTCCTTTTATCCATTCTTCCATAAGACAAACTACGGGATGTTTAGTCTTGGATAATTCTGTAGAATTTGAATTTTTTAGACCCAATAAATTTCTTGCAAGCTCTATAACTGCTATTTGCATTCCAAAACAAATTCCGAAAAAAGGAATTTTTTTAGTCCTTGCTAAATATACAGATAAAATTTTACCTTCAACACCACGTTTTCCAAAACCTCCTGGTATCAAAATTCCATTTGTTTTTCCTAATTTATTTTCTAAATCTTTTAAATTTTTAATATCAGAAGACTCAATCCAATTAAGATCTAAATCAATATTATTGTAAACCGAAGCATGAATTAAAGCTTCATTCAAAGATTTATAAGCATCCTTTAAATGCGTGTATTTACCTACAATAGAAATTTTAACATTATTTTTTTTACTACTAAGTTTTTTATTAAAAGATTTCCAATTTTCTAATTTCGGAGTTTTTTTATTAACAATTCCAAAGTGGTCTAATATTTTTTTATCTAATCCTTCTTCTTGATATTTAATTGGAACTTCATAAATTGATTTAACATCAATAGATTGGAATACATTTGATTTTTCTACATTGCAAAATAGTGCGATTTTAGCTTTTTCCTCATTAGGAATTAAACTTTCAGAACGACATAAAATCATATCAGGCTGAATACCTATGCTTCTTAATTCTTTTACGGAATGTTGTGTTGGCTTTGTTTTTAATTCAGCTGCACTTTTAATATAAGGAACTAACGTCAAATGAATAAATAAACAATTTTTACTTCCAACTTCATTTGAATACTGCCTTATAGCTTCTAAAAATGGTAGACTTTCAATATCTCCTACTGTTCCTCCTATTTCGCAAATTACAAAAT
>Ga0102903_1001019_pt1 | contig 9125 bp, 8 predicted proteins | sample Colrivmet1555C02_FD_78497 | JGI IMG/M metagenome (GOLD analysis project Ga0102903, IMG submission 78497) | Estuarine microbial communities from the Columbia River estuary - metaG 1555C-02 | ecosystem: Environmental > Aquatic > Marine > Intertidal zone > Estuary | place: USA: Columbia River Estuary... | reverse complement strand
GGATTGGCTTTGATCTTCGCTGTAGATAGGCCCTTAGACATGTGTAGAACAGTGGTTAATGTCACAGGAGATGCAACGGTATCTATGCTAGTGGCTAAATCTATTGGTAAATTAAAAGAGGAGCCCGTAGAAAAGAATTGGGACGACAACCTTCCTTCTTAAACCCCTTTATTGTCTGTAGTATTTCTTAAATATCTGTTTTAAAGCAGGTATTTTTAGGGAAATCACTTGGCGAGCAACTTTGCTTAGTGCCAAACCATTTTAGCCTATTTTTAGCGGTATAATCATAGCAAAAATCTCTTATTTTAATTGGGATAAATTTCATTATTACCCCCAAAAAATGCCAGCTTGGCAGTAGCTTAAGTATTTTAATTACAGCTTCAGATTTTGTGTAATACCCTTTATTGGAGTCAATAAAAATTACTGAGTTTAAAAGATGGTCGGAATTGATATCCTTTGGGAAATACAAACCCCTTTCTTTGAGTAATTGAATACCAAAAGGGGAATTTAGTGGCACAAAGCAACAATTTTTGCTATGATCTTTTGGAGCAATAAAACGAACAGACCAATGGCACAATCCACAGCTCCCGTCAAACAAAACCCATTTTTTGCCAGATACATCTTGTGATTTCAAGGAATGCTTTTCAGTCATTTAGGTGAACTTAAAATGATGGTTTGCCTACAATTTTTCATGATAGTTTGCTTACAAATTCTCATTATGATTTACTGACAAATTCCAGTTGGTCTAAACTTACGTTTGTAGTAAACATTCCATAGTTAACAATGGCTTTGTTTTTCTCTATAGCGTCTATGCTTCCAACTGCTTTTCCATCTTTTAAACGGACCCTATAACCTATTTGAAGGGCTATTTTTGGGGCAGGAGGTGGGGTAGGTTTTTTCTTTTCCGCTTTTTTCTTTTCTCTAATTGCAGCCACTTTTACAGCCACTTCTTCCACCACAGCTTTTTTCTCTACTTTTTCTTTTTTGAGTACTTGAGCGGTTTTTTTCTTTCTTTTACTATTTTCAATTTCTACCACTTTGATTAAGTCAGAAACAAGCTGTCGTTTCTTGTGGTGAATAAAGTATTGCTCCGCTAAGTCATTGACTTTATTACCCAACTGAATCATACGTTTGTCTTGATCGTACAATTCTTGATATTTAACAAGTTTGGTTTGTATTTTTTCATTTAAAACTTCTAGTCTAGAAGCTTCATCTCTCGCTTTAGATTCAACCTCTTTCAGCTTAGTACCCGTAACCGCCATTTGTGAACGCTCTTTTTGAAGCTTTGCAATAGTGGCATCAAATCTAACTTTTCCTCTTTCAATTTTCTTTTTAGCCTTATTGACTAAGCTATAAGGAATACCATTTTTTTGAGCAACCTCAAAAGTAAATGAAGCGCCTGCTTGTCCCAAGATAAGCTGAAAAGTAGGGGCTAAAGATTTGGCATCAAAAAGCATATTTGCATTAGACATAAAGGGCAGGTCATTGGCCAACATTTTTAGATTGGCATAATGCGTAGTAATTACACCAAAAGCCTCACGTTCATAAAACACTTCTAAAAATGTTTCTGCCAAAGCGCCCCCCAATTCAGGATCAGTTCCAGTACCAAACTCATCTATTAAAAACAATGTTTTATCATTACATTTTTTTAAAAATGAATTCATGTTTTTTAACCGGTAACTGTATGTACTCAAATGATTTTCAATAGATTGGTTGTCGCCAATGTCTGTCAATATTTTTTCAAAAAGAATGACTTCACTTCTTTCGTGAACAGGAATAAGCATACCACTTTGAAGCATTAATTGGAGCAATCCAATAGTTTTAAGGGTAATACTTTTCCCTCCAGCATTCGGACCAGATATGACAATAATTCTATTTTTTTCTTCTAATTTAATGGTTTGCGGATAGGTTAGGTCGCCACTAGATTTGTTTGATAAAAATAATAAAGGGTGAAAAGCGTCACGCAAATACATTTCCCTTTTTGTATTAATTTTGGGCAACACACCATTCATCTCTAAGGCATATTTAGCTTTTGCAGCAACTATGTCAATATCTCTAAGATATTCTTGACAAGCTGCTAGATCTGCTCTGTACGGCCTTATGTCATTTGTAAGTCTGTTTAAGATCTTAAATATTTCTTCCTGTTCTTCAAAATTTAGGTTGCTTAATTGTGTGCTGTAAGCCAAACTGGCTTCAGGGACAACATACACAATACTGCCTGTTTTTGAAGCACCAAGAACGGCACCTTTGATTTTTTTTCTATACATGGCCTTTACAGCCAAAACCCTTCTGTTGTCTACTATTGACTCCCTAATTTCATCTAAAAATTCAGCTGCTTGATACCTTTGAAGTGCTGCGCCAAAACTTTGATTTATTTTAGATTTTAGGCCCATCATCTGCCTTCTTATAGACATTAAGTTGTCAGAAGCGGCGTCTCTAATTTCTCCAAATTTGTCAAATATTTGATTGGTGCGCTTGGGAATTTCTTTCTGATAACTAAGCGACAAAGTGTTTCCATAGAGTATGGGATAGTATTCCTTAAACTTTTCAAAAAACTTTTTGTGTGCGTTGATGGATTCACAAATGACCACTATTTTTTTAAAACCATTGAGTTCAAGTGTGGTGTTGTCAATCTTGAGAAGCTTAAGTTCTTCAAGAATACTTTCAAACCCGTGGTTTGGTATTCTGTTGTCACTGGTAAATGATGCCAAATACTCATTGGTTTCACCTAGCGATTTCGCAACTATTTCAAGTTGTAATTTGGGTGTTATTTCTAGCGCTAGTTCTTTACCTAAAGTAGTATTACACCGATCAGAAATATGAGCTAAAACGGCATTAAATTCTAAATCCTGTAGGGTTTTTTGAGAGATATTCAAAGTGACATATATTAGCAACAATTAGTTGGTTTAATTGAATAAACCCTTTATTTTAGTAACAAAAGTACAAATAAATGTTTCTAGATTGTCCTAGTGATTGGAAGGAATTCTTTCATAAATTATATTCTGCTGAAAAATTCAAAAAGCTCTCTCATGAAATTAATGCTCTTTACGATGAGATGGTGTGTTATCCTGCAAAAGAACAGCTTCTAAATGCATTCTTTCAATGCCCTTTTGTAGGGCTTAAAGTGGTTATTATTGGACAAGATCCCTATCATGGGCCACATCAAGCCCATGGCTTGTCTTTTTCTGTACCCATTGGTATAGCTCACCCACCTTCATTAAAAAATATTTTCATTGAACTTTCTAATGATTTAGACTGTGCCTACCCAATCTCTGGTGACCTTTCATTATGGGCCAATCAAGGCGTATTATTATTAAATGCAGCACTAAGCGTTAGGGCAGGGGAGGCGGGAAGCCATTTAAAATATTGGGATTCGTTCACAAAATCTATAGTTCAAGGTCTCAATAATGACAAAAGACCTATCATTTTTGTTTTATGGGGAAATTTTGCTCAAAAATACGAACGTTTTATCACGGAGGACCACCACAGGGTTTTAAAATCCGGGCATCCATCTCCTTTAAGCGCCAACCGTGGCTATTGGTTTGGAAACAAACATTTTTCTCAGGTAAATAATATTTTAGAACAAAGGTCTGAAAAACCTATAAATTGGTTAATTTAAAGATCGTTTTTAACCATTAGGTCTAAGGTCATTTTAATGGCTTTTTTAACCACTTCATTTGGATGCGCTGAAAATGTTTCATTAGCTCTATTGGCTAAAATGCAATTAACAGACACAGCTTTATGTCCAAGTAGTGCTGCTAAGCCATAAATACCAGAGGTTTCCATTTCTAAATTAGTGATCAATTGATTTTTAAATCTAAATGATTCTAGAGAATCTTTCATCTTTTTATCAAAGAGAGGGAGTCTTAACATCCTTCCTTGAGGGCCATAAAATCCAACATTAGTTAATGTAATTCCTTTTAATACATCCAATTCATTATAGAGATTAAGTAAATCTGTTGAAGCGCTAACCACATAAGGACTTGACTTATCTACGCTCCAATTCATGTGTTTTATAAAGGCTTCAGAAAAAGGTTTATCTAAAAGATGGTTTGCATCATAAAAATGAAGTAGGGCATCTAAACCTATGGCTTTTTCTGAAATTAAAATACTGTCTACTGGAATGTTGGCTTGGATGGCTCCAGAGGTTCCTAATCTAAAAATATTTAACTGTGTGAATTTTTCTTTTAACACTCTATGGGAAAAATCGATATTTACTAAGGCATCTAATTCATTGAGTACTATATCAATATTGTCCGTTCCAATACCTGTTGAGATCACACTGATTCTTTTGTTTTTATAGGTACCTGTATGAGTTACAAACTCTCTTTTTTGTTTCTTAAGCTCAATAGAATCAAAATGAGCGGAAACTTCAGCCACGCGATCAGGGTCACCAACAGTGATAATATTGTTAGATATTTCATTGGGTTTCAAATGCAAATGATAAATACTTTGATCTGCATTTAGTATTAACTCAGAAGAGGCTAAGGACATACTATAGTTTAAAAAAGCTGTTGTGTTCTTTATCGTAAAGATACGCATACTTTAAAGCGCCTCCTAAATAGAGCCCATCTTGTTTAATTTTACTGTAATAATTGTGCTCTCCATTTAGTATTTTAGGGGTATTCCTTTTGAGTTTGACGGGTTTTAAAGAGGTAAACAAGGGTTTAAGGCTTTCTAGTATTTTATAATATTGAGTGTCACCAAAGCCAAAATTTCCTTGGTTTTTTAACAGGGTATGTATAAGGGCCTTTTCATTGTCCAATGAAGTTGTATGCGCTGTATTAAGCACATTTATTTCCGGAATATTTAATCCATTTTTAAGGGAGGGAAAACGAGATAAATGAAGCTTAAATGCCTGCTTTAGAAAAGGAAAATTAAACGATTCATAATTCGACAATTGGGCAATTCTAACGGGATTGTCGCTGCAGTACAATTGCCAGGCATAGTCAGCAAATTCAATATCGTCTTGATTTAATACAGTTCTATTTTCATAAAGACCTAGCAACTCATTTAATGGCATTTCACAAAATCCTTTTGAAGAAACAGCATTTAGACTTAATGAATTTGAAACTACAGAAACTTCCGCATATTTTCTATGTGTTTTAAGCCAACTCAACACACCTAACATATTTATTTGACAAAACAAATCTGATTCAAACCACAAAACAATTTGTTCTTGGCGTTTTTGATTACACAATTTCCTATACTCTTTAAGGGTATAGTCAATAAAAGTTCTTTTAGATATATTGTAATTTTTGTGAAGAAAATCAAATCGTTCTTTCCAGAAATCTTCAGTACCTACGGTGTGAAGTGTTCTACCCTCACAGAGCATTTCCCTCCAAGTAACAACAGTGCCATTGATAGGAAGGTCCTTAAAGAAATTGGAGAAAGAATCTCCATTCGTGATATGAAGGGCTGGTGTCATATGAATTGGATTGGTTAATAAATTTATACTTTTCCTACTAATAAAAAAAGTATTTGAGTCAATTAACCTCCTAATCGTTTTACTTTAAAACCCATACTAACAAGTAGTTGCATGATTTTGTCTCTGAAATCACCCTGCATGATTAAGCTTCCGTTTTTAACGCTCCCTCCAACATTCAATTCTTTTTTTAATTTTTTTGCCAAAATTTTAAATTCTGCCTCAGTACCCATGAACCCTTCGATTAGGGTTGTGGCTTTTCCCTTTCTTTTTTCGTACTTACACACCAAAGGTTCTTGTTGCAGGGGAACATCACCCTTTGGCTTTAAACTGTCTGTTGAAACCTCAGACGCTTCATGATCAGGGAAAAGATTTTTTAATTGGTCTTGCAAATCCATTATTTCTTTAAACCTAATTCAATTAATCTCTCTTCTAGATAAGCGCCAGCTGAAATATCTTCAAATCCTTTTGGGTGTTCTTTTGAAATACAATTTTCAAGACAATTTAAAGGCATTGAAGAGACCGGATGCATGAAAAATGGAATTGAATATCTTGAGGTTCCCCAGAGTTCCTTGGGGGGATTAATGACTTGGTGTATGGTAGATTTAAGCTGATTGTTGGTTAACCTAGAGAGCATATCTCCCACGTTTATCATTAATTCGTCCTCATTTGCAATGGCGTCTACCCATTGTCCATGATGATTTTTAACTTGCAATCCACGGCCATGAGCCCCCATCAAAAGTGTAATGAGATTAATGTCTCCGTGTGCTGCTGCACGTACTGCATTTTTTGGTTCAGATGTAATAGGAGGGTAGTGTATGGGCCTCAGTATTGAATTTCCAGCAGTAGCGTATTGTTCAAAATAATGCTCCTCTAAGCCAATATGCAATGCAAGTGCTTTAAGTACCTCCTGGGCTGTTTTTTCTAAAGCTATATAAACCTCTTTGCCAATTTCATTAAAGTGAGGCAATTCTTTGACATGAATATTATCAGGGTAATGGTCTCCAGACCCCTTAGGAGCGTCTTCATATTGTCCAAAATGCCAAAATTCCTTTAAATCGCCTTCTTTTTTTCCTTTAGCATGCTCTTTACCAAAAGAGGTGTAGCCTCTTTGACCCGAAAGTCCAGGAACCTCATATTGGTCTTTTATATTTTGAGGAAGCTCAAAAAAAAGTTTAATTTCTTGGTATAATTTGGCCACCAATTCATCTGATAAGAAATGACTTTTCAAGGCTACAAAACCAATGTTTTCAAAGGCTGATCCTATTTCGTTTATAAATTTTTGCTTGCGAATCTGATCTCCAGAGACAAAGTCTTTTAAATCTACACTTGGAATGGCGCTCATAATAAAGTATTTATTAAACAAAGTTAATAAATCTAAGCCACAACTAATTGGGTAAAATTTGAAAGTTTGTGTACATTTATAACTAGTTAGATTACTCCAATGACATACCGTACAAAAGGACTTTCAGACCAACAACTGATAACATTATACAAGGCACTATTAAAGCCGAGAATGATAGAAGAAAAAATGCTTGTGCTACTCAGGCAGGGTAAAATATCAAAGTGGTTTAGTGGTATTGGTCAAGAAGCCATATCCGTAGGAGTGACTTTAGCCCTCAATACAGAGGAATATATATTACCCATGCATAGAAATCTAGGTGTTTTCACTAGTAGAAATATACCGCTAAATAGGTTATTTGCTCAATGGCAAGGAAAAAAATCTGGCTTTACTAAAGGTAGGGATAGGAGCTTTCATTTTGGCTGTCAAGAAAGTAAAATTATTGGAATGATTTCTCATTTAGGGCCACAACTTGGTGTGGCCGATGGCATTGCGCTAGCTTCCAAATTGAAGCATAATAATGAAGTTACTGCTGTTTTTTCTGGAGAAGGTGCCACCAGTGAGGGAGATTTTCATGAAGCACTGAATATTGCATCAGTTTGGGATTTACCAGTATTGTTTTGCATTGAAAATAATGGTTACGGATTGTCTACGCCCACTAGCGAACAATACCGTTGTAAAGCAATTGTAGACAAAGGGCTTGGATATGGTATGGAAGCCCATCAAATTGACGGAAACAACATAGTAGAAGTTTATCAAAAAATAAGTGAAATAGCCGCAAGTGTTAGAAAAAATCCTAGACCTGTTCTCATTGAATTTATAACTTTTAGAAGACGTGGGCATGAAGAGGCCAGCGGCACAAAATATGTCCCAAAAGAATTAATTAGTGCATGGGAAGAAAAAGACCCTATAACAAACTTTGAAAATTATCTATTCTCAAAAAATATTTTGAATGATGGGATGCTTAAATCTTTCAAAAAAGAGATAAAAACAGACATTCAAGAGGGTTTAGACTTCGCTTTTAAAGAAGAGCCCATAGCCTATGAGGAAAAATCATTTATTGAAGATGTCTATAGCCCATTTAATTTTAAAGCAGTAAAAAGTGGTGTTAATACAAGTTATATTAGATTTATTGACGCCGTTCAAGAGGGCCTAAAAGAAGGCATGTCTTCTATGAAAAACACGATTATCATGGGCCAGGATATTGCGCAATATGGAGGTGCATTCAAAGTGACAGAGGGTTTTGTAGATTTATTTGGCAGTGAACGGGTGATAAATACCCCAATTTGTGAATCTGGAATTGTAGAAACAGCCATGGGACTGTCTATTGGTGGTTTTAAAGCCATTGTTGAAATGCAATTTGCAGATTTTGTAAGTTCAGGATTCAATCCCATTGTTAATTATCTGGCAAAAAACCATTTTAGGTGGGGAGAAAAAGCAGATGTTGTCATTAGAATGCCTTGTGGTGCAGGGGTAGGGGCTGGTCCTTTTCATTCACAAACCAATGAGGCATGGTTTACTAAAACCCCTGGTTTAAAAGTCGTTTACCCTGCTTTTCCCTATGATGCTAAAGGCCTATTAATTACCGCAATTGAAGATCCAAATCCAGTACTTTTCTTTGAACATAAAGCACTGTATCGATCAATCTCTCAATCCGTTCCAAATGGGTATTACAACCTTCCAATAGGTAAAGCTGCTTTGGTTAAAGAAGGTACAGAGGCTACAATTATAACTTATGGTGCTGGGGTACACTGGGCACTAGAGACCCTTGAAAAGCATCCTAAATTAAGCGTAGATCTTATAGACTTAAGAACCTTAATGCCATTGGATTGGGAGACTATTTATGGCTCTGTAAAAAAAACTTCTAGGCTAATCATTCTTCAAGAAGATTCTTTGTTTGGTGGTATTTCAAGTGATATAGCAGCAAGTGTTCAAGAGGAATTATTTGAGTATTTGGACGCTCCAATCAAAAGAGTCGCAAGTTTAGACACCCCTATTCCTTTTGCAAAATCCTTAGAGAATGAATATCTACCAAGAAAAAGATTTGAAAAAGCCCTCCTAGAATTAATAAACTTTTAAATTTGTTTTTTTTTTTAAAAAGATCTAAGTAGGCTCATTAAACTTTCCCACTAATTAAGGATCTTACGATAGTTAACATCAATCTTGTAAATGATGAATAGACCATTGAATACTTTAAAGTAATTTTTGGTTTTAAGAGGGTTCAGGATTAATTTTATACCATAATTAATACAAATTTTAAGAATAAATGAATAACAGAAATTTAAGTAACAAAGTCAGGGTCATTCACCGCTATTTAGGTTTTTTTCTGGCTGGTATTATGTTTGTTTATGCGCTTTC
>Ga0102903_1001016_pt1 | contig 9146 bp, 6 predicted proteins | sample Colrivmet1555C02_FD_78497 | JGI IMG/M metagenome (GOLD analysis project Ga0102903, IMG submission 78497) | Estuarine microbial communities from the Columbia River estuary - metaG 1555C-02 | ecosystem: Environmental > Aquatic > Marine > Intertidal zone > Estuary | place: USA: Columbia River Estuary... | reverse complement strand
TTTCAATTATTGAATTGTTGGTAGAGGCCGGACACTCCCGAGAGACACTTGTGTACGTAGGTTCGGATCGAGGCGTTGAAACAACACTGGTGCCACAAACGGGAATTGCTTGCGTGTTTCTCGGTGTCGACGGACTTCAGCGTGGAATGAGTCTCTCCAAGATCAAGCGCAATCTGCGAATGTTGCCAACGATGATGCGAGCAACGCAATTAGCGACACAAGTGTTGGTGCAGCACCGACCACGTGTGGTGGTTTCGGTGGGCGGGTATGTGAGCGCACCGATCTGTCGGGCGGCGCGCCATCTCAAGATTCCGGTGGTCACTTGCTCCTATGACAGCAAACCAGGAATGGCAACAAAGATGCAGGCCAGGTATGCAGCAACTGTTGCTGTGGCACACATGCCAAGCGCGTTGCGAAAAGCGCAACTCACCGGTGCACCTGTGCGCGCAGAACTTCGACATCTCGACCGCGGTAGTTCTCGTAATGCGTCACGAGTGCGACTTGGATTTAACGCCGACTCAAAACTCGTTGTGGTGATGGGCGGATCTCTTGGGTCGGCTGTTTTGAATAGCGCAACTGAGAGTTTGGTTGCACAAATGGATAGCCCATCGTTGGCAGGCGTTTCCATTTTGCACATTGCAGGATCAAGGTATATGGACGGTGCGCAATTGGCAAATGAAATCAGACTCACCAATGGTTCGATGATGTATCAACGAATTGCCTACAGCAGCAATATGAATGACATTTACGCAGCAGCCGATTTGGTGGTTGCAAGAGCGGGGGCTTCGACAGTGGCAGAGATTGCAACTGTTGGCATTGCGTCGGTGTTGGTTCCATGGAAAGACGCAGCCGAAAATCATCAACTCACAAATGCAAAGTCCTTGAGTGATCAAGGTGGCGCAGTGCTTTTAGAAGAGTCAAAACTTACTGATGACATTTTTGTGCACCAAATTGTTGAACTATTGACCGATGATGTGATGCGTTTGCAAATCGCTCATATAGCAAGAGAATTGGGAGAAGTTCATCGCAACTGTTCGATCGCATCGGTTGTTGAAAAAGCGGCCGAGAAGGTTTCGCAATGAGTAACGACACACTTTTGGATCTGAGCAGGCCACGACGCATTCATGTGGTTGGCATTGGTGGCCCTGGCATGAACGCCATCGCCCAAGTGCTGTGCGAGATGGGTCATCAAGTATCTGGCAGCGATATTCGCGAATCTGGTGTTCTCGATCGTTTGCGTGCACTTGGTGTGAGCATCAACGTTGGACATGATGCATCGGCTGTGCAGAATTGCGATGTGGTCACAGCTTCGACCGCCATTCCTGTTGACAACATCGAACTCGTTGCTGCTACAGCACAATCTGTGCCGGTACTCAGCCGTGCTCAAATGCTGAGCGCAATTTGTGCACTCAAGCAATCGGTTGGTGTTGCGGGCACTCATGGCAAGACAACAACATCTGCAATGTTGATGCATATCTTGACCACTGCAGGACTGCAGCCGAGTTTTGTGGTTGGCGGTGATGTACATGGCCTGGACGTGGGTGCTGGCTGGAGGAACGGAAAACATCTTGTTGTGGAAGCCGATGAAAGTGATTCAACGCATTTGGCGCTTCCGCTTTTCGGATCAATTTTGACCAATGTTGATGTGGATCACCTCGATCATTTTGCAACCTTCGACAACATTATTGAAAGTTTTGAGCAATATGTAAAGAATATTGTTGGACCAAAGGTGATGTGCGCCGATGATGCTGTGACTGCAAAAATCGCCGCGAAGCAAGCATGTAGAACCTATGGCATGAGCATCGTTGCCGATGTGCGCGCAGTCAATGTGGTTCTCGCAGATGGAAGCAGCCGTTTCGATATCGAGTTGAGGCAATCTGGTTCGACGGAAGAACATAGTTTGGTCGGTTCTGTCGAGCTCCCATTGCGTGGCGAGCACAATGTGCTCAATGCAACGGCGGCATTGACAATGGCGATGGAGCTTGGCGTGGAATTTGGGGTTGCTAGTCATGCGTTGAGCAGCTTTCGCGGCGTTGCACGGCGTTTTGATCTGCGAGGTGTCGATCAAGGTGTGACATTTGTAGACGACTATGCACATTTGCCGAACGAAATTATTGCAATGTTGCGCGGTGCCCGCGATGCGACAGACAAATGGGATCGGGTAGTGGCAGTCTTTCAACCAAACCGATTCAATCGGATGAGTGTGATGTCTGGCGCCTATGCGGATGCATTTGGTGACGCCGACGTAGTTGTGATTACCGACATCTATTCGTCGGGTACCACTCCGATACCTGGTGTAACTGGCAAACTTGTTGTTGATGCAATCAAGAACAACCACCCAGGCAAAAGAGTTGAGTGGATTGCGCAACGGGAAGATCTCGTGAGTTTTCTTGCGTCTACTCTCACCAGTGGAGACCTGTGTATCTCGATGGGCTGTGGTGACGTTGCCCAACTTCCTGATGAAGTGATTTCATTGCGCCAAAGCAATCGCGCCAACGAAGCACGCAAGCGCTAGTGCCATGAACACGCCTCGCTCGTTTAAGCGTCCGGCAACAGTTGCAGAGTTGCAGCTGGCAACGGAGTTATTTGGAAAACGTGCGCACACGGATGTTTCTCTCGCACAATTTACGACCTATCGCGTGGGCGGAAACGCGGCCCTGCATGTTCACGTTGAGTCGATAGATGATCTCGAAGCGATCAGCGCAGTTTTGGCACAGGTTGATCTGCCGTTGTTGGTTATTGGCAGGGGAAGCAACATGTTGATTGCCGACACAGGGTTTCAGGGTTTGGCGATCACGTTTGGAAGTTTTTTGGAATATATCGACCTTCCCGATCGGTCGGACGATGGCGGCAGCCAAGACGGTAGCCCTGCTGTTGAGCCAATTGCGCTTTTCGGAGGCTCGGTGCCACTTCCGGTAGCCGCTCGACAAAGTGTTCATCGTGGGCTAACAGGTTTTGAATGGGGCGTGGGCGTACCGGGCACAATCGGCGGAGCGGTGCGCATGAACGCAGGAGGCCATGGTTCCGACATGGCGTCATCACTTGTGTCGGCGCGGATTTTTCATCTGCTGCGCGGCGTCGAAGCTCACGTGGACGCAGTCGATCTGGGTTTGAGATTCCGGGGGTCAGCGATTGCGGATCATCATGTGGTGTTGTCAGCAACGCTCAACTTGGCTTGGGCAACTGACACACAAGCAGCAGAAAATCAGTTATCAGAGATCGTCAAGTGGCGCAGAGAAAATCAACCTGGTGGGCAAAATGCCGGCTCGGTGTTTGTTAATCCTGTGCCAGACCAAGTTTCTGCCGGTGCGTTGATCGATCAGATTGGCATGCGCGGTTTTCGTATTGGAACAGCGCATGTCTCGGAGAAGCATGCAAACTTTATTCAGTCTGAAGAAGGTGGCTTGGCGTCTGATGTAGTGCAGGTGATGGCCGAGATTCGCCGTCGAGTTAAAGAGTCGACGGGTTACGACTTACGCAGTGAGATTCGCCTCGCAGGTTTTGATGCCACAACGGATCCTTCGCTTGCCGAGGTCTTGACGAGTGAATCGGACACAAGTGTGGCAACAGTGAGACTTGAACACATTTTTGACCGCAACGCAAGCACATCAGTCTCTACCGACACGTCTATACCGATTTCAATCTTGTCATCATCTGATTTTCAAGACCCTTTAGATGTGCCGACAGAAGTGCTTGACGAGTTGAATGCGGTTTTCGGAGATGATACGTCGACAACGCAAGAGCAACCCGTAATTGCCTCAGTGACCGATATCAAAACCCGTGAAGTCACGATGCCTGTGGAGTCGGCTGAGGTGCCAGTTACTGCACCAGGTCGTGTTGTCATTGTGGACGAAGACTTTCGTCAGCCATCGGAAAGCGATTTCCCATCGGACACCGATTCGCAATCGGTTCATAAAGCACCAACATCGGTACGGGTGTTGATCACAGATGATGATGTTGCTCAAAATCTGGACGCCGAAATAATTGTTGGCACCCAGTGGGGTGAGTTAATTGTTTCGCGCCGATTTATGGGCAAGCTCGTAAGCAAGATTGCTGGAGGAAACAAACGCAAGCGCTTAGTGACGGCAGGTTTCGGCGTTGTGATTTTTATTGGCCTTGCACTTATCGTTTTGGCATCACCAATCGTCGCGGTGAGAACAGTGCAAGTTGAAGGCGCAAGATATGCAGATGCCGCATTGGTGAGAAGTGTTTCAGATTCACTCAAAGGCAAGTCGGTGCTGACTGTCGATACCAAGACTGCTCGGGAGAGACTTGAGAGTGATCCTTGGATTAAATCTGCTCGAATCACAACGAGCCTTCCGAGTCGCGTAATGATCCAGATCAACGAAAGAATTCCTGTTGCATGGTTTCTTGGTGTCGATAATCGGGCACGTGTGATAGACGAAGACGGTTTGGTATTGAGTGTTGTGGAGGGACGACCAACGCAATACATGTGGATTGAGGGAACCGGATCCAACTTGACTGCGGGAGCAAGCTCGACTGCTACCTATAGGGCGGCAGGTCAACTGGCGATGTCACTGCCAAGCGAGCTTGCGCCAATGGTCAAACATCTTGGAGTGGCAGGGTCTGAGCAGATCACAATGACCCTTAAAACTGGCACGGTTATCAACTTTGGGGCTCCCGTAGATATGCGCAACAAGCTTGTCAATGTGGTGGTTTTACTGCGCCGTCAAGATGTCAACTCGATCATCAGTATCGATGTGTCAACAGGGACCCCTGTAGTTCAGTCGTGATCACAGCCAGCCTGAACGATCAACTAGCCTGTACCCAACATAGGAACCGGCGTCTGTGACAGAGTCAATTTCGTTGTCAAAGATGCTTCGTAGGAGGATCACACAATGGCTGGTGCACCACAAAACTTTTTGGCGGTTATCAAAGTAATCGGAGTAGGTGGGGCTGGCGTTAATGCCATCAACCGCATGATCGACTCCAATTTGAGAGGTGTCGAATTTGTGGCTGTAAACACTGACGCTCAGGCGTTATTGATGAGCGATGCAGATTTCAAAATTGACATTGGTCGCGAAATCACCCGTGGCCTTGGAGCCGGCAGTGACCCAGCAATTGGTCAAGATGCTGCCGAAGCAAGTCGCAGCGACATTGAAGAAATTGTCAGTGGAGCAGACATGGTTTTTATTACTGCTGGTGAAGGTGGTGGTACCGGAACTGGTGCAGCACCAATCATCGCGGAGATCGCTCGTGCCGCTGGTGCGCTGACCGTTGGCATCGTGACACGTCCGTTTGGTTTTGAAGGTCGTCGTCGCGCCATGCAGGCCGAAGCCGGTATTGCCAAGTTGCGTGACAAGGTCGACACGTTGATCATCATTCCGAACGAACGACTCTTGTCGGTTGCCACTGAAAAGACGAGTTTGCTCGATGCGTTTAAGCGCGCTGATGAAGTGTTGTTGCAGGGCGTTGCAGGTATCACCAACTTGATCACTACGCCTGGTCTGATCAATACCGACTTTGCTGACGTCAAAATGATTTTGACAAATGCTGGCACCGCCCTGATGGGAACTGGAAAAGCAAAGGGCGATAATCGTGCAATTGCAGCAGCAACTGCTGCTATCAACTCGCCACTGCTCGAGTCGTCCATCGAGGGAGCGCGTGGTATTTTGCTCAATATCACTGGTCCGTCCGACATGGGATTGTTTGAACTCAATGCAGCAGCCGAGATTGTGCACGCTGTTGCACACCAGGACGCAAACATCATTTTCGGTACCGTAATCAATGACGAACTTGAAGACGAAGTACAAGTGACTGTCATCGCCGCAGGGTTTGATCGCTCTGATTCGGGCCTGTCGCGATCTGCAGGTCGTGGTGATGGTCGCGCCGATACGCGTGGCGAGCCACGTGGAAGTCGGATCAAAGAGTTGTTTGGTACGGGCGAAGATCCATTGCGTGATTCATCCGACGGCTTTGACGTTCCAGACTTTTTGAAGTAACAACTTCAGATGGTTGGCGCGTTCGCCGCCGAAATCGCTATCGAATCAATATGAATCAAGCACTTGTAGCAACTCGTGTTACCGAATTGCGCGATCGAATTTCGCGTGCTGGTGGCATCGGTGTAGGCATTGTTGCTGTTACTAAAACTTTTGGGAGCGACGCATGGAGCGACGCAAAGTTTGCGGGATGTGAGGCGATTGGCGAAAACTATGCCCAAGAATTGATTGCCAAATCGCAGCAGGTAGATCGTGCTGAACGACTGCCCGTCCATTTCATAGGGCAATTGCAAACCAACAAAATCAAGTCGTTATTTGACATCGTCGATGTGTGGCAGTCGGTAGACAGGGCATCGGTTGTAACCGAACTTGTTAAACGCCAGATGACCCGTACCTCGGCTGGCCGATGCGAAATACTGGTGCAGGTCAATACCACTAGCGAAATAGATAAAGGTGGGTGTGATCCGACTGAGGTTGAAACCCTCGTTCATCAAGCTCGACAGGGGGGATTGGACGTGACCGGGCTGATGACTGTTGGTCCAACCGATATGGACTCGGGTAAGACTCGTGCCGCTTTTCGGTTGCTCAAGCAGATGGCTCTAGACCTGGGGGTTGAACAGTTGTCAATGGGGATGACGGCTGATGTCGAAATTGCGGTTGAGGAAGGCTCCACGTTGGTGAGGGTCGGAACTGCGCTTTTCGGCGAGCGTCCACATTCGATCTAGTCGGGTGTTGTAACCTTCTTCTGATGTCAATGTTTAGACGAGCAATGGACTATCTCGGTCTTGGACCAGATGACGCCTATGACGACTACGACGCTTCGGTAGCGGTAGAGCGCCCTGCAGCCCGCAATACCCGCGGTGGTGGACCAGTTCGGCGCCCACAGTCTCGGCAAATCGTTGATGACTACGAAGATGAAATTGAAGACAATGATGAGTATGAAATAGCACCGCGCGCTCGGCCAACAACGGTGCGCGCGCAACCACAACGCGATGACTCAAGTGTGCAACTGCGCCCAAGTGGCTCAAGCACCGGTGGTACCGTGCGCAAACTGACACAGACAACTGCTGAGCCAGTTGCCATTCGTCCAACTCGTTATGACCAAGCAAAAGATATTGCAGACTTGCTCAGGTCTGGTCAGCCTGTTGCAATGAATATCGGTGCCGCAGATTCGGAAATTGCGCGACGACTGATTGATTTTGCAAGCGGAATGACTTACGGCATCGAAGGCAAAATGGAAAAGATTGCACCAGGTGTGTTTTTGTTGACACCGCGTGGCACCCGCGTTATTCGTGATTAATCTGCTTTGCTCCCTTGTAGAGCTCTACACGCTCCTGATTATTGGAAGAGTAATTCTTTCGTGGTTCCCCGCCAACCCAAACGGACCCCTCGGTCAGGTTGTACGAATCGTGATGATGCTGACTGATCCCGTGCTTCTGCCAGTGAGACGCGCATTGCCCCTTGCAGGGCAACTCGATCTTTCGCCCCTTGTGGTGTTGCTGTTTTTGCAGATCGTCGTGCAAGGCATGTTGCTTCGCTGCTAAGCATCAAGCCAGTAGCACGCATTTGCCTTTACAATGACGCACCGTGACTTATCCAAAGGTTGATTCTCAGCCAAACTTTCCGGCGCTCGAAAATGAGACGCTCGAGTTCTGGGCTACTGATGGCACCTTCCAGGCTTCTATCGATCAACGAGATGCTGGCACCAATGGCGCTAATGAATATGTCTTTTATGATGGGCCACCGTTTGCCAATGGTTTGCCGCACTACGGACACCTTCTCACCGGGTTTGTCAAAGACGCCGTTCCTCGGTATCAAACGATGCAGGGCAAGCGTGTCGAGCGTCGTTTTGGATGGGACTGTCATGGCTTGCCTGCTGAGGCAGAAGCTGAGCGCCAGTTAGAGATTTCTGGACGACAAGCGATCACCGATTTCGGTATCGAGAAATTTAATGACTACTGCAAAGAATCTGTGCTGCGTTACACGAGTGACTGGGAGCGTTATGTAACTCGCCAAGCACGTTGGGTTGATTTTGCTAACGATTACAAAACACTTGACGTGTCATACATGGAAAGTGTGATGTGGGCGTTTAAGACGCTGTGGGACAAGGGTCTCATTTACGAAGGATTTCGTGTGCTGCCATATTCGTGGGCGCTTGAAACACCATTGTCAAATACCGAAACGCGCATGGACGACGCGTACAAACAAGTGCAAGATCCAGCACTGACCGTTGCATTTGTGCTCGAAACTGGTGAATCATTGCTTGCGTGGACAACCACGCCGTGGACGCTGCCGAGCAACTTGGCTCTTGCGGTGGCGCCAGATGTGAGTTATGTGCGAGTGCGCCACAACGGAACTGTTTACATCTTGGCCGAAGCACGACTTGGTGCATATGAAAAAGAATTGGAAGGCGCCGAGGTGTTGGACACTGTGCTCGGCTCGGCATTGGTCGGCCGCATGTATACGCCTATGTTTTCGTACTTTGCCGATCAGCCAGACGCATTTCGGGTGATTGCGGGTGATTTCGTAACGACGGAAGACGGCACTGGGGTGGTGCACCTTGCACCTGGCTTTGGCGAGGACGACCAACGAGTATGCAGCGAAAACGGCATCGGACTAGTTGTGCCGGTCGATAGTCGGGGATTGTTTACGAGTGAAGTTCCCGACTTCGAGGGAATGTTGGTGTTTGATGCCAACCCGTTGATTATTCGCGAACTTAAATCGCGCGGAGTGGTCTTGCGCCACGAAACATACGATCACGCATACCCACATTGTTGGCGCACCGGAAAACCACTCATCTATAAAGCCGTGAGCTCTTGGTTTGTCAATGTGACGGCAGTGAAAGAGCGCATGGTTGCGTTGAACGAACAGATCACTTGGGTGCCCGATCACTTGAAGCACGGAAGTTTCGGAAAATGGCTCGAAAATGCGCGCGACTGGACGATCAGCCGCAATCGTTTTTGGGGCTCTCCGATACCTGTGTGGCGCAGTGATGACCCCGCTTATCCGCGCATCGATGTGTACGGCAGCCTTGCCGACCTCAAGCGCGATTTTGGTGTCACTGTCACCGAATTGCATCGCCCAGTGGTCGATGACCTTGTGCGACCAAACCCAGATGACCCAACTGGAAAGTCAATGATGCGCAGGGTTCCCGAAGTTCTCGACTGTTGGTTCGAGAGTGGCTCG
>Ga0102903_1001000_pt1 | contig 9228 bp, 8 predicted proteins | sample Colrivmet1555C02_FD_78497 | JGI IMG/M metagenome (GOLD analysis project Ga0102903, IMG submission 78497) | Estuarine microbial communities from the Columbia River estuary - metaG 1555C-02 | ecosystem: Environmental > Aquatic > Marine > Intertidal zone > Estuary | place: USA: Columbia River Estuary... | reverse complement strand
TTAGTCTTGCCTTAATTTTTTCTATTACTCCAGCAGCAGCAGTCCTTGGTCCTGATTCAATTCCTCCCGTGTTTGAGGAGTTAATGAAGAATCCAACTCTTGCAAACCCTGCAATGGTTGTTATTGACGGTTCTACCGGAGCAGTGGTTTATCAGCACAATGCATTTTCACAAAGAAAGCCCGCTTCAGTCATGAAAATTCTTTCTGCTGGGGTAACTATCGAATACCTAGATTTACAAAGTAGTTTTAATACAACAGTTTCCATTAATCCGGCTGAGAAAATGATTGTCATCAGAGGCTCATTAGATCCTTGGATAAGCCTTGATCACAATGTCGGTCGAAAGATGCATCGCGCATCCTTGCCGTACATGGGGTTTAGCACGCTTACCGCTATCAAGCAGGCAAATGGTGGATCCCTTAAAAATTACAAAGTCATTTATAGCAACTTGTATTCTCAGGATATTGCAAACCTAAAAACATTTTGGAGCAAACGTGGGTTCAAGCCAGTTATTAAGGCGGTAAGTGATGATGATGCATTTTTACAGCAAGGTGATCTTGTAGCTTCAGAAAACTCCCCAACCGTGGCTGAAATCCTTGATTGGACCTTGCTGTGGAGCGATAACCTGCTTGCCGAACGTTTAGCTCGATTATCAGCACAATCTGCTGGTTATTCCTTAAATGACAAAGGAGTAGACAAGGTTTTCCGTTTACTTCTTAACCATTTCGAAATAGATGCGTCAAAACTTGTTGTAGTTGATGCAAGTGGCTTGTCCAAGCAAAATAAAATTACCGCCCAGATGATGGCTGAACTTCTGTACAAAATGCGTAAAGAGGAAAAATTTGCTCCAGTTTATGCATCGCTTCCTGTCGGAGGAGTTTCAGGAACACTTCGAAATCGCTTCATTTCGACGGCGCCTTCTGCGGTTGGTTTAATTCGTGCTAAAACTGGAACACTTAATGGAACAGCGACCCTTGCCGGTTTTGTTCAGTCCACAGATCGCGAATATGTCTTTGTCTTATTGGCTGATGAAATTGCAAAGGGAAATACTGCCCTCAATAAAGCGCGGGCAGCGATCGATCGCGTCCTAGGACGAATTGCCGCGCCGAATATTCCAACTGAAATTATTCCAGCGCCTTAATTGTTGGAGTAAATCTTTATCTGCCCCTTATAACAAGCAACCCAGGTGTTATTTGTTGGAGCATCGTAGGTAATTCCAATTGGCTCATTACACGCACTAATGGTTTGTAAAACCTTCATGTCACTTGTACGAACTTTGGAAATAGTGTCGCTGTTAAAGTTCACAACAAATAAAGAAGTTCCATCTGCTGAGATCGCAAGACTCCGTGCAGCATTTCCAGTCTTAACTGTCTTGCCCGCCTTATTTGCTATTAAATCCCACGAAGCAACCCGGCCAGATAAATTCATCGTCACATAAAGCATGGAGTTATCTGGTGACAAGACGATCGCACGAGGGTTGCTACCAATTGGAATATACGAGACAGAAAAATCTTCCAGGTTAATTACATGGATTCTGTTTCCACCCATTTCGGCAACGTAGGCCTTCTTTGAATCCTTTGAAACGGCAATACCTCGGGGGTAGCGTCCAATTTTGATTGTTTTTACTACCTTTTGACTCTCAATTGAAATGACATTCAAGGTGTATGAACACCAATTAGTTACGAGCACATATTTATTGTCAGGAGTTACCTCGACAACCTTTGGAACTGAACCCACAGGATAAACAGCATCAATTTCATAGTTGCTCCGATTAATTCGGTACACAAAGCTATTGTCGAAACCGGAAGCTGGTGAACAAGTGTCGTGTCCTTCTTTATTAAACCCAGGACCGTACATTGCGTAATTAGTGACATATAAATACTTACCATCAGGTGAGTAAGAACCTTCAACCGGAGCGCCTTTGAAGTTCGACGATGATTTAGAGAAGCCGAAGCTTTTTAACGAAACAGAATCTGGCACTGTTTTAATCAATTCAAAAGTTTTTGCATCATAAACAGTAACGCTGTGTCGATACATCATGTTATGAGCGCTCACAACACCATCACCAGAAGATCTAACTGACTTCGGCGAAATAGAGCCGTTGATAGTCTTGATTAAAACCATCTTGCTTGAAACAACATCGCCCTGTGCCGGAACTGAAATGGCACAGAGCGAAGTTATTAATAAAAATGTTAGGACACGTTTACGCATTCCCTAACTGTACTGGTTAGTCGTCGTCGCCTTCTGGATGGCGAACTCGGTCGCCATGATGTTCGCGACCTTCACCTTCGCCATCTTCATCGCCTTCTCGCTCGCCGCCAGTTGGGAGTTTTGCGATATTTGGATTTGCCATTGCACTCTGTGTTGGAGTGACCACAGTCGTTGGTGCTGCAGTGTTTGTAGCAGAAGTTGCTGCAGAGGTGGTTGTTGCTACAACCTGATCATTTGCAACAGATGTTGTCTCAGTTGCTTGTGCAGGGGATTCTTCTTGTGTTTGTGCAACTACTGCGCCTATACCGATTACAAGTGCTGTTGCCATAATCGCAGCGATGGGCAGAGAACGGCGAACCTTTTTAGGTTGAGCCGGCCCATCGTTTTCTGCGATCTCAAACCATTCGGGCTTGTTGTTCTCTGTCATAGGAAATCCCTTCGTTGAGAGCAAGGTAACTATTATCCCTGAGAGAGAACTGAGATGCGTGGTTCAAAAGGCTGAGTAATCTTGGCGAGTGAGCGGTGCAATGCGTGGATACCTAGACCTAATGAAGTTGCGGGTCGTTGAGCTACTTCTTGTTTCCACTTTACCTGCAATGGTTTTGGCAGCAAAAGGCCTTCCGCAATTCGGGTTAACCGCAATGACAATTATCGCCGGAACGTTAGCTGCCGGAAGTGCAAACGCCTTCAATATGGTTATTGAAAGTGATTTAGATAAATTAATGGAAAGAACATCCAAGCGTCCAATTGTTACGGGTGTAATTTCGAAAACAAATGCAACTGTTTTTGCAACATTTATCGGAATTATTTCGCTACTTCTATTTTGGGTTTTCACAACACCACTTGCAACCTACCTTGCGCTAATTGCAATTATTTTTTACGTTGTTGTTTACACAATGGCACTTAAGCAACGCACCTCGCAAAACATTGTGTGGGGAGGCGCTGCAGGTTGCATGCCAGTTCTTATCGGTTGGGCAGCGGTTACTAACTCGCTCTCAATGACCGCATGGGCATTTTTCTTTGTAATCTTTTTCTGGACTCCGCCACATTTCTGGGCACTTGCCATTAAATATAAAGATGATTACGCCGCAGCAGGAACCCCAATGCTTCCAGTAGTTGCAACAAAGAATCGTGTGCTTGGCGAAATGTGGTTCCACACAATCTTGATGATTGCCTCTTCGGTTTGGTTGATCCAATCAGCAGAGCTTCCACTTTGGTCCTTATTGGTGACACTTGTGCTGGGCCTTGTATTTGCCCGTCAGCTCTTTGCGCTTAAAGAGGGATCACCTGATTATGGGAAGGTCGCTGGAAAAATCTTCCAGTGGTCAATTACCTACTTAAGTTTGCTATCTGTTGTGCTAGTTGTCGCAGAACTACTTAGTTAACGCTTGCTCAATATCTTTGATCAAATCGCTCGAGTGTTCCAAACCAACTGACAATCTAAGAACTGAAGGCGTGATTCCCATCTCTGCCTGAACTTCTGGAGCTAAACGACGATGAGTTGTAGAAGCAGGATGGGTAATAAGTGACTTGCTGTCACCGAGATTATTTGAAATATCGATTACTCGAAGCTTATTCATAAAGGCAAAAACATCTTCCTGCGAGCCTTTAAATTCAATGCCAATAGTGGTTCCACCACCGTTGCTCATCTGCTTCATCGCAAGTTCATGACCTGGATGAGATTTCAATCCCGGATAACGAACAGATTTAACAGCAGGTTGCTTCTCAAGAAATTCTGCGACAGCTTGTGCGTTTGCAACCATGGCATCAACGCGCATGTGCATTGTTTCTAGAGACTTAACAAGCACCCAAGCATTGAATGGGCTTAGCGCGGGTCCGGTGTGACGAACAAATGGAAGTAGTTTTTCAACGATGTAATCAGCAGATCCAAGAATTGCACCAGCTAGTACTCGGCCTTGGCCATCAATGTGCTTGGTCGCCGAATACATAACAACATCTGCACCAAGTTGTAATGGTTTTTGTAAAACAGGTGATGCCATTACGTTGTCAACAATTACCGTTGCACCAACCTTGTGTGCAAGATCGCTGACCATTTTGATATCAACAATCTCCATTAAAGGATTACTTGGTGTTTCGATAAAGACGGCCTTGGTTGGTTTGCTCAACGCTTGAGCCCATGCAGCAGGATCATTTCCCTTTACTAGTTCAAAGGTGACACCCCACTTTGGCAAGAATTCAGTTATAACAACATGACAAGAAGAAAACATTGCAGCGGAAGCAACAACATGATCGCCTTGTTCAACTAGGCAAGCTAGTGATGCGAACATTGCTGACATTCCAGAACCTGTGGCGACGCACATCTCGGCACCTTCAATTGCAGCTAAACGCTTTTCAAACATTGCAATCGTTGGGTTATGGAAACGGCTATATAAGAAGTGATCTGTTTCTTCTGCAAATGAATCAAACGCTTCTTCAGCAGATGTGTATGTAAAACCACTGTTTAGGTACAAAGCTTCAGAAGTTTCACCAAAACCAGAGCGAGCAAGACCGGTGCGCACTGAATGTGTCTGTGGATGTAATTCCCAGTCAGGTCCCAGTGAATCCACACGAGGTTGATAACCCCAAGGCCGTTTGCTCATGGGCTAATTGTGGCAGAGTAAGGGCTATGCAAAACACTGCGATTTCAGTCTCAGATCTATCTAAAAAGTACGATGATCGCTTAGCGGTCTCACATATCAACTTTGAAGTCCCGCTAGGCATCGTCTGTGGCTTTGTTGGCCCAAATGGTTCAGGCAAGACGACAACAATGAGAATGTTGCTTGGGTTAATTACGCCAACAACCGGTCAAGGACATATTTTGGGTGAGCCGATTGAGCATCCAGAAAAATACTTAAGCCGCGTTGGTGCAATGATCGAAGGCCCTGCTTTTTATCCCGCGCTTTCTGGATATGAAAATTTGATGGTGTTAGCAAAGCTTGGTGGATTTCCAATCGATCGAGTACAAGAGTTATTAGACAAAGTTGGCCTTGGCGATCGCGGAAAATCTAAGTTTAAGACTTACTCACTTGGAATGAAGCAACGATTAGGTATTGCAGCAGCCCTTCTGCCAAACCCAAAGTTACTGATGCTTGATGAACCAACAAATGGTTTAGATCCAGAAGGTATCCAAGAGGTTCGTGCACTTCTGCGCGACTTAGCCAACGATGGCACAACTGTTTTTGTGTCTTCTCACTTATTGTCTGAACTAGAAATTATTAGTGATTACATTGTTATGTTGCGCAAAGGCGAAATCGTTTTCGCCGGACCAATTGGCGAGCTGATGGCTCAGCAACAACCGACAATTATTGCGAAATCTCTGAACCATTCCGATTTAGCACGAATCGTAGAGATCTCTGAAAAAGCTGGCCATCATGCTGTGATCAGAAATGATTCAGTTCATATCTTGGCTGAAATGGATTGGGCACCGGTGCTTAACAAAGCGGCATTTGATGCAGGTATTACATTGGCGCAACTTGCTCCGCAGTTACCAAACCTTGAAGAAACATTCTTTGAAATGACGGGGGACAAGTAATGTTAAATGTCGTTAAAGCCGAGATTCGCAAACTTCGTCGTCCGACTCTATTTTTTGGCACGATTGGTTCAGCATTATTTTTCACGGGCTTGATCACATCTTTTATCTATCTGATGATTGATTCACCGCAAGGTAATGGTGATAGAGGTCGAACAATTGGGCGAGAAGTTCTAGAACTTTCAAGTGGTTCAGTAAATGGTTTCGCATCAGTTGGAAATTTCCTTGGAATCATCGCCTTGTGTGTTTTTGCTGCTCAAACAGCCCAGGAATACACGTATGGAACGTTGCGCAACCTATTGATTCGCCAACCTGGCCGAATGAAGATCTTGATCGGCAAACTCATCTCGATGAAGTTATTTGCATTGGTAATGATCTCAATCGCAGCCGTAGTAAGTATTGCAATCTCTTACTTTTTAGCCCCTGGTGCAAAGGTAAGTACTGATCTGTGGTTTACATCTGAAGGATTTCAAGAAATCTTTACAACGTACATCAATGTCAGTATTTCAGTATTCGCTTTTGGAATCGTTGGAATGATTCTGGGGCTCTTATTGCGCTCACCGATCAGCGCAATCTCTTTTGGAGTTCTGTGGTTACTTATCGTCGAAAACTTACTAATTGCTGTGAAAAGTTCTCTGCAAAGTTGGTTACCAGGCGCACAGTTATCAGCGATCGCTTCGGGTGGATTGCCAGATTTAACCTACAAACATGCGCTTACCGTCGGTGGAATATATGTAGTGGTCGGAGCAGCTATTGCTTCGGTGCTATTTGTTCGCCGTGATGTAGCTAATTAAGGACACTCACACCTAATAACAAGAATTTCCAAGGTTGGGCATTTATTCTTTAACCCTTCCTCCGAAAGGTTTTGTGTGAAAAAGTTCAGGGCGATTTCGCTTGCTGTAATTCTGGGGCTGTCGATTTCGTCAGTTCCTGCTGTTGCGGTCCCTAAACCAACCTTGGCGGAGATCGAAGCTGCGAAAAAACTTGAAGCTGAAAAGAAAAAAATTGCTGATGCGCAAGCAGCAAAATTAGCCAAAGCAAATCAAAGTCTGCGCGCATTGACCGCTACAGCAAATGCCGCAACAGCCTTATATAGGAAGGCACAAGCTGAACTTGCAGTAGCTACCGCACTTGCCAATGCTGCTGCCAAGCACGCAGCTGAAACTGCAGCAGCTGTTGCAGAAGCTCACAAAACTATTGGTCGCCTTGCAGCAAACGCTTACATCATGGGTGGAAGCATGAGCGACATTCAGCCATTACTAAGTGCTGATGGACCACAAGATTTAATTGATCAACTTTCAACCTTGAGTACATTAGGCGCGCAGAACTCTGTTGCACTTGCTCGTTTCAAGGAAGCAGAAGCAGCTGCCAAAAAAGCAAAGGCTGCAGCAGATGCTGCTAAAGCGGTTCAACAAATTGCTACGGATAAGGTAGCGGCTGCCAAAAAAATCGCAGATGATGCTAAGGCTGCACAGGCAAAAGAGGTTGCAAAACTTCAAGCAGTCCAAGATAAGTTGATGAAAGAATTAATGAGTGCGCGCAAAGTTCGCACAACTTTAGAACAACAACGCCAATTAGCTTTACTTGAAGAAAGCCAAGCAGGCACCGCAGCACAAACAGGTGGTCAAGCAAAGATTTGGCCAGATCGTGGATTTAAAGGCCGATCAACAATTAGAACGACTCAAGCTCAACGAGATAAGGCTGTTGCTTTTGCAAAAACGCAGGTACTTGCTCGAAAGCCATACATTTGGGGAACGCAAGGACCAAACTCCTTCGATTGCTCTGGTCTTGTCTATGCAGCTTATAAATCAGCAGGATTAGGGTGGCCGAACTGGGATCGCCTTAACTCAGCGCTTTATTCTGGCTACACAATGCATGTATCGCTTAATAATTTAGTACCAGGCGATCTGTTGTTTTATTCCTATAAGGGCACAATCTCGACGATTCACCACATCACTATTTACGCTGGAAACGGCATGATGTGGGAAGCAAATTCTAAAAACACAGGTCTTTTGTACTCAAGCATCTATAGCGTAAAGGGCTTGATGCCATTTGGTGGTCGCGTCTAAATCCGCACTACTCTTGTCACATGACATCAGCGGTTCCTGCGGTTCGTAATGCGGTGCGCCATTGGTTGGAAAAGTATGAAGCTGGAGACACAGTATTAGTCGCAGTTTCAGGTGGCGCAGATTCATTAGCACTTGCCTATGCATTAGCGGTAGAAGCAAAGAAGTTAGCTATCACTGTTACTGGCGTGACCGTTGATCATCAATTACAAAATCAATCATCTGTTCAAGCCGAAAAAGTTGTCGCCCAACTAAAAGATTTCGAAATTGAATGTATTGTCAAAAAGGTGACAGTAGATATCAAAGATGGCTTGGAAGCTTCTGCAAGAAAAGCTAGATACCAAGCGATTGAAGAAGTTGTACAACAACAAAATGCAGTTGCAGTTTTTCTTGGCCACACAAAAGATGATCAAGCAGAAACCGTATTGTTAGGACTTGCACGCGGTTCTGGAACTCGATCACTTTCAGGAATGGCTCACCACAATGGAATTTATGTACGTCCGCTTCTTGAAATTACACGCATTCAAAACGAAGAGTTTTGTAATGAAGTTGGTTTGCAGTTTTGGATCGATCCCCACAACGCAGATTCGCAATTCGCACGGGTTCGCGTTCGTACAGAAGCTTTGCCAACCTTAGAAAAAACAATTGGCCCTGGAATCTCAGATGCACTTGCACGCAGCGCACACCTGCTTCGGGATGATGCTGATGCGCTTGATCATTGGGCAAAGCGCGAAGAGATTCATCTAAACCTTGCCGATTTGGATTGTGCCCACCTTGAAACCTTGCCGCGAGCAATTCGCTCCCGGATTCTGCGCTCTGCGATCTATGCGGCCGGCGCCCCTTCAGGATCGGTCTCAGCCGAGCATGTGAGCGCGGTTGAGGCGTTAATTTCAGCGTGGAATGGCCAGGGAGCGCTCAATCTTCCGGGCGGTGTGAAGGTTGAGCGAATTTCGGGCAGACTTTCGCTCTCACCGCACCGACCATAGGGAGAACCGTGGATTTAGAAGCAGTCAAGGGCGATATCGAACGCGTAATCGTGACCGAAGAACAGTTGCAAGCACGTATCAAAGAGCTTGCAGCCCAGGTTGATAAAGATTACGAAGGAAAAGATCTTCTTCTTGTCGGTGTTCTTAAGGGCGCAGTGATGGCAGTTGCTGATCTTTCTCGCGCACTGCAACGTCATATAGATATGGACTGGATGGCAGTTTCTTCTTATGGATCCGGAACAAAATCCAGCGGAGTTGTTCGCATTCTTAAAGATTTGGATCGCGATATCACTGGCCGAAATGTTTTAATCGTTGAAGACATTGTTGACTCTGGATTAACACTTTCATGGCTTAAGGCAAACCTTGAATCACGCGGAGTAGGTTCAGTTGAGATTCTTTCAATCTTGCGCAAGCCAGAGGCGGCAAAGGTTGAAGTTT
>Ga0102903_1000979_pt1 | contig 9322 bp, 10 predicted proteins | sample Colrivmet1555C02_FD_78497 | JGI IMG/M metagenome (GOLD analysis project Ga0102903, IMG submission 78497) | Estuarine microbial communities from the Columbia River estuary - metaG 1555C-02 | ecosystem: Environmental > Aquatic > Marine > Intertidal zone > Estuary | place: USA: Columbia River... | reverse complement strand
CCAATCAGTTTGATGGTAGACCCAAACATTGAGTGCGAACAAATCACATGGTCGCCACTGCGAAGCAAACTCATGCAAAGCAACAAAATTGCAGACATACCCGACGACGTGGCGATGGATGCCTCCGCACCTTCCATCGCGGCGAGTCTTTGCTCAAAACTCGTCACCGTTGGGTTGCCCAAGCGGGCGTAGGTGTATCCCGCCTCTTCGCCGGCAAATCGGGCGGCGGCGATTTCAGCACTCGGCTGCTCATACCCGCTGGTCAGGTAGAGGGCTTCCGAGTTTTCCCCGTACTGGCTGGGTGCCACCGCAGCGTGCACCGCGAGGGTCTCCGCGTGCCAAGCACTCGTCTTGTTTGGCGTAACGTCCGCGCTCATGCGTTTTCTTCCTCTTCGTCACGTTTCATTTGCAAAGCCTGATCGGCAGCGCGACCTTGGTTGATCCGCATCACATCATCAGCCGTGATGTCACCTGTGCAATAAATGCCGTCAAAACACGAGGCATCGAAGCCATCAAGCTTGGGATTAAGTGATGAAACCGCACGCTTCAGCCCTGCCACGTCTTGGTAAATGAGGGCATCACAACCGATCAGCGCACGCACCTCTTCAAGGGTTCGACCATGAGCCACCAACTCAGTTGGGCTGGGCATATCGATACCGTATACGTTGGGGTATCGCACCGGCGGCGCCGCGCTGGCTAAGTAAACATTGCGTGCACCGGCGTCACGCGCCATTTGGACGATTTCGCGGCTGGTGGTGCCACGTACGATCGAGTCATCAACCAGCAACACATTGCGACCACGGAACTCTGAACCGATCACGTTTAATTTTTGACGAACAGACCGCTTGCGAACGGCTTGTCCGGGCATGATGAACGTGCGACCCACGTAGCGATTCTTCACGAATCCCTCGCGATATGGCTTTCCCAATAAGTGGGCGAGCTGCATGGCGCTTGGCCGCGATGACTCTGGAATGGGAATGACGGCATCAATGAGGTCAGGCGGCACCATTGAGACAACGCGTTGCGCCAACGTCTCACCCATGTTGAGGCGCGCTTGGTAGACGGACACGCCGTCCATCTGGGAGTCGGGGCGAGCGAGGTAGACAAACTCAAACAGGCATGGGAAGCGTTTGGGCGACTCGGCACATTGCTCGGCGTGGACCTGTCCCTCAAAGTCAATGAAAACCGCCTCACCCGGATCAATATCTCGCACGAAGCGTTGCCCAGAACCCTCCAGCGCAACCGACTCACTGGCGATCATCGCCGCACCATCGCCTTGCCCCAAGCACAACGGGCGAATGCCAAACGGATCGCGAAAAGCAAGTAAACCGTGACCGGCAATCAACGCCACCACGGCATAAGAGCCCTTTAAGCGCAAGTGGACGCGACGGACGGCCGCGAAAACGTCAGCCGGCTTCAGAGGGACGCCACGGGTGACGTTTTCCAACTCGTGCGCCAAGACGTTGAGCAAGACTTCACTGTCACTGTCGGTATTGATGTGGCGGTGATCAGCCGAGAACAGCTCCGCTTTCAGCGCATGTGCGTTCGTGAGGTTGCCGTTGTGCGCCATGACCAACCCAAATGGGGCGTTGACGTAGAACGGCTGCGCCTCCTCCTCGCTGTCGGCATTGCCAGCGGTTGGGTAGCGCACTTGACCAAGTCCAACGTTGCCGGGCAGCGCACGCATGTCACGGGTTCGGAAGACGTCGCGCACCATCCCCTTCGCCTTGTGCATGTAAAACTTTTGGCCATTCTGCGTCACGATTCCGGCGGCATCTTGCCCCCGATGTTGCAACAGCAGCAGCGCGTCATAAATGAGCTGATTAACAGGTGCGTGACTGACCACGCCAACAATTCCACACATTTAAGGGATCAACCTTTCGAGGCCTTGCGGCAACATCGGCTTCAAAATTTCCAAACCGGCGGTTAAACCGTGCGCGCCGATGGACTCCTGCCACCACGCATCTGCCTGAAAACCGAAAGCAAGCACCAAAAACGCAAACACAAATAGAACCAACACACCACGCGCGAGCCCGAAAATCGCACCCAGTGAGCGGTCCGCTGGCCGTAAGCCCGAGCTTGAAATGAGGCGCCTCACCAGTGAAGCCACAAATCCGCCCACAAAAATAAACACCACGAACACCACCACATAGCGCACGGCAATGGCAAGCATCCCGCTGCCCGCAAGGAACGGCACCCACTCTGCGACCATGGGCGCAAGAAACCCCGTCAATGCCGCCGCCACCAACCAGTTGGCAATCGCAAGCAACTCATACACCAAACCACGCCAAGCCCCCCAGACGGCTGAGGCAATGAGCAATGCCACCATCACGGTGTCGAGTGGGCTCCAATCTGGCAAATCGGGTTCCTGCTGACAATCAGTACGTCAGCACACGGGCATCCAAACCCATGCCTTCGATGCGGTTGATGTATGTCTGGAGCTCACGCGCGTCCGTGTAGGGCCCCACGCGGATGCGTATCATGCGCTCGCCATTGACCGTTGCGACATTCACGACTGTTTTGATGCCCGCGGCCTCCAACTTCAGGCGCAGGGCACGGGCACGGCTGTTCTCGGTAAACGCACCCACTTGGATGACGCGCCGCTTGCCGTCGTCGGGATAGTCAAGCTTCGCGGCAGCTTTGGGCTTACCGTTGAGTATCGCCTCGGCACGCTGCGTATCAGCCTTATCGGCGGCAACCTTGTCTGCTGCAACCTTCTCCGCGGCGACTTTCTCTGCGGCAACTTTGTCCGCTGCCAGTTGCTTGGCCTGTACCGCTGAGGCGGCAGCGCTGTCTTCATCGGGAATGTCAGGCGCTGGCTCAGGGGCTGCCTTCACCTCAGCAACGGTGTTGTCAGGGACACGGGCTTGAGCCACAGCTTTCGCAGGCTCTGTGGTACCAACCGGCGGCAGGATCGGCGTCACTTTTTCCTGCGCCGGAATCGCGATTGGCATGTCGACGCCCAATGTACGAGGCTCGGTGTCAAACAAAATCGAGAAGCTAATCACCGCTGCGGTGACCAAAATCGCCGTTCCCACAAGGCGGTACTGTGCCTGACGGCGGATCGTCTCGATGCTTTCGCTTCGGTCAGGGCGACCTTCTTTGCGGGACTTAAACATAGGACTGAATCGCAGGGACTTTCGTTCGAAAAACCGAAAACTAAATATTTTGCGTGTCGCCACCACCCAAGTGCTTCGCGTTGAGACGCGGTAAACCGTGCTTTAAAACGCCACCCACCGTGAAGAACGACCCGCACACGATGATTCTATCAGCGGGGGACGCTGCGGCGACAGCGGCATCAAGGGCGCTTTGCGGGTCTGAAAAGCAAGCCTTTGACGCCTTGCCACAGGCATCAACGGCGCGCGCCGCGTCAGCCAAAGCCGCTGAACCAAGGGCGCGCGGCAGGGGCAGATCGCTGAAATACCAGTGGTCCACCAAGGGACCTAATTTTTGGAGCATGGTGACCACGTCTTTATCGGCCATGCAACCAAACACAACGTGGGTGGCGGGGAAGTACCCCATGGCGTCCAAATTGGCCACCAAGGTGGCGACGGCGTGCGGGTTGTGCGCCACGTCCAAGACCAAGTTGGGTTCACCGGGGACAATTTGAAACCGGCCCGGCAAGCTCACCAAGGATAGGCCAGCTCGAATGGACTGCGCCGTAACTGGCAACAGCGGCCGCATGGCCTCAAGCGCTGCCAAAACCCCGGCTGCGTTCAGCAGCTGATTGGCACCACGAAGGGCTGGATACGCAAGACCTGCATAGCGACGCCCCCGCCCTGCCCAGCCCCATTGCTGCTTATCGCCGGAGACGTTGAAGTCGCGCCCCAAAAGCCAAGCATCAGCGCCAACAGCCTGCGCATGATCCGTCACGCTGGCAGGCGGCACCGGGTCACTGACGATGACTGGCTTGCCAGCGCGCATGATGCCCGCCTTCTCGCGTCCGATGGCCTCGCGGGTATCCCCGAGGTAGGCTTGATGGTCGAGATCGACGCTGGTGATGATGGCGCAGTCGGCATCCACCACGTTAACGGCGTCGAGCCGCCCCCCCAGTCCCACCTCCAAGATCACAACATCGGGGCGAGCGATCTGCATGAGGCGCAGGATGCCAAGTGTGGTGAATTCGAAGTAGGTCAACGAAACCCCACCAGCGGCTTCACACGCGTGTGCGACGACCTCGAACGCGGCGCACAACTGCTCGGCCGTCGCGAGGTCACCGTTCAAGCGGCAACGCTCCTCGAAATCCACCAGATGTGGTGAGGTGTAGAGCGCAGTGCGGTAGCCCGACTGCGACAAAATCGCCTCCAACATGGCACATGTGGACCCCTTGCCATTGGTTCCCGCCACTGTGATCACCGGGCACGGCATGGCCAGCCCGTCGGGCATTTTCTGCGCAACTTGCCGCACACGATCCAAGCCCATGTCGATAGCGACTGGGTGCAGACGCTCGAGGTGGTTGAGCCAATCGGGGAGGTTTTGGGGCAAGGCAGGCGTATGGGGCATGGGAAATCGTCAAATAATCAGAGCCCGTATTGTCTCAGCCAATCAACCCCCTGCCGAGAGGCGGCAAAATAGACACATGAATACACCAGCGCTCTCCCCCGCCACCGTTCAGGTTTTTGGTATCCCCAACTGCGACACCGTCAAAAAGGCCCGCGCCTGGCTGACAGCGCAGGGCATTGAGATCAGCTTCCATGACTTTAAAAAGCAAGGTCTGACCGGCGACAGGGTCACCCAATGGCTCCAGCAGGTCGATTGGGCCGTGCTCATTAACCGCAAGGGAACCACCTGGCGCCAACTGAGCGATGAGGAAAAAGCCGCCATCACCGATACCGACAGCGCTCAAAAACTGGCAATCCGGCTCCCCAGCGTCATCAAGCGGCCCGTCGTGGTGTGGGCGAACGGCGACGTAACGGTCGGCTTTGACCCCGCCGATTGGTCAAATCGCGTTTGAAAACAGCGTCGCGCCCTTGCCGGCGACCTCGCTCCACTACAATCAAAGGTTGCGCTCGGCGCCCTGAGTGGTGAGCGCCGAACAACCTTCATCGCACGGATAAAACCATGGCAACCATTCTTCAAAACTTACCCGCGGGCCAAAAAGTCGGTATCGCATTCTCTGGCGGTTTGGACACCAGCGCCGCGTTGCTTTGGATGCGTCAAAAGGGCGCGATTCCCTACGCCTACACCGCTAACTTGGGGCAACCTGATGAGCCCGATTACGACGAGATTCCCCGCAAAGCCATGGCCTATGGCGCTGAGGCGGCACGCCTGATCGACTGCCGAGTTCAGCTGGCGAATGAGGGTATCGCCGCACTGCAAAGCGGTGCCTTCCACATTTCCACGGGCGGCATCACGTATTTCAATACAACGCCCATCGGTCGTGCGGTCACGGGCACGATGTTGGTCGCCGCAATGCGCGAAGACAATGTCAACATCTGGGGTGACGGGAGCACATACAAGGGTAACGACATCGAGCGCTTCTATCGCTATGGCCTGTTGACCAACCCTTCGCTGCAGATCTACAAGCCTTGGCTTGACCAGTTATTTATTGACGAATTGGGCGGCCGCGCTGAAATGTCAGCCTTCATGGAAGCCGCAGGATTCGACTACAAAATGTCATCGGAGAAGGCCTACTCCACCGACTCCAACATGCTGGGTGCCACCCACGAGGCGAAAGACCTAGAGAGCCTCACCAGCGGCATGCACATCGTGAAGCCCATCATGGGCGTTGCTTTCTGGCGCGATGATGTCGAGGTCAAGCGCGAGCAAGTCACTGTTCGGTTCGAAGAGGGTCAGCCAGTCGCACTGAACGGCCAGACGTTCAGCAGCGCCGTTGACTTGATTTTGGAAGCCAACCGAATCGGTGGACGCCATGGCTTAGGCATGAGCGACCAAATTGAAAACCGCATCATTGAAGCGAAGAGTCGCGGCATCTACGAAGCACCCGGCATGGCGCTGTTGCACATTGCCTACGAGCGCTTGGTTACGGGTATCCATAACGAGGACACCATTGAGCAGTACCGGGTTAACGGTCTGCGCCTGGGACGTCTGCTCTACCAGGGCCGCTGGTTTGACCCGCAAGCCATCATGCTGCGCGAGACCGCCCAGCGCTGGGTGGCGCGCGCCATCACCGGCGAGGTGACGTTAGAGCTGCGCCGTGGCAATGACTACACGATCATGAACACCGACTCGCCCAACCTCACCTATCAGGCCGAGCGCTTGACCATGGAGCGCGGTGAATCCATGTTCACGCCGCGTGACCGGATCGGTCAACTGACGATGCGTAACTTGGACATCGTGGACACCCGCGACAAGCTCGGTATCTACGCCAAATCAGGCTTGCTCGCGTTGGGCGACGGCGCCGACATGCTGAAACTGGCAAACGACAGCGACAGCAAAAAGTAAGGCTTAGATGACCTCGGGTTCGGGCTCTAGCATGAGCCCGAATCGCTCAAACACACTGGTTTGAATGGCCTTGGCGAGGGTCATCACCTCGCCGCCTGTCACCGCGTTACGCGCGTCACCCCGGTTCACCAGCACCAGGGCCTGCTTCTCGTAAACGCCCGCCAACCCGATGGACTTCCCCCGCCAGCCGCACGCGTCGATCAACCACCCCGCCGCCAGCTTGATGCGCCCATCGGCCAGGGGATAGTGAACCAGATTGGGTTCACGCCCAATGATGTCTGCACACTGTTCGGGAGAGACGGTTGGGTTCTTGAAGAAACTACCCGCATTGCCAATCACCGTGGGGTCTGGCAACTTCGCTTGGCGTATCGCAACCACCCACGCCAGCACCTGCTGCGGCGTGGGGTTGTCGATGCCCGTCGCAGCCACTTGCTTTTGCAGATCGAGATAGCCCAACTCGGGTACCCACCGCTTGGGCAATGCGAAGCGAACCGTCGTGATCAACGCCCGCCCTTTCAACCCCATGGCATTTGCCGTCGCGGGTTGGTGTTTAAAAACGGAGTCGCGATACCCAAAACCACATTGATCAGGCTGCAGCGTGAACACGTCGCCCGTCTGAAGGTCGACAGCATCCAGTGAATGAAAGCGATCTTGAAGCTCGACGCCATACGCGCCAATATTTTGTACGGGTGCCGCCCCGCAAACACCTGGAATGAGCGCCAGGTTCTCGAGCCCCGGCCAGCCCTGCGCAACGGTCCAATGAACGAAGGTATGCCAATTCACACCGGCACCCGCAGCAACAATCCAGTGCCGATCGGTTTCTGCCACCAGTGACATCCCGGGGATTTCAACCTTTAAGACAAGTGCAGAAACATCCGACGTCAAAACAATGTTGCTGCCACCACCCAATACAAAACACGACCGATCTGCCAGCAAGCCAGACCTGACGGCGTCCTGTGCATCTTGCGCACTGCGCACCACAATCAGCTCGCGCGCACGCGCTGCAATGCCAAAGGTGTTGAAGGCTTGCAGTGAAACGTTTTTCTGCACTAATATTGCTGGTTCCGACATCACGAAATTGTCGCACTAAATTTAGGAAAACAAGCCCATGCCCTCATTCGACACCGTTATGGAACCTGACTTCGTCGAGGTTAAAAACGCCATTGACCAAGCGGCCAAAGAGATCGGCAACCGCTTTGACTTCAAGGGAACCTCTGCCGCCATTGAGCTGAAAGACAAAGAGATCACGATGACCGGTGACGCGGATTTTCAGCTGACTCAAATCGATGACATCATGCGCAACAAGCTCACCAAACGCAACGTTGACGTGCGCTTCATCGACATGGGAAAAGTTGAGAAAATCGGCGGCGACCGCGTTAAGCAAGTCGCCACGGTGCGCAGCGGCATCGCGTCCGAAGACGGCAAAAAGATTCAGCAGGTTTTAAAAGGCAGCAAGCTAAAGGTGCAAGGGGCCATTCAAGGCGATAGCGTGAGGGTCACCGGCGCCAAGCGCGATGACCTGCAAGCCGCGATGGCACTGATTCGCTCAGAGATCCCAGATCTGCCACTGACGTTCAATAACTTCAGGGATTAACCGCAGCTGTGGCCACAACCTCGATTTTGTAATTGGGGTTGGCGAGTCGCGCCTCAACCGTGGCGCGGGGTGGCGCATGACCCGGCGCGACCCAGGCATCCCAAACGGTATTCATGGCGCCAATGTCGTCAATGTTGCTGAGGTAGATTTGCACCCGCAACAAGCGCGTTTTGTCACTGCCCGCCTCAATCAGGCGATGCTCGATTTGATTCAACACATCTCGGGTTTGCCCCTCGATGTCGATATCGCCAGCCTCTGGAACCATGCCGGCCAGATAGACGACACCGTTGTAAACCGCTGACTCGCTCAGGCGTGCGCCCACGTGGAAACGGGTGATACCGTTGTCTTGGATCTGACTCATAGCTTGCTCTCCGTGCCTTTCATGATTCGCTGAAGATTTTCGCGGTGACGCCATATCAGCATCAGAGACATCACGGTCAAACACGCCGTGGAGGCGGCACCTGCCTGCCAAGCCACACCGTGGCCAAACAACCAGTAAAACGGTGCAAATACCGCCGCCACCACCGATGCCAGCGATACAAAGCGGCTGAAATAGACCAGGATCAAAAAAGTACCCAGGCACGCCAAGCCCAGCGTTGGCTCAAGGCCGAACAACACGCCAACCGCCGTTGCCACGCCCTTTCCGCCTTTGAACCTAAAAAAGACGGGGTACAAATGACCCAAAAATGCCGCAAGTCCAGCCAAGGCAGCCCACTCGGACGCCGCGCCCGCAACACCCCAAGCGCTGGCCATTTGCAGCATCAAAACCACGGGGGCATAGCCTTTCAGCGCATCCAACACAAGAGTGGCGATGGCCGCTGATCGCTTACCTGATCGCAGCACATTGGTGGCGCCAGGGTTGCGACTACCGAAGGTTCTGGGGTCAGAGAGACCCATCGCTCGGCTGACCAAAATAGCGAAGGCGATTGAGCCTAAAAGATAGGCTGCAATGACGGTTAGCACTGGCATCCAGAGGGCGAATGAGGCGTTCATGATGTCCTGGTTGGTGAAAAATGAAAGACGCGGTCAGCTTTATACCGCAGGGTCGCCCCACTCAAAACGCAAGGCATCGATCGCAGCCGAAGTATCCGTATCCAAGTGACAGTGGTAGGCATCAAGGCATGCATCAAGCTGCGCGCAGTCAATCACACCAATGATGGTGCTTTTAGCGACCCAATGCTGATAACAAAAAGCCAGCGCCATCTGAAGTGGTGTGAGGCCTTTGCTTCGGGCCAGCGCATTGTATTGCCTGGCCGCTTCAAGGGCACGCGGCCGTCCCCAACGTTGCTTTCGCGTGGACTCGTAGATCGCCAGACGGCCTTG
>Ga0102903_1000968_pt1 | contig 9384 bp, 8 predicted proteins | sample Colrivmet1555C02_FD_78497 | JGI IMG/M metagenome (GOLD analysis project Ga0102903, IMG submission 78497) | Estuarine microbial communities from the Columbia River estuary - metaG 1555C-02 | ecosystem: Environmental > Aquatic > Marine > Intertidal zone > Estuary | place: USA: Columbia River Estuary... | reverse complement strand
GGCGTCCAATAAAAATGCGTCATGGCCAAAGGGGCTCGACAATTCCACAAAGCTCGCCGCCGCACCCGCCGCGTTCAACGCATGTACAATGCGCCGCGATTCTGCGGTTGGATATAACCAGTCACTGTCAAAACTGATAAGGCAGAAACGCGTTTTGGTGCCAGCAAAGGCCTTGGCAAGTACGCCGTCATGCGGCTCTGCCAGATCGAAATAATCCATCGCGCGGGTAATGTAGAGATAGCTATTGGCATCAAAGCGGTCGACGAAGCTGAGGCCTTGATAGCGCAAATAGCTTTCGACTTGAAAATCGGCGTCAAAGCCAAAACTTTTGGCATCACGATTTTGCAAACGGCGGCCGAATTTTTCGGTAAGGCCCGCTTCGGAGAGATACGTAATATGCGCCGCCATGCGCGCTACGGATAGGCCCGCTGCCGGTGCTTCATGCCCATAATAAGCGCCATTGTTCCAGCGCGGGTCGGCCATAATGGCCTGACGCCCAACCTCGTGGAAAGCGATGTTTTGCGCCGAATGCCGCGCGGTCGAAGCAATGATAACCGCCGAACGGACGCGTTCGGGATATAAAGCGGCCCAGCTTAAAGCCTGCATCCCGCCCATCGACCCGCCGACCACGGCCTCCAATGTTTGGATGCCTAAATAGTCCAGTAATAAAGCCTGCGCACGGACCATGTCCGCGATGGTGATGACCGGAAAAGCCATTGCAAAAGGCGCGCCTGTGCCGGAATCGATGCTGGCGGGACCAGATGACCCCATGCAGCTGCCCAAGACGTTTATGCTGATGATGCAATGACGTGCGGGGTCTATTGGTTTGCCGGGGCCAACCATGCGTGTCCACCAGCCCGTTTTGCCCGTAACGGGGTGGTTCGATGCCACATATTGGTCACCGGTGAGCGCATGACAAATCAATATGGCATTCGATTTATCGGCGTTTAGCTCACCATAGGTTTCATAAGCAAATTCGACAGGCGCAAACGCGACACCGCTGTCGAGCTGCACTGCCCCAAGCAACAGTGTCTTTTTGTCCAGACCAAAACGCGCGTCATTCTGCATGATGACCGCCATATCAGCGGTTTCGTGCGAAACAATAGAAACTCGCAAAAGAAGTAATGGCGCGTTGGCGACACGTTGCGCTTCGCCGCTGCCGCCGCTATGGCCGCGGGGATGAACACACCCATAGCTAAACCATGGATTGAAGCAATCAGCGCCTACACACCCGGCAAAGCAAAGTCGGACGATGGCCGCGTTTTGATTAAATTGTCTGCCAACGAAAACCCGTTGGGCTGCAGTCCCGCTGCTGCTGCGGCGCTGCTCGACAAAAGTGCCTCTTTGGCACGCTATCCGGACCCCGCCTGCATCGCTTTGCGTGAAGCATTGGGGGCGGCCTATGAGATTGATAGCGACCAAATCGTCTGCGGCACGGGTTCAGATGAACTGCTGAACCTCATTGCCATGGGCTATGCGGGTGCAGGCGACGATATCATTTATGTCCGTTATGGTTTTTCGGTCTATGACATTGCGGCCCGCAAAGCGGCGGCCAATGTGATTGTCGCACCGGACAAGGATTATGGGACCGATGTTGATGCTTTGTTGGCACTGGTGACCGACAAGACCCTCGTTGTTTTTGTGGCGAACCCGAATAATCCGACGGGCACATTTACCGACGACAGCGAAATTGCGCGACTGCATGCGGGTTTGCCTGGCAATTGTGTACTCGTGCTGGACCAAGCCTATGGCGAATATCTTGAGGATGATGGTCCCGCTGCATTGGAACTGGCGCGCCGCCATGACAATGTTCTGATCACCCGAACTTTCTCTAAAATTTACGGCCTCGCGGCAGAACGCATTGGCTGGTGCTATGGCCATGCTGGCCTCATCGCGACGCTGAACCGCGTGCGGGCGCCGTTCAACGTGACGGCCGCAGGACAGGCGGCAGCCATTGCCGCACTAGCGGACACAGATTTTGTGACGCGCAGCCGTCAACATAATGCCGAATGGCGCGATTGGATGTCCGCAGAATTTGCGGCATTGTCCAACCATGGTTTGCAGGTCATTCCATCCTGGGGCAATTTTCTGATGGTTTTGTTTGAAGGCACATGCAGCGCGGAGACTGCATATCATGCATTGATGGCCGAAGGCTATATCGTCCGCTGGTTACCGGGACAGGGGCTTGGCAATGGCTTGCGGATTACCATCGGTACCGAAGAGGAAAATCGCGGTATCATGTCAGTCCTGCGCAAAATCCTGAACGCGAACGCGTAATGTTACCTTTCGCGCGCCTAACAATCATTGGCCTTGGCCTTATTGGTTCATCGGTGGCACGCGCGGTTAGGGCGCAGATGCCCGCTATGCGCATTACTGGACATGACGCCGACCCAATTGTGCGTGAACGCGCGGTGGCGCTTGGGCTCTGCGATGATGTGACCGACACGGCTGGTGCTTCCGTGATGGATGCGGACCTTGTTATCCTGTGCGTGCCTGTGGGCGCTATGGGCGCGGTTGCAGCGGAATTTGCGGCGGATCTGCCAGTCGATGCGGTTGTCAGCGATGTTGGCTCCTGCAAACAAAGCGTGGCAGAAGCGCTCGGCGCGGTGCTCCCCAACGCAATTATCATTCCTGCCCATCCAGTGGCGGGCACGGAAAAAAGCGGTCCTGATGCTGGATTTTCGACCTTGTTCAAGGGGCGCTGGTGCATATTGACGCCGCCGGACAACGCACCTGCTGCGGCCGTGGAGCGCCTGCGCATTTTTTGGCAGCAATTGGGCGCCGATGTTGAGATTATGGACGCGCGCCATCATGACATGGTCCTTGCCGTTACCAGCCATTTGCCGCACTTGATTGCCTATACTATTGTGGGCACGGCGGATGATTTGGAAGGCGTGACGCAAAGCGAGGTTATCAAATATTCGGCAGGCGGTTTTCGCGACTTCACGCGTATCGCGGCGTCCGACCCAGTGATGTGGCGCGATGTGTTTCTGTCTAACAAGGATGCGGTTCTCGAAATGCTGCAGCGCTTTTCTGAAGATTTAAGCGCATTACAACGGGCGATCCGGTACGATAAAGGCGACGAGTTGGAGGCATTATTTTCTCGCACGCGCAATATCCGACGGTCGATTGTGGAACAGGGGCAAGATGATGATGCACCCGATTTCGGGCGCAAGCATTAGGTCCTAACCCTAAACGTTCAGTGCATTAATGGCAGCGTGAACCCGCGCCTCAATTTCCGCGCGTGGCAGGCCCGTGGGTAGCTCCTCACCAACCTTGTAAGTAATCGTCCCTGATTTCCAGATACCCGTTCTGCGCGGGCTTAAAGTGCCGCTGTCGACCGCAATCGGCACGACAGGAAGATTGATCAGCTTATACAGGCCGGCAAAGCCCGACTGCAATGGCGGCTGGTGGCCGGGGGCAACGCGGGTACCTTCGGGGAAGATCACGATGGGCCGCCCGTCGGCGATCATTTTCTTGGCAAGAACCAACATGGCCCGCAGCGCCGCTGCCCCGCCATTGCGGTCAACCGGGATCATGCCATAAGCCCGCGCGGCTGGACCCCATAAGGGGATATCAAACAGCTCTTTCTTCGTCACCACCGCCGGTTTGTGAAACATGCGGGGCATGTCGATGGTTTCAAACATGCTTTCATGTTTGATGGCGTAGAGAACGGGCTTTTGCGGAAATGCGCCCTCAATCTTGATGTTGATGCCCAATATCCGGCGGTAGCAGCTATATTGCCATCGCGACCAGCCGCGCACCGCCCATTGCATCAGCGGGACGGAGAACCATTGCGCCAAAAATGCGGTGACGACGAAAAACACGGATACAGTGTAAAATATCACGATGTACATAGCAGACCGGATGACGGCCATCATGGCTTAAAGCCCCAGAAGCGACGCGACCGCGCGCAACCAATATTTACAATATTCCTTGAACAAACCGCCAAGCGACGGTTGGGTGGACACAGCGTCATTGGTCACCGTGATGCCATTGGGCAAGGCCCGGTCAAGTTCAAAGCGTGCGCGGCGCATGTGCCAATCATGGGTAACGAGTCGAATGCTGCGCATATTATTCCGCTTTACCCATGCGGCCGTTTCTAACGCGTTGGACCGCGTGTCTACCGATTGGAAACCCAGCGCAATGCAGCATTGAAAATATTTGGCAGATTTGGGATATTGCGCCTCAAGCTCGGGCGGCTTCACATCACGGTCTACGCCAGAAATCAGCAATTTTTTGGATTTGCCCGATTCCAATATTTCAAGGCCACGATCAATTCTGTGTGCGCCGCCGGTCAGCACGACAACACCATCGCTGGGCGCTATGGGCGCTGGCTGCGGCAACAGCAAAGCAAACCAGGCAAAGCCCAGCATCCAGATCAACAATATGAAGGCGATAGAGCGACTGATCATATATTCTTCTTTAACACAGTATTCACCGTGAAGCACGACATAAGCATAGCAAGCGTTGTTACAGCAAGCGGAATGCGCCGCACCGCAGCGACAAATGGCGCGAAAGATAGGACCGGGTAGGGGCTATTTATAGTCGAGTTGCCACCCGAAAAAGCGTCGTCCACAGCATTTTTAACCAGCGGGGTTGCAAGTCACAAGATGCTGCTGTTTAGTCCTTTTCATGCTGCTTGTTTGCCCTTCCTGCCGCACACGTTACAATGTTCCTGGCAATACCGTTGGTGTTGATGGTCGCCAAGTTCGCTGCGCCAATTGCAAGCATGCATGGTTTCAAGAAGCGGCAGTTCCCCCGACGGCACCAACGCCCTCTATCCCAACGCCCCCCATTCCAGCACCTACCGAACCGAGCGACACAGCGCCCGTTGTTGCTCCGCCAGAGGCCCCCGTTACGGCACAGGCATCGCCAGTGGATGACGAGCCGTCAGAAAGCGGGCTAGCTCCAGCTCCAGACCCAGACGCCGCTCCGCGGTTCATGGGGGCAGAAACGGATACGGATGATGCACAGCCTGCCATCCCAAGATTTACCCCTGAGCGCGCGGTCACACCTGATCCGGCGCCTGTATATGTCGATCCGTCGTTAAGTGCGGGAAAATGGGCAGATACTGAGCCGAAGCAAAGCCGCTTTGGGCATGAGCCACCGTTTAACCAACGTCGCAGCCCTGCAAAAATCTGGACACTGGTTGCCGTCCTCTTTGCGCTGACGGTCACATTCATTGGCACGGCTATCTCTTATTTTGGCATGCCAAATATCGGCCTGTCGAGTACGACGGAGCAGTCCGACCTAACCATCGTGCTCAACGATAATCTAGCGCTGAACCAGCGCGAAGATGGCACGCCCTATTTCATCGCGAGCGGCAGCATCGTGAACCCGAAAGGGGTGCAGCAAAATGTGCCCGATATGCTCGTGACGCTCAAAGATGCGAGTGGCAGACCGGTTTACAGTTGGAAAATGAAAGCCAAGGTAAGCAAGCTTGCACCGGGCGCAAAGGTCGATTTTAGCGAGGCGCGGTTGGACGTTCCACTGGCCGCCAAGCAGATCAGCGTCGGCTGGGTGCTTTCGGGCAATTAGCTCCGCGCCGTATAAAGGCCACTTGAACTCAGTAGCGCTCTTGGCTATGCGAACCCCGGCCCGAGCGCCACATGCCGCCTTAGCTCAGTTGGTAGAGCATCGCATTCGTAATGCGGGGGTCGTAGGTTCGAATCCTATAGGCGGCACCAAACAAACTGTTTATATATAACAATAATTAAGCGCAGCGACGCTCCGATTGCGGTTTAAATAGCGCTTATTCGCTATGCATAAATTTGCACTGTTTCGCCAACTTCTTGTTTAGGCGGAGAAAGTCAGAGGGAAGCGGACTAGCGCTTCGTTGGCTCTCCAAAAGCGCGATACGCCAGACCAAGTAGCGCAATCATAACGGCTTCAACGATCATTGGAGGAACTGTAGTTGGTGCAGTGCCATCAAAGGCGATGCTGACGAAACGCCCGAGAAGCGCAAATGTTAGTAACATCAGTGGCACCATTAGGGGCAGGCGGTCTGCCCGCCATGCACCGATGAGCGAAAACACAGCTCCTGTTAGGAAAAAGGCGGGGAAGTCGGCGCGCATCGTTGCCATTCCCTGCGTCCCCAGCGGAGAGATTGCGAATTCCGCTGCCATCTTCGCGGGGTTGAACAGAAAACTTAAACCAATAACGATATTCAAAAGACCAACGAGGCCAATTAGGAATTGCATTGTTCTTTTCATGTGTTCTGTCCCCAAAAGTAGGCGAAGTATGCAAAGATGCCATCCTTCACCTGATGATATGGCATTGATAATGTCATTATATTGCGTCAAACATGATGACAAGTGACATTAACGTAAGGATCTCCTCCAATGTACACTATTAACGGAGCATTGGGCTCACCTTATTCGATGAAGATGCGCGCATTGATGCGTTATCGGCGCATCCCACATTTGTGGGTGCACGGCGCAGACTCGCGCGATGCTTTGAGCAAGGTCAAGGCCCCGGTCATCCCCGTGATGGAATATCCCGATGGGACATTTCATAATGATTCGACGCCGCTGATCTATGATCTCGAGGCGCGGCATGCCGAGCGTTCAGTGATCCCGCCTGATCTGGCGTGCGCCTTTATCGCACATCTAATTGAGGATTTCGCTGACGAGTGGGTAACAAAGGCCATGTTTGGCTATCGCTGGCTGGAGGAGGTAGACCAAATCCAGATGAGCCGCTGGCTTGCATTTGACGCAATGAAGGGCGGCGGGCTAGCGACGAGCCAGGCCTTTGCGGAACAGTTTCGTGCACGCCAGGTCGGCCGCATGGCGATTGTCGGCTGCGCGGCTGAAAACTTTCCCTTGATCGAGGCCTCAACGCGCGCAATTCTGGGTGCGCTCGAGGCGCATGTGGTGGACCGCCACTGCCTATTTGGTACCCGCCCGAGCCTTGCTGAGTTCGGCATGTACGGGCAATTGTCGCAACTTGGCGTTGATCCTACCGCGCAGGCGATGATGCGCAAAGACTATCCTTATAGTTTTCGTTGGTTGCTCCATATTGACGATATGTCCGGAATAAACGGGGAATGGGATTCGGAGAACGGAGGCGTGGATGCACCTTTTGCGCCGATTATCACCGCATGGCTGGAACAGGTGGGCGAAATCTATATGCCCTTTCTCCTCGCCAACGCCGCGGCAATGGAAGCTGGAGAGGAAACCTTCAGTATCACGGCCATGGGTCTGCCCTACAGGCAAGGCGTGTTCAAATATCAGGTAAAGTGCTTAGCTGATTTGCGTGCGCGCTACGCCGCATTGGACAATACAGCGCGGGCGAAGGTCGATCCGCTGCTCGCGCAGACGGGCTGTCTCCATGCTTTGCTGAGCGAATGAGCCTGAAGAGAGCGGCAACCTTATTGACGGCACTGGCTTTGCTCAGCCCGGCAACGCTGGGCGCACAAGTGGCGCCAGCGAAACGTCCCAATATTGTCATCCTCCTCGCCGATGACTGGGGTTTTACGGATGTAGGGGCCTTCGGCGGCGAGATTGCGACCCCCAATATTGACGCGCTTGCCGCCAAGGGCGTTCGTTTTTCGAACTTCCATGTGGCGGGGTCCTGCTCGCCAACGCGCGCGATGCTGCAAACCGGTGTGATCAACCACCGCGCTGGCCTGGGCAATATGCCCGAGACAATCCCACCGGAACATCTGGGCAAACCCGGCTATGAAGCGCAACTCAACAACCGCGTGGTCACCATTGCAGACCAATTACGCGCGGGTGGTTACCGCACCTACCTGACGGGGAAATGGCATCTGGGACACACGCCTGATACCTTACCGACCGTGCGCGGCTATGATCGGGCACTTGCCCTCGCGCAATCGGGCGCGGACAATTTTGAAGATAAACCCAATCTGCTGATTTATAACAAGACGGAATGGAGTGAAGACGGAAAGCCAGCAAAACTGCCCAAGCGCTTCTATTCCTCAACCCTGATTATCGACAAAATGATCAGCTATATCGACCGCGATAAGGCCACCGGAAAGCCTTTTTTTGCATCGGTCAACTTCATTGCAAACCATATTCCGGTGCAGGCACGCGATGCTGACATTGCGGCTTATGCGGGGCGCTACCATTATGGCTGGACTACACTGCGCAAAGAACGCCGTGCCGCTGCGATTACCAAAGGGGTGATGCCGGCAGGCGTTCGGACGGTTACCATGAACACCAGTGGTGATTGGACAAAACTGTCGGCACAGCAGCGCGAACAACGTGCCGGCGCGATGGCCGCTTATGCTGCTATGGGCACGGCGATGGATCGGGAAATCGGCCGATTGATCGCACATCTCAAGACAATCGGCGTATATGAAAATACCATCTTCGTGTTTCTGTCTGACAATGGCGCCGAAGCCACTGATCCCATGAACATGGGTGCATTCACGCGCTGGAACGCCAATCAACTATATGATCAAAGCATCGCCCAACAGGGACGCCCGGGTTCGCTGACCGCACAAGGTGCAGGGTTTGCCAGCGCATCGGTCTCGCCGCTGCGTGGATACAAGTTTACCGCGAGCGAGGGTGGCTTGCGTGTTCCGATGATAATGGCCTGGCCGGGCAACCCTGCGATCAAAGGCGGCAGCGTTGCCACAGGTTTTGCTCATGTCACCGATATGCCGATGACTTTGCTAAAGCTTGCTGGGGTTGCGGCGCAACAAGGGCGTTTTGCGGGACGCCCCGTCGAGCCAATGACTGGGTTGGACCTAACACCTATGCTCACAGGGGCCGCATCATCCGTCCATTCAGCAGACAAGCCGTTGGGGTATGAATTGTCCGGCAATGCGGTGTTGTTCAAAGGCGATTACAAGCTGGTTAAAAACCTGCCGCCTTATGGAGATGGCCGATGGCGGCTTTATAACATCAGCGCCGATCCCGGAGAGACCTTGGATTTATCTGGATCTGACCCAGCCCGCTTTGCTGCCATGCAAAAGGATTATGTTGCCTTTGCCAAGGTAAACAAAGTGTTGCCGATGCCCGAAGGTTACACAGCGCCCAAACAGATTTTTGCCAATGCGATGCGCACATTATTGGTACCGCGACTGCTACAGCTGTGGCCGCTGGGCGCCTTATTGGGGATTGCCATAGCAACCGCAATCTGGTGGCGCAGACGGCGAAATACTTGATGAAGGGCTATTGGCCTAGTCCCTGGCCTAGCGAGGACGGCGGCCCTCGCCGGTTACAGTCGACTCCCGATCCTCAGGTTCTGGCACAAACTAATAGTCTGCGGTTCGCGACGACCTCGCGGCGCCGGTTGATGACGACGATGACCGTGCTCGGCGATCCGGGCGAGATTTTCGTGCTGACCCATCAGGCGCTGCGATCACAGATCGGGCTGCCAACCACCGCGCAGGTCGAGCGTATCGATCCGTTG
>Ga0102903_1000956_pt1 | contig 9443 bp, 10 predicted proteins | sample Colrivmet1555C02_FD_78497 | JGI IMG/M metagenome (GOLD analysis project Ga0102903, IMG submission 78497) | Estuarine microbial communities from the Columbia River estuary - metaG 1555C-02 | ecosystem: Environmental > Aquatic > Marine > Intertidal zone > Estuary | place: USA: Columbia River... | reverse complement strand
GGCAGGTCGCGCAGGCGGCACACCTCAAACAGCTTCTGGGTCTGGCTTTCCACACCCTTAGCGCCGTCAATCACCATCACGGCGGCATCAACAGCCGTCAGCGTGCGGTAGGTATCCTCGGAGAAATCCGAGTGGCCGGGAGTATCCACCAGATTGAAACGGTAATCGCCAAAATCAAACGACATCGCCGAGGCGCTCACGGAAATCCCGCGGTCCTTTTCCATCTGCATAAAGTCGGAGCGGGTGCGGCGCGCCTCACCCTTGGCACGGACCTGACCAGCCATCTGAATAGCGCCACCATAAAGGAGGAATTTTTCGGTCAGCGTCGTCTTCCCAGCGTCGGGGTGCGAAATAATCGCAAAGGTCCGACGGCGGGCAATTTCAGGCGGGAGTTTTGGGCGATTTGTCATGCCCGCAGCCATAATCTGTGTCTGAGCAAAGGGCAATCGGCATTGGTGAAAATGGGCATTGTTGCGACCTTGGCAATTCATCGTTGCGATGTGCATTCTTGTTGGAGCCCTCCCCCAAACGCGATAGGTTAGCCCGATATTAACCAGCGCCCCGAGGTCCCAAATGAATAACTTATTTAAAACAACACTTTCTCTCGCCGCATTTGCGGGGCTCGCGGCTTGCGGTGGAGGCTCAACCAGCACGAACCCTTACCAGACTCTTCAAAACCGCACAGACGCTTATTTGGAGCAAATTGATCGTGTGAGCGCGCTCTATCCATCTGGTCCTGCAACAATGAACAACGCAAGTGGCACAGCGACGTATTCTGGGACAGGGTCAATTGTCGTCAACCCCACATTCATTGGGGAAACCTTACTCTATGCCGATGCGACACTGCTGGGCGACGCAGACCTGTATGTGAATTTCGGGGCCAACCGGCCAACGCTTAACGGGTCAATCACGGATCTTTTCGGCATTGACAGTAATGATAATGTTGATGAGTACACTGGTACTGTTCAAGTTCGGAACGGCTACATCGGTGACGATACGCACAACTCAGTGACAGCCAGCTACGCGGGTACCATCAGAGGGAACGGCGATACGATTTCCCTGAATGGCAATATGTATGGCACTGTTCTCGGCAACCCAAGTCCGCGCGTTATCGATCTGATCGGATTTGGCGATAGCACGATAGGCAGCTATCAAGGCACGTCAATCGTCGGCGTCACCGTCGAGCACGACTAAGCGATACGACTGCGTTCAGCATCTTGAGGCCGTTTGACGCAAGTCAGGCGGCCTTTTGTTGATGGTTCTTAACAATCCATTAAGCATGATCAGGCACTTTCCAAGACAATCGGAAAGGGTTCAATAATGCGCATCATGGCTTTTGTTTTGGCGGTCACCGCAGGCTGTTCATCGCCTTCCACTGGCGTCGAAAACATTGACCGCGCCGCACAAGCAGCAGCCCTTGAGGCGGCGCTTGCGGGCGAAAACATCTCTGACCCTGCCGCGTTACCCCTTGAAGGCACAGCAAATTACGCGGGCTTTATGACCCTTAACTTACCCACCGTAGACGGGCGGCAAGCCAATGTCGGCGACCTCAACCTCGCGGTCGATTTTGGCGCAACCAGCAACCAAGTCTCAGGGGGTGTGTCAAATTTTTCAGGCACCACAGGCACCCTTGATATCTCAGGCGGAGATTTAAATCGGGGTGCCGATCCCGACATGGACTTCACCTTCGACGGGGCGCTTTCAGGAACACTTCAGACAGGCAGCACTGCCTTTGACATTGATGAGAACCTGCTGGGCGAGTTTCGGGGGCGCGATCAATACGGCTAACTGGGATCGTCAGTGGCACCATCACTGGGTCAGGTAGTCAGGACATTTTTGATGGATCAATGGCCGCAACACGTACCGACTAAGTCGACGATGCCTTGCGCAACAACCCAATCGCATCTTTTTGGGACAGGAGTTTCTCCTGCACCTCATAGTCCAAATGGGCGCGGTGGCCGTGGCTTGACCGTCTCGTCTCGCCACTGCGCATATGGTCGGGCAGGGCGGCGCGTGTGAGGGGATCAATCAACAGGGATTCCGCGGCAATGCCTTCTGCATAGATGATCTGGTGGTCATCAAAAAGCAGCTGGAAATAATCGACAAAGCCACCATCGCGCTGGTAAACCGTGTCGCCATTAATCAAATGGCGGACTTTCACCAGAACTTCCGAACGGCCAGCGCCCAGTCGGTCCTGCCTATGATAGACAAAGAGGCGGTGATCAGGGCTGACCAAAAGGTCGTTTTCATTGTGCAGTGCACCCTTGGTGATCACAATCGGGGCAAATTCGCCCAACGCGCGCAATGTCGTTTGCCCAATCCAGCGCACAGCCTGCGGGCCGTCATCGCGGGTCAAAACCTTATCGCCTACAGCCAAATCCTCGATCCGGCGCTGTTCACCAGAGGCCATCGTGATGTGAGTGCCACGGGTAAATGAGACGCATGCCACTTCGGCAAAGCGGGTCGTGGCGGCATCTTTGTCGACGCCGACCAAGCGGTAATTTGTGTCGCTTTCCAGATTGGCAAGAGGCAACAAATAGGTCGCCTCCAAGCCGCCATCTTCGACCTCAACCAGCACTAAAACCTCGTAGGTCGTGCTATCGGATGCCATCAACGTGATGCAGCTATCCAGAAAAGCCAGATTGCCAGCTTTGCCAATGGTCGAGATTTCGTCGATCATAAATCCCCCTCCCTCGTCACGGATCGCAAGGCTCAGAGGTGAGCGGGTCGCACGCGAAGACAATTGATAGATGTCATCCATGACCAATTCGTCGGCAAAACTGATGCCTTCGCCGTCGGCCACGCCTTCAGTTACGACAAAGTCGTCTGACCGCAACACCGCTACGGTTTGCATCGTCGGGCGTATCGCGTCGCTTGTCATCAGAAACCAATTCAAACCTGTAATGGATTTTATTTAGGCCGCGCGGGTGGAAACGTCAACTTAGGGCGTTTGCCATTGTCTTTAAGTATAGGTCAGGGCAAGGTTTTCATGAAATATTTAACCAAAGGTGAGGATAGACAGATGGATTTGGGAATTTCAGGTAAACGGGCGTTGATTTGTGCTTCATCAAAGGGGCTTGGGCGCGGCTGTGCCGAGGCACTTGCGGGCGCTGGCGTCGATCTTGTCTTGAATGGGCGCAACGCGGAAACACTCGCGGCGACTGCTGGCGAAATCCGTGTGAAATACGGTGTCAAAGTTGATACCGTCTGCGCCGATGTCGCCACCGAAGAGGGGCGCGCAGCGCTCCTGAAAGCCGCAAGCGACGTTGATATCCTTGTGAACAACGCAGGCGGCCCACCTCCGGGGCTGTGGTCCGATTGGGACCGCGACGATTTTATCGCGGCCCTCGATGCCAATATGCTGGCACCCATCGCACTCATGAAAGCCCTATTGCCCGCGATGATCGCCAAAGGTTGGGGCAGGGTCGTGAACATCACATCAGGATCGGTCAAATCACCGATTCCACAATTGGGCCTATCCAACGCGGCACGCGCGGGTTTGACAGGTTACGTTGCAGGCACATCGCGTCAGGTCGCAGGTCACGGCGTGACCATCAACAACCTACTGCCCGGTATCCACGCCACAGACCGCGCAATCAGCCTCGATCAAGGGGTCATGGCCGCCAAAGGGATCGACATGGACGCTGCGCGTGCACAACGCCAAGCGACAATTCCCGCAGGTCGCTATGGTACCGCTGCAGAATTCGGCGCCACCTGTGCATTCCTTTGCTCACAGCACGCAGGGTTCATCGTCGGCCAAAACATCGTGCTTGATGGTGGCGCAATCAACGCGACAATCTGATGGGCAAGGGCGACAGCCTTGCTGATCAGCTGTTTAATGAAACCCGTCTGCACCTGCTTGCAGACGGGTTTGAACGGGCTGGCGTTTTTAGCGCCAAGCCCTTTGTTTCGCAAACCCTGAAAGCTTTCCCAACACTCGCGCTAAAGGCTCGGATCAACCATATCGCAGAGCATCTTTCAAAATCGTTACCTTCTGACTTCCTAGCCGCAAAAGAGGCGATTGAAGCGGCGATGCCTGCGCCTCTTGATCCCACAAAAACCGACAATGACTTTGGCCATTTCATCTACGCGCCTTTGGGTGTTTACGTTGAAAATCATGGGCTTGTGGGTCACTTTGAAAGTAGCCTCGATCTTCTTGAGCAGATCACGCAACGCTTTTCCATGGAGTTCTCGCTGCGGGCGTTTCTAAACCATGACGCGGCGGCAACGCTGGCCCGTGCAAAAGCATGGACGCTGCACGAAAGTTACCACGTCCGCAGGCTCGCCTCCGAGGGCACGCGGCCCAAATTACCGTGGGGCCAAAACGTTGGTCTCAGCGTGCAAGACACGCTGCCGATCCTTGATGCATTGCACAATGATCCGACACGTTTTGTGACAAGATCGGTTGCTAACCATTTGAATGACATCACAAAAGACGATCCCAGTGCTGTGATAGGGCGCCTCACAAACTGGCAAAAAACCGCGAAACAATCCGCACCTGAGCTCACATGGATGCGCAAACATGCGTTGCGTACTTTGGTGAAATCGGGCCGCGCGGGGGCGATGACGCATCTTGGCTATACGCCTGATGTGGCGATCAATGCTGCAAAAATAAATATTCCCAATGAGATAGCCTTCGGGGATAAACCAATCATCGCTTGTGAATTCACACCAGAAACCGATGCGCCATTGATTGTGGACTATGTGATTGACTTCATGAAATCGAATGGAAAAACAGCGCCAAAAACTATTAAGATGAAAGTCTTAGACGGCAAAGCTAACAAAACGATCCAACTCGAAAAAGCTCACCATTTTGACAACACCGCCACCACCTTCAAACTTTACGCGGGCGCGCATAAAATCCACCTTCAAATCAACGGACGGATCGTCGCAAGTCAGGCATTTTCTCTGTCGTAAGCTTGCCCATTTGCACCTCACTTGTTAGAGGTCGCCTAAACCCAATCGTTTCAGTCAGGGATAGCCCGTCACGATGACCACGCCTCGCTTAGAGATCCGCAATATCGCCAAGTCTTTTGGCGGGCGTCGCGTCGTTGATGACGTAAGCCTCAACGTGCAACCGGGGCAGGTTACCTGCCTTTTGGGCCCCTCTGGCTGTGGTAAATCGACGACCCTGCGGATTATCGCTGGCGTCGAGATGCAGGACACAGGCACGATCCATGTGGACGGACAACTGGTCTGCGATACCGTCACACGCATCCCGCCCGAGGGGCGCTCGATTGGCCTGATGTTCCAAGATTTCGCACTGTTTCCGCATCTTTCGGTGGCCGATAACGTGGGCTTTGGCCTGACAGGCGGGGCACGCAAGAACGGCGCGCGCATTGGCGAGCTGCTTGAAAGGGTCGGCATGTCGCGCTTCCTCAACGCGTTCCCACATGAGCTTTCTGGCGGTGAACAGCAACGCGTAGCCTTGGCCCGCGCCCTTGCGCCACGCCCGAAAATCATGCTGATGGACGAGCCGTTCTCGGGCCTTGATGACCGTCTGCGCGATGACATCCGGGACGAAACCTTGGCGGTTCTGAAAGAAGAAGGCGCAGGCGTCTTGCTTGTCACCCACGAGCCAGAGGAAGCGATGCGCATGGCCGACGAGATCGCCCTCATGCGTGATGGCAAAATTGTGCAGCGCGGCGCGCCATATCACATTTACAACGCGCCAGTGGATAAGGCGGCCGCAGGTTTCTTTAGCGATATCAACGTGATCCGTGGCAAAGTGCAGGGCGCTTTGACCGACACGCCCTTTGGGCAATTCCTCGCGCCTGGTCAGCCAGATGGCACGCAGGTTGATATCGTGATCCGCCCGCAGCACCTTAAAATCGACTTTGACCGTGCGGGTCGGGGTCCCAATCCGACACCCTCCGACGGCACGCCCGCGCGTGGTCTTGTGCAACGCGCACGATTTATGGGGTCCGAGAGCCTTGTCGAATTCAAAATGGATTTTGACGGTTCGATCTTGCGGGCGCTGATTCCGTCGGTGTTCCTCCCCAAGGCAGGCACGCCGCTTTGGATTATGATCCGCCGTGATCGGTGTTTTGTGTTCCCGCGTTAACGGTTGAGCCGTGCCGCGCGGCCACCGCGCCGTTTGGTGATCTGGCCTGCGCGGTTTGGCAGTTCCGCCATCACAGAGCTACGCGCCTCAGGCGTCATCCGCGACCATGCACCAATCTCGTCAATTGACCGCAAACAACCCGTGCACAGTCGGCTTTCTGCGTGGATCACGCAAATCTTGATGCATGGGCTTTCCACCTCGTTGCGGACCCAGATATCATCGGTGTCTTTGGTCATGACTTCAGCCCTTCAAATGGCCCAAACGGTCCAGCATCCCTTGTAAGATAAACCCAGCGGCCACATGATCAACCAGCTCGGCGCGACGTTTACGTGACATATCCGCCTCAATCATGGCGCGTTCGGCGGCAACGGTCGACAGCCGCTCATCCCAATACGTGATCGGCAGTTCGGTCAGGCGTTCCAAATTGCGGGCAAAACCACGGGTCGCTTGGGCACGCGGGCCTTCCGATCCGTCCATATTACGCGGCAGACCCAGCACAATCGCTTTCACCTCACGCTCCGTTAAAAGCTTGAGCAATGCAGCTGCATCAATCCCAAACTTCTTGCGCTTGATCGTCAAAACGGGCGTGGCCACATTGCGCATCCGGTCCGATATCGCCACACCAATCGTCACCGTTCCGAGGTCAAGCCCCGCCACAGCGCCAAGGGCGGGCAGGGTTGCCGCGAAATCCTCAACGGCCTCGCAGATCACTTCGCTACCCCAGCCGCATCCGCCGCAGCGCGCAAGCTCGCGATATCAGCATCGGAGCCCGCAAACACCTCTTGCGCCTCCAACCAAACCTCGGTGGCTTTATCAACCTCACCCAATACACCGTAAGCGCCAATCAACCGCGCCCATTCCGACGCAGGGCCACCCTCATCTGCAAGCCGTGCCGCCAATTGGCCCACCATGCCACGGATCATCTCTTGGCGGTCAGCTGCGGTCATATCCTGCGCATTAGCGATATCGGCGGCATTGGGGCCACGCACATCTGGCAAGCTATACTTCACGCCCGCCCGAAACGCGGCATCCTCGATTTGCCGACGGGCAGCAGCCACATAAAACGCCTCAGGGTCACCATCTGCGACAATCGGCTTCCACATGCGCAAAGCGACGTCGGAGCGATCCGTCTGGTAATACAAAGCGCCAAGGTAATACCGGCCCGCGATATCTGTCTCATCGGCATCCAGAATTTGGCGAATATAAACCTCCGCCTCAGGCGATACCAAACCGTCTGCGGCGGTCACCATGAAATCGACGATCAAGCGGCGGTCTTCATTGGTCGCAGCGTCACCTTTCAGTGCAATAACATGGGCTTGGGCCGCCACTGCCGCAGGATACTCGCGCATCTGCGCCTCGTGATAGGCAAGCAATTCCCAGCCGCGCAAATCATCGGGGCGGGTCGGGACCAGCGTGCGCAATTGCTGCACGGAGGCCAGATAATCATCAGGAACATCAGGGGCCAAGGGGGGCAGGGCTGCGGCCTGCATCGTGGCCTGATCAGGGCGATTGGCGCGCATCTCGTCACTGGCCGCAATCCGAGCTTTGATCGGCAAATCGGGATAGCCGGGGGCACCGAGCGAAAAGTAGCCAGCCAAACCAATAGCGCCAAGCAATACAACCACGGCAATCGCCAAGCCACGCGACACGCCACCCTTTAGCTCTTGACCACCCCGCGCATCAGCCGCCAGCAAACGACGCTGCACTTCAACGCGGGCACGCTCGCCCTCGGCTGCATCAATCGTGCCGCGTGCAATATCGCGATCCAATTCGTCCAATTGCGCACGGTAAAACGCGACATCGGGGTCAACGCCCGCTGCCTGCACACCCCGCACAAGTGGGGCCACAACCAATCCCGCCACAACAAGGGCAAGCACGACGCAAATGATCCAGAATAACATGTAACCCCATTTCGCTGTTTCCCCTTCCTAAGCTGCAGGAGGCCACAAGAAAAGGCCCTGCGACAACTGGACATTTCCATTCTGCGACGCATGTCGTAAAACAACGCTGAGAAGGCGCTGGCAGTATCCTTATTTCTGGGTAGTCGTTCAGAAATAAGCCAAGCATGCCTCAAGGCACCTGACAGGGATTCGGACCGCTATGAAAAAGTATTCAGCATTCGCCATCGCCCGCGAGGCATTCCGCCAACACACTGGTTGGGAACGGGCTTGGGCCAGACCAGAGCCGAAAAAGAAATACGATGTGATCATCGTGGGCGCGGGCGGACATGGCCTCGCCACTACCTACCACCTTGGCAAAAACTACGGCATCACCAATGTCGCGGTGATTGAAAAGGGCTGGCTTGGCGGCGGCAACACCGGGCGGAACACAACGATCATCCGCTCCAACTACCTGCAAGACAGCTCTGCTGCGATCTATGAAAAGGCGCGGTCGCTCTATGAGACGATGTCTCAAGACCTCAACTACAACGTCATGTTCTCGCCCCGTGGCGTCATCATGCTCGCCCAAACCCAGTCCGAGATCAGGGGCTACCAGCGCACGGCCCACGCCAACGCCCTGCAAGGCGTCAAAACCGAATGGATCAGCCCACAGCGCGTCAAAGAACTCGTGCCGATCATGAACATCGACGGCCCACGCTACCCTGTCTTGGGTGGCCTGTACCAAGCACGCGGCGGCACAGCCCGTCACGATGCGGTCGCTTGGGGCTATGCACGCGCCTGCTCCGACATGGGCATGGACATCATCCAGCAATGCGAAGTCACAGGCGTGCGCACCAATTTAGGCAAAGTCGTCGGCGTTGACACCACCAAAGGGCCGATTGACTGCGATAAACTCGGTATGGTCGTTGCAGGCCACGCGTCTGTTCTGGCGCAAAAGGCTGGCTTCCGTCTCCCCATCGAATCAGTGGCCCTTCAGGCGCTGGTCTCCGAGCCGATCAAGCCTTGCATGGACGTCGTCGTCATGGCCAACACCGTGCACGGCTATATGTCGCAATCCGACAAGGGCGAAATGGTCATCGGCGGCGGCACCGACGGCTACAACAACTACACACAACGCGGCTCTTTCCACCACATCGAGGAAACCGTGCGCGCCCTCGTGGAAACCTTCCCAATGATCGCACGGCTTAAAATGCTGCGCCAATGGGGCGGCATCGTGGACGTCACAGGCGACCGCTCGCCAATCTTGTCGAAAACACCTGTCGAAGGCATCTTCGTGAACTGCGGCTGGGGCACTGGTGGGTTTAAGGCGATCCCCGGATCAGGTTGGGCCATGGCCGAGCTGATGGCCAAAGGCCAATCGCCGCTGACCGAAGAATTCAACATGTTCCGCTTCCGCGAAGGCAAATTCATCGACGAATCCGTCGCGGCAGGGGTGGCACATTGATGTTTGATCACCTGAACCAATCGGTGCACGCCCG
>Ga0102903_1000948_pt1 | contig 9509 bp, 9 predicted proteins | sample Colrivmet1555C02_FD_78497 | JGI IMG/M metagenome (GOLD analysis project Ga0102903, IMG submission 78497) | Estuarine microbial communities from the Columbia River estuary - metaG 1555C-02 | ecosystem: Environmental > Aquatic > Marine > Intertidal zone > Estuary | place: USA: Columbia River Estuary... | reverse complement strand
TTATTCCAAATTTCAATAACCTGCGGGTGATCGTTATTTACTAACGTTCTGCCGTCAATATCGTGCTTTTCCGCCTCGGGTCTGCAATCTACATGTATCTCCGAGCAAGGTCCGCAAGGGCCTGTATCGCCCATTTCCCAAAAATTATCTTTTTTATTACCTAATAAAATTCGGTCTTCGGCAATGTGTTGTTTCCAAAAATTATAGGCTTCGTTATCTCTTGGTAAGCCTTCTTTTTCATCACCCTCAAATACGGTAACGTATAAATTCTCTTTCGGTATTTTGTAAACTTCGGTTAAAAGCTCCCAACTCCAAGCTATAGCTTCTTCTTTAAAATAATCACCAAAACTCCAATTCCCAAGCATTTCAAACATGGTATGGTGATAGGTATCAATACCCACTTCTTCCAAATCGTTGTGCTTGCCCGATACCCGTAAACAACGTTGTGTATCGGCAATACGTGGATATTTTATAGCCGCTTCGCCTAAAAACAATTCTTTAAATGGATTCATTCCGGCATTGGTAAACATCAATGTGGGGTCGTTTATAATTACCATAGGTGCCGAGGGCACGATTTGGTGATTCTTGCTTTTAAAGAAGTCTAAAAAGGTTTTACGTATTTCTTGGGTAGTCATCAGGATTTAGTATAGCTACAAAGTTAATTTTTTGCCCCGAACATAGAAACATAAATAATTGGTTTTTATTTACCATTGTGGTATTTTTGAGTGTTAAACCTCTAAACATGCCTTATCAAGAAGACAACGAAATAACCAAACGCTATTATACCATGGGTGAAGTAAGCGAACTATTTGGGGTTAATGCTTCGCAGGTGCGTTTTTACGAGAAAGAGTTTGAAATTCTTCAACCCAAGAAGAATAAAAAAGGCAATCGCTTATTTACCGCTGAAGATGTAGAAAACCTTAAAATTATTTTTCATTTGGTGAAAGAAAAAGGATTTACCCTACAAGGTGCCAAAGAACATTTAAAAGGCAATAAAGAGGTGGTTAAAGAGAACCAACGAGTTATCGACTCTCTAGAAAGCCTAAAACAATTCCTCTTGGAAGTAAAAGAGCAACTCTAATTAGTATGCTCTAGCAAACAATACCCGCTGGGTAGAAGGTTTGCCCGTTAAAATACACAACCCATTTTCCAAGGTATTGTTCAGAGGAATGCAACGAATGGTTGCTTTTGTTTCTTCTTTAATACGTTGTTCTGTTTCAGGTGTACCATCCCAATGAGCAGAAATAAAGCCAGGCTGTTCGTCTAACAAACGTTTAAACTCATCATAACTATTGGCAGGGCGGATATTTTCTTCACGGAAAGTAAGTGCTTTTTTGTAGATAGCTTGTTGTATATCTTCTAAAAGTGTTTCCAAGTAGGCATCTAAATTTGCTTGTGGTTGTGATGATTTTTCACCGGTATCTCTACGGGCAATCTCAACTGTTCCGTTTTCCATATCACGAGCGCCCACAGCAATACGAACCGGTACTCCTTTCAATTCATATTCAGCAAATTTAAAGCCCGGGCGTTGCGTATCTCGGTCGTCGTATTTTACCGAAATGCCTCTTATTTTCAATTTTGCAATTAAATCATCGGCAAAAATGCCAATAGTTTGTAATTCTTCATCGCTTTTGTAAATAGGCACAATAACAACTTGTATTGGTGCTAATTTTGGAGGTAAAACCAAACCCTGATCGTCAGAATGAGCCATAATTAAAGCACCAATTAAACGGGTAGATACGCCCCAGGAAGTAGCCCATACGTACTCTATTTTACCTTCTTTGTTCGTAAACTTTACATCAAAAGCTTTGGCAAAGTTTTGTCCCAAAAAATGGGAAGTTCCTGCTTGTAGCGCTTTACCATCTTGCATCAATGCTTCAATGCAGTAGGTATCCAAAGCACCTGCAAAACGCTCATTGGGTGTTTTTTTACCTCTTACAACGGGCATAGCCATCCATTGCTCTGCAAAAGTAGCATATACTTCGAGCATGCGTTCGGTTTCTTCAATAGCTTCTTCGGAAGTGGCATGAGCAGTATGTCCCTCTTGCCATAAAAACTCGGCAGTACGTAAAAATAAACGGGTACGCATTTCCCAACGTACTACGTTGGCCCATTGGTTAACTAAAATAGGCAAATCTCGGTACGATTGTATCCAACCTTTATAGGTATTCCAAATAATGGTTTCGGAAGTCGGACGAACAATTAATTCTTCTTCTAATTTGGCAGTTTCATCAACCACAATATTCCCATTGCCATCGTTTTTTAAGCGATAATGGGTTACTACCGCACATTCGGTGGCAAAACCATCTACGTGTGAGGCTTCTTTAGAGAAAAAAGATTTAGGGATAAAAAGCGGAAAATACGCATTGGAGTGGCCGGTATCTTTAAACATTTGATCCAAAACCGCCTGCATTTTTTCCCAGATGGCATAGCCATAAGGCTTAATAACCATGCAGCCTCTTACAGCAGAGTGTTCTGCTAAATCGGCCTTGGCTACCAGTTCGTTATACCATTGAGAATAATCTGTGCTTCTGCTCGTTAAACCTTTGCTCATAGGGTGTATCTAAATATGTGGGATATAAATTGTAATTTTAGTGTAAATAGGTAGCCCACAAATTTATAAAATAAAAGCTATTCGCAATTTTTGAATCACAAAATCTACGCATTATGAAAAAGGAAATTGTTTATTTGAGTGTAGTTTTACTTTTTGCTGCTTGTTCGAGCCGTAAAATGGCCACCACAGACGATAATGTTTATGAATCTAATGCTAGAGCAAAGGAATATCAGCCTTATGTTCGTCCGATTGTACAAAAGCAAGAAACACCTGTAGAAAATACCTATGCTACTGAAGAAGACATTAGATATACTAATGATTACGATTACCGCTACGATGATATAAGTTTCAGTTCTCGATTGGATCGTTTCCATAACTACTCACCTTGGCGTAATTATTACGATTCTTGGTACGATTACCGCTATGATCCTTATGCGTTTAGATCTCCATGGTCATGGAATGTCTATATAGGCCCGAGTTATGGTTGGAATTACGGTTATAATCCATGGGATTATAACCCCTACCGCTACCGATGGGGTAATTATTGGGGTATGTATTCGTATTATAATCCATTACCCTATTATCCGGGTTTTTACAACGGAAACTATCCAAGCATTTCGTATCCCTATAATCCACGCACCTATAGACCTAAACCAGGGCGTGGAGGTGATAGCATGAACCCTAATTTTGGAACTGGAGGGAATGCTGGTATAAATGGCAGTCGTGCCGACCGGTATAATGGCGGTACACCAGCTAATCCACCACGTGCTGGCGGAAGTATTGCCGGTCCTCGTCCAGATCGTTCTGGTGGTAGTACAACACCACCCGATCAAACGAGATCTAGACCAGCGGATTCGGGACAACAAGCCAGGCCAGCAAGAACGGAACGTCCTAGTACTCCTCCATCTACGCCACCAGCTAGTTCGGGAGGTAGATCGGATAGTAATAATAGCGCACGGCCAGCTCGTGCTAGAGACGGAAAATAAATTAATACACCATGAAACGATTTTTATTAATACCCCTATTTACGGGCCTAAGCCTTGCTTTGCATGCGCAATATGCAGGCGATGCCTTACGGTTTTCGCAAACACAACCCGGTTCTACAGCTAGATTTGCTGCCATTGGAAATGCACATACCGGCATTGGTGGCGATTTAAGCAGCATTGGTGGAAACCCTGCTGGCTTGGCTTTGTTTACTAAATCGGAGGCAAACGTAAGTTTTGAGTTTAACAATTATAACAGCTCAGCCAATTACCTCAATAAATACACTACAGGTACCCAAGATCGCTTAAACATGCAACAAGGTGGGGTGGTTTTTTATATTCCTGCATTTAGACCAAAAGGATCTGATTTAGATCAAGGTTGGGTTAGTTTTACTACCGGCTTAAGTTATAACAGACATGCAGATTTTGGTAATAAATTACTCTACACTGGAACTAATGCCAACAATTCTATAGCCGATTATTTTTCAGAATTGGCTACCAAAAATTATGGAACACCCAGCAGTTTGGCTCAAGGGTCTATAGAACGAATGGCCTACGATTCGTATTTAATTGGTTATGATGCTGTAGGTGATTATTATTTTCCAGAAACTGATGTAAATAATATTCAAACAAAAAATGAAGAAAGACGGGGTGGCCAAACACAAGTAAATATGTCTTTTGCTGCCAATTATAGTAATAAATTTTACCTCGGTCTAAATTTAGGATTTGCAAGTATTAACTATACTTCAAACAGTGGCTATACCGAAAAGGGCTTTAATGTTACCGAAAATAGCAATTATCAAGCCTCCTTTTTGCAAGATCAGGTTACAAGCGGTAAAGGATTTAATGCTAAAGTTGGTTTCATATACAAACCCAATGCAACCTTTCGGTTTGGGGCAAGTTTCGAAAGCCCTACTTGGTACCAAATTGACGATAGTTATACGGAAGTGCTGAATAGTAAATACACCAATGCTAGTTTAAATTATACCAATGATGCAGAAAATTACAGTTTTGTATATCGTTTACGCACTCCTCTTAAATTGAGTGGCGGCATGGGTATTTTCTTCGGCAAAGCAGGCTTTTTTACGGCCGATTTTGATATGGTTGATTATGCAAGTATTAACTTTAGAGGTACTAATAATTTAGATTTACAAACCATAACCGACAATAACCAAGAGGTATTTGCTTCCTACAAAAAAACATATAATTATCGTGTTGGTGCCGAGTTTAGAATTGATCAAATTGCACTACGAGGAGGTTATGGCATTCAAGGAAACCCGTATAAAAATTTACCCGATGCAAACCATACAACTAAAACATATAGTGGAGGAATTGGCTATCGGGTAAAAAACTACTATGCCGATTTGTGCTACCAAAAAGTAAGTAGTAATGCTAGTCTGAAGCCCTATACTTTAGCAAACGGAACAGCTCCTACTGCATTGATTACGGGTAAAAAAACAAACATTTTTCTAACATTTGGGATAAGATTCTAGTTTGTAAACTACCTAAACGGTATATTTTTAGTAAATTTACAGCGTTCTAAAAAACAAACTATGCTTCAAAAGTATCTGTATATATTCTTATTTATGCTACTTTCTGGTACTGCGCTAGCCTCAGGTATTGATTCTATTGGCGTAGAAAATCTGGAAGGCAAACAATTGATTTTACACCGCATAACCCCAAAAGAATCCTATTATTCCTTAGGTCGGAAATACGGCGTAAACCCTGCTGCTATTATTGATTATAACCGAAACAAAGTACTAAACATTGGCACTTTGGTTAAAATTCCGACACAACGCCCTTTTAGTTTATCTAGTGTTGCGGCAAGCAACCCTATCAGTTTACCAATTGCTACTGATGACGTGCTCGAATATGCAGTTAAACCCAAAGAAACATTATTTAGCATTGCTAAAAAGTTTGCTGTATCGGTACAAGAAATCAAAGACTTCAATAAACTTAAAACTACTTCGCTCAAGGTTGGGCAAGTATTAAAAATTAAAGGCCGTGTGGAACCCGTTTTAACTACGAATACGGCGCAGCCAATTTCAGAGAATACCATCTTTAAAACAGACACTACTACCAAAAATCCCATGGCAGAAAGTGCAGAGCTAAATAGAAAATTACCAGCCGCCAAATATGGCTTACGTGAAATAAAAGAAAAAGGCCTAGCTACCTGGATTGAAGAAGCTGAATTAGACGCCGGTCGTATGTTGGCATTACACCCCAGCGCCCCTATTGGCACCATTATTAAAATAACCAACCCCATGACCCAAAAAAGCACCTTTGCCAAGGTGGTTGGAAAATTTACCGAAAACGAATCGACCAAGGGAGTAATTATTGTACTTACCAGAACAGCTGCCGAATTAATTGGTGCTACAGACAAGCGTTTTCAAGTGAGTTTAGTCTACGGTATACCGGATAATGAGCAATAAACCATTTGTAATTGGCATTGCCGGTGGTAGTGGCTCGGGCAAAACCTTCTTCTTGCATTGTTTCTTAAATCATTTTCGTTCCGAAGAGGTTTGTTTGGTTTCTCAAGATGACTATTACATCCCTGTGGGTGAAATGACCGAAGAAGAAAACAAACTATTTAACTTCGATTTACCCGATACCATTGATGATGAGCTATTTTTAAAAGATATAAACGCCTTATTAAATGGTGAAACGGTGTATAAAAAAGAATACACCTTTAACAATTCCAAGGCTACTCCTAAATTATTAGAAATAAAATCGGCACCAATTATTATTGTTGAAGGCTTATTTATTCTCCATTTTAAAGAAATTGCCCAACTTTTAGATCTTAAAATATTTATAGATACCGAAGAGGAAATTGCATTGCAAAGACGCTTAAAACGTGATTTAGCCGAACGGGGTTATCCAGAAGAAAGTATTTTATACAAATGGTTTAACCACGTGCTACCTGCTTTTAACGAATATTTATTGCCTTATAAACCTGCTTGCCACAAAATAATAACAAATAACACCCACGTGGCCGAAGATATAGTTCGAGTTTCAGAGGCAATTTCGCAGGAATTACGTTCCGATTTGTTGCCTAAACGATTGGGTAGCTAAATATTCATTTCCGGAATTTCTCCTTCAATTATTAGTTTCCCGGCAGTAGCAGCTTTAATTTCTTCTACCGAAACACCCGGAGCTCGTTCTTCTAATTTGAAGCCCCCATTGGGCAATATGCTTAAAACGGCTAATTCGGTTACTATTTTTTTAACACAGTTCACTCCCGTTAAAGGCAGCGTACAAGCAGGCAATAATTTACTCTCTCCGGCTTTGTTTACATGCTGCATGGCCACAATAATGTGTTGTGCCGATGCTACTAAATCCATAGCACCGCCCATCCCTTTTACCATTTTACCAGGTATTTTCCAGTTGGCAATATCTCCGTTCTCCGATACTTCCATAGCACCTAAAATAGTTAAATCTACTTTTTGAGCCCGTATCATGCCAAAACTCATGGCCGAATCGAATACTACCGAACCAGGTAAGGTAGTAATGGTTTGCTTCCCGGCATTAATCAAATCAGGGTCTTCTTCTCCTTCAAAAGGAAAAGGGCCCATGCCCAATAAGCCATTTTCTGATTGCAATACCACATTAAAACCTGCTGGAATGTAATTTGCTACTAAAGTGGGAATACCAATACCTAAATTAACATAGGTACCATCTTTAATTTCTTGGGCTATGCGTTTGGCAATGCCTATTTTATCTAACATAAACCTTATTTGCTACGTGTTGTTCTATTTTCAATGCGCTTCTCGTAATTTTTTCCTTGAAAAATACGGTGCACATAAATACCTGGTGTATGTATTTGATCGGGATCTAATACACCCGGTTCTACCAATTCTTCTACTTCTGCAATGGTTATTTTACCTGCCATAGCCATAATGGGGTTAAAATTGCGGCTCGTAGATCTAAAAATTAAATTCCCGGCCGTATCGCCTTTCCAGGCTTTTACCAAAGCGAAATCGGCCTCAAAAGCCATTTCTAATAAATATTCTTTGCCCTTAAATACTCTGGTTTCTTTACCCTCGGCTACTTCGGTGCCTACACCTGCGGGTGTAAAAATAGCAGGCATGCCATAACCTGCTGCTAAACAACGAGTGGCCAGGGTGCCTTGCGGAATAAGTTCTACTTCCAATTCGCCACTGAGGAGTTGTTGCTCAAAAATCGCATTTTCTCCTACGTAAGAAGAAATCATTTTTTTTACCTGTTTTTGGTGCAACATGAGGCCAATTCCAAAATCGTCTACCCCGGCATTGTTAGAAATACAGGTTAAGTTTTTAGTGCCCTGCTTTACCAAAGCGGCAATACAATTTTCGGGAATGCCACAAAGCCCAAAACCGCCAAAAAGCACGGTCATGCCGTCTTTAATATCGGCAATAGCTACCTCTGCTGATGAAACTGTTTTGTTAATCATATTTTATCTATGCCCTAAAAATACGAAAAGGAATGGTATCGGGATGGTACCTGCATAAAAAAACCTGCCCAAGAATACCAGGCAGGTTTTTAGAAAATTTATAACGTTTATTGTTTAGACATCGTAAACGTTGCTATTCCAGTTACATTAGGCTGTATACCCCAAGTACCACTAGTTATTTCTCCCGTTTTGGGATTAAATATAGCGGTGAAAGTGAAGGTGGTAAGGGGATTAGAATCAAAAATGAATTCACCGGTAAGTACATCGCCAGTTAGTACCCAAGATCCTACACCAACAGCCAAATTGCTTTCTTCGTAAACAATAAAGGTTTTGTCAGCGTTAAAACTAAATGATAGATAATAATCAGTTGGGTCTCCTGTAACCTTATAATTTCCAACAAATTTTCCTTCGAGGGTTTTTAAAGGAGCGGGCGTATCTTCTTTGCACGAAAAAGTAAATAAGCTTAGCCCCAAAAGTAGGCAGCTAAGTAGCGTGAGATTTTTAAAAGTTTTCATATGTTTCGAAGTTATTTTCTTTTATAACTCCGAAATACATGCACATATTGTGGACTTTTAAAAATAAATATAAGTTATTCCATCGCCACCCCGGTCGGGGTGTTCGTCTTCCATGCGGCTTATTTGGCTGTATTTTTTAAAATAATCGCGAATAAGTTTGCGCAAAATACCATCGCCTTTGCCGTGTATAATTTTAAGGCTTGGGTAACCCGCTACCAGGGCTTTATCGAGCAGTTTTTCAATTTCATGTAGCGCTTCTTCTCCCCTTTGGCCTCGTACATCCAATTCGGGAGAAAAGCTAGCCTGGTCTGCTAGATAATTTAAACTGCTTTTTTGTTTTGTTTTGGGTAGATCTTTTATAGGTACCGCATATACATGTGTTTTCTTTACAACCGTACGCAATTCGCCTAAAGCCAAAACTAGCGTGTCTTTTCCTACTTCTAATACCTGGGCCAAGGCGTCCGATTCGGCTAATTTTACCCAGTCGCCGGTTTTTACCTGCGCTGCAGGTAAGACTTGTTTGGGAGCTTCTTTTGTGGTATGCGTGGCTTCTTCCGCTACTTTTAATTGTTGGCGCAAGGTTTTTGTTTTCTCAGCATCGGCCTTACTTTGTTTAATTTGTGCTATGGTTTGCTCTACCAATTTGTTAGCGCCTAATATGATTTGTTGTGCCTCTTGTTTGGCTGTTTTGAGCGCCTGCTTTTTTTGTTCGTATAAGGTGCTTTGTAGCGTTTGGTTTTCTTCTAAAAGCTTTTTAAGTTGTTGTTCTTGCTGATTAAAGGTCTGTTGCTTTTTCATCAACAGGGTTTTATCCCGTTCTAAATCCACTAATAAAGTATCTACTCGTTTTTGATGGTAGCCCACTTTTTTACGAGCTGCTTCTAAAATTTGAGGCGATAAACCTATTTTTTGAGCAATTTCAAAAGCATAGGAACTACCTGGTTTGCCAATTTCGAGAATATATAATGGTTTTAACAGCTTGGTATCGAACAACATGGAGGCATTTTCTAAACCTTCGGTAGCATTGG
>Ga0102903_1000909_pt1 | contig 9711 bp, 8 predicted proteins | sample Colrivmet1555C02_FD_78497 | JGI IMG/M metagenome (GOLD analysis project Ga0102903, IMG submission 78497) | Estuarine microbial communities from the Columbia River estuary - metaG 1555C-02 | ecosystem: Environmental > Aquatic > Marine > Intertidal zone > Estuary | place: USA: Columbia River Estuary... | reverse complement strand
TGGCTGTAAAATGTACAATTGCTTATTCTTGATGAAACCTAAGCTCTGGTAGGTGCTAATGAATACACGCTCCCTACCTTCCTCTAAACGGAAAATATCGTAGCCAAAAAATTTGCTTCGGTACTTAAAGTTAAGCATACCCAAAATAGTGGGAGCAATGTCAATTTGGGCAGTAAGCTTCTCAAAACGTTGTGGTTTCACCATGCTCGGTGCATAAATAATCATCGGGATGTGGTATTTATCTACCGGCAATTCTACCTTTCCGGCGCTCGAAGCACAGTGGTCGGCCACAATTACAAAAATGGTTTGCTTAAACCAAGGTTTTTGTTGAGCTTCTTTAATAAATCGGCCAATGGCGTAATCGGTATATTTTACGGCGCCCTCCCGTCCGCTATGCGATGGTATATCGATACGGCCTTGAGGATAGGTATAGGGGCGGTGATTCGAAACCGTCATAATATGGCTAAAAAATGGTTTTTTATCTTGATAGTTTTTGTCTAACTCTTTTAACGAAAGCGTAAACAAATCTTCATCGGCTACGCCCCAAATATTTTCGTAGTGTATATCTTTTGGGTTGATGGCATCGCGATCGATGGCTTGGTAGCCATTGTTGGCAAAGAAATAACCCATGTTATCGAAATAACTGTATCCACCATAAATAAATTGTATGCGGTAGCCTTTACTTTCAAATACACTGCCTAAAGAAAATAATCCTTCGTTATCAGGTCGCTTTACTATAGATTGTCCTGGAGTAGGTGGAATTGCCAGAGAGAGCGATTCTAAACCTCGTACCGTTCTGGTACCCGAAGCATAAAGTTGTGTAAATAAAATACCTTGGTCGGCTAAACTATCTAACTGTGGGGTAATGCCTTGGGTATTGCCAAAATGTGCCAAGAAACTAGCGCTTAAACTTTCTACACTAATGAGTACTACGTTCAGTTTTTTCTCGGGTTCTTGGTGGTTAATTTCTCGTTCTATGCCTATATTGTTGTTTAAAAATTTGCTGTCTTTTTCTTGCAAGGCCTTGCGTAAAATTCTTACTACTTCGTTTTGAGGTAGGGTTTGGTAAAAACTGGTATAATCTAATTCGTTGTTCCAAAAGGCCGAACCGAAATCGAACAATCCGTTGCCGGCTAACTCGTTGGCGTATTCATTTTCGCTAAATTTTTTACCCTTATTACTTACCAGAAAGAAAGTAAGTAGCGGTAATACAAGCAGCGATATAGCAATGGCTGTTCTTTTGCCAAAACGGAGGTTTGCTTGCATAGATTGCTTAACGGAAGACCGTATTCTCCACAATACGCCCACAGAAATAAGGAGAATAGCTATGAGTAATTTACCAATGGGGTACGATTGCCAAATATTTCCAACTACCTCGGTGGTGTAAACTAAATAGTCAACGGCAATAAAATTGTATCGGGTAGAAAATTCATCCCAAAAAAACCATTCGGATACGGCGTTGAAAATGCCGAGAAATACCATGACTAAAAAGTAGCTATACAGTGCAAAACGATGACCGGGTTTTGCATACCATTTGCTTGGCAAGAACCAACAACATAAAACCAAAGGAATAATGAAATAACTCAACATGGCTAAATCATAAAATAGACCGATGCTAAATACCCCAAGCAGATTTACAACGCTCCAATCGAAGCCACTACCCGATTTAAGTAAGAGGGCCATTCGTGTGAGGGTAGAAATGCCGACACTAAGAAGTACTACCAATTTTACCGGATAAAATTGCTCTTTAAAGGCTTTATTTATGAAGGAAATCATCTTTTAAAATCTTTTTGTAAAATTTCCAATTCCTGTTGTACAAAGCTTACCAATTCTTGAATGTATGCGGCGCTAAAATCAAACTTAATGCCTGCTGTTTCATAAATTTCGCGAATGGTTTTGGTGTAGCCAAGTTTTAAGGCGTCCAAATACTGCTCTAGGCCCCTTTGAGGATTTTCTTTGTAGTTTTTCCAAACGGCAATGGCGCCTAGTTGGGCCATTCCATATTCAATATAATAGAAAGGTACTTCGAAAATATGCAACTGTTTTTGCCATAAATTTAGTTCGGCCTCTTGGTGATCCGTCCAATCGATAAAGTTGCCTCCAAATTTTTCAAATATATTTTTCCAAGCGGCACTGCGTTCTTCGGTGCTGTGTTCGGGGTGGGTGTATATCCAATGCTGAAATTGATCGACTACTGCAACCCACGGCAAGGTTTTTAAAACATCTTTTAGCTGTTCTTGCTTGGCACGGTTTAGTTCTTCGGGGTTGGTGAAAAATTCATCCCAATGGTCCATGGAAATTAATTCCATACTCATGGAGGCTAATTCGGCTACTTCAGATGGGCAATGTTTGAAATCGTTTAACTCTAAATCGGCGGTAACAAAGGTATGAATGGCATGGCCTCCTTCGTGTACCATGGTGGTTAAATCTCTAAAAGAACCTGCCGAATTCATGAAAATAAAAGGGGCACCAGTTTCGGCCAATGGATAATTGTAACCACCAGGGGCTTTGCCTTTCCGGCTCTCCACATCAAATAAGCCATTGGCTTTCATGGCCTGTAAACGGTCGCCCAAAAAAGGGTCTAATTTTCCGAAACAGGTAATGGATTTTTCGATTAATTCGGCCCCGTCTTTAAATGGCTTTAAGGCAGGCTTGCCCGAGGTATCTACTTCCATATCCCAAGGTTGTAAACTTGGCAACGCTAAGGCTTTTTTACGAGCATCGGCGTGTTTTGCCAAAACTGGTACCACGGTTTTTTCAATGGCTTCGTGAAACTGAAAACAGTCTTCGGCGGTATAGTCAAAGCGCCCCAAGGCTGCAAACATATAATCTCTAAAATTATCGAAATTGGCATTTTGAGCCACCTGGTGACGTAGTGCTCGTAAGGTATTGAATAAGTCGTTTAGCGTATCTTTTTCTACTAAACGCCTGTTGCTAATGGACTGCCAAGCATTTTTTCTTGTTTCTCGGTTGGTGTCTTTTAAAAAAGTAGCTGCTTGTTCTAGCGTATATTCTTGCCCATTTAACGTTACCGACATGGCGCCCGTAATGCCTTGATATTTTTGTTGTTCTACCTGAATGGTGGTTTGCAGCGGAATGTTTTCTTCTCTAAAAAGCGCTAAGGCTTGTTTGGTGCCACGAATAAGTATGGCATATTTTGATTGATCTAGTTCAGTTAGAAATGGGCTCTCAATAAACTTACGATTCAATTGATCGTTTAGGGGAGCTACTTTAGGTTCTATTTCGGTAGCGAAATATTGAAAGGAATTTAATAAAGCTTCGTCGGCAGTATTGCAGGTCATGCGGATATAACGCCAAGCGAAATCCTCTTCTAGTAAGGCATCTAATTCACTTCGGTCACGAAGACATTGCTCCAATTCGGTGGCCGAGCCAATGCTGCGTTTAGCCAATTCGTCAAAAATGGGGGAAAGGTTCTCCCACGTAATTTCGAAAACGCTTTTTAAATACGTTCTTTCTTTTTTCTTTATCACCAAATCGTTCATAAAATTTTATAAAGGGCTTCTAAGCCACACATCTAAAAAATAACAAATGGCAAAAATAACCGAAGCCATGCCATTGGTTGTTTGAAAAGCTCGGTCTACTTTGCTTAAATCGTTGGGTTTTACCAAACTATGCTGATAAACAAGCAGCATGGCAAAGAACGCAAGTCCAAGAAGGTAAAACCAGCTTAAGCTAGTGTAAAACAGCGGCATAATGAGCCAAAAAAGTGCCAATACATGCAAAATTTCGGATACACGGAGGGCTTTTTTGGCACCCAACCAAGCTGGTATAGAAAACAGGTTTTCTTGTTTATCAAAGGCTTCGTCTTGCAAGGCATAAATAATATCGAAGCCGCTTACCCAGCACAAAACGGCCAGCGAAAAGAATACCGGTGTCCAAGCGAAAGCTCCTGTAACTACCAAATAAGCGCCCATAGGTGCTAAGGCTAAGCCCAAGCCTAATACCAAATGGCATAGGGGGGTAAAACGTTTGGTATAACTATAACCTAAAACTACAAGAAGTGCAATGGGGCTCAAAGCCAAACACAGCGGGTTTATAAAATAGGTGCTAGTCATAAATAATGCCGAATTAAGCACCGTGAATAAAAGTGCTTCTTGTGGTTTTATTCTACCAGCCGGAATGTCTCTTGTGGCGGTTCTTGGGTTTTTGGCGTCGATAGTACGATCTAAATAGCGATTAAATGCCATAGCTGCATTGCGGGCAAAAACCATGCAGGCTAGCATGAGTGCAAACGATAGCCAATTAAAAGAGTAGGAGGTGGTGTTTAGCGCTAAAAAGAAACCGATGCAAGCAAACGGCAACGCAAAAATAGTATGTGCAAAAAGTACTAATGAAACGTATTTCCTCATAAAACGAAGGCTTGGTTCAGTCCGTTAATGGAGCCTAATATTGCCTCTCTTCCTAAGGCATTTTCGGAAGAAGTAATAAAAATTTTAGGTACCTCTTCGAAAGATTTTAGTAATTCCTTACGAAACTTGGCAACAGTTTGGTCGGTTTTCACTGCCGATTGTTTATCTGCCTTTGTAAAAACGAGTAGGAAAGGAATGCCCGTTTCGCCCAACCAATTGCAGAAGTCGATGTCGTTTTTTTGCGGCTCTACTCGGCTATCAATCAATACAAAAACACATTGTAGGCTTTCTCTATGGCGTAAATAATAGCGTATAAAACGCTCCCATTCTCCACGGTTTACTTTTGAAGTTCTGGCGTAGCCATAGCCTGGTAAATCTACCAAATACCAATCTTCATTTACTCTAAAGTGGTTTATTAATTGCGTTTTCCCTGGAGTTTGAGACGTTTTAGCCAAGCCCTTGCGTTGCAAAAGCATGTTTATTAACGACGATTTTCCCACATTAGAGCGGCCAATAAAGGCATATTCTGGGAGCACCGGAGGCGGTAATTTATCCGTTCGGGTATTGCTGCATATAAATTCGGCGCTTTTTATAATCATCGGTCAAAGTTAAGGCTTTAAGCCTGTAATTTTTCGGTTTTAGGATAAAATAATGACATATTTGATGCTTATTTTGCCTTCACAAACTTATCTTTGTAACCATGTCTAAAGTGGTTACTCCCTATCAAGATGCCAAAGCTTCTAAAAAAGAGCAAGTGGCCCAAATGTTTACCAACATTGCTAAGACCTATGATTTTCTAAATCATTTTTTATCATTAGGAATTGATGTGATTTGGCGTAAAATTGCCATCAAAGAGTTGGCATCCATACAGCCCAAACAAATTTTAGATGTAGCTACCGGCACCGGCGATTTTGCCTTTGAAGCCATTAATGCCTTACATCCCCAAAAAGTAGTTGGGGTAGATATTTCGGAAGGTATGCTGGCTATTGCCAGAGAGAAAATAGTAAAAAGAGGCTTATCAGCACAATTTGAAGTACACTTAGGCGATTCAGAAAAATTAAATTTCGAAGAAGCCAGTTTCGATGCCGTAACCGTTGCCTACGGGGTACGTAATTTCGAAAACCTTTCTGCTGGCCTAAGCGATATTTACCGAGTGTTAAAGCCGGGGGGTAAAGCTGTGGTGTTGGAGTTCTCAAAACCCAAAGCTTTCCCAATAAAGCAATTCTACCACTTTTATTTCCACTATGTAACGCCTAGTATTGGTAAATTGTTTTCTAAAGATACCAGTGCCTATGCCTATTTGCCCGAATCGGTAGCCGCCTTTCCAGATGGCACCGAATTTGTAACTAAAATGGAGAGCGTAGGTTTTAAAGAAGCTAAATGTCGGCCATTGGCGTTTGGTATTTGTTCTATTTATACCGGTGTAAAGCATGCGTAAACTTATCTGCATCTATTTCTTGCTGATGTTTTTAAGCCATCCCAGCTATGCTCAAGAAAATTGGGGTGGCGGTGTAGATGATGAGGACATACATTTTGGCTTCAGCTTTCAATACGTAAATTCTGATTTTAAGCTTTATAAAGCTCCTAGTTGGCAAGGTAATTTTCAATTACCTTCTGGTAATTATCTTTTCGAAGATCCTAGCACGCCAGGTATGCCCCTGCCCCTGGTTGATCCATTGGTTAGTATTAGTTCTTCTCTATCTTCGGGTTTTGGCTTGGGTTTTATTACCGATGTGCGTTTGGGGAATCACGTGAATTTCAGAGCCACGCCGGCTTTAGTTTTTGCCGATCGATATATTGATTACACTTATACAGTTACTTCTTATAATATTCGTAAAACTGTTCAATCGGCAACGCTTGATTTACCCTTGGGTTTTAAATTAAAATCAGACCGAAGACGAAATTTCAGAGCCTATGTCTTGGGTGGCTTAAAGTATTCTATTGATATTATCTCTAAAAAGAAACTAAACGATGATAATTTTGGAGACCTGGATAAGTTGGTGAAAACTAACCGGAATATTTTGTGGTATGAAGCTGGAATAGGGTTCGATTTTTATTTCGAATTTTTCAAATTATCACCCGAAATTAAATGGTCGCAATCGGTAAAAAATGTACTTGCTAATGCTGCCACCCCCAACGCCTACAATACACCTTTAGAGAAATTATTTTTACGCAATTTTCAATTCAGTTTATATTTCGAATAAGGATTTAAACATGGTGCCTCAACATCCAACAAAATTATGCCTAAAATAGCCTTTATTACCGGAGCAAGTGCCGGCATTGGTGCCGCTACCGCTAGCATATTAGCTCAAAACGGCTACAATCTGCTTTTGGCTGCCCGTAGATTAGATCGTTTGGAAACACTAGCCACCGAATTGCAAGTACAGTACGGCGTTCGTGTGCATACTTTTGCATTAGATGTACGCAACCGAGCCGAAGTAAGTGCGCAATTGAATGCACTCCCTGCAGAATGGCAAAACATTCATGTATTGGTTAACAATGCTGGTTTAAGCCAAGGATTAGATGCTTTTCATGAAGCCAATCTGGACGATTGGGATACCATGATTGATACCAATGTAAAGGGCTTGTTGTATGTAAGTCGCTTAGTTTCAGAGTGGATGGTTGCTCGTAAAACCGGACACATTATAAACATTGGCTCTATTGCCGGCAAAGAAACCTATGCCAATGGTAATGTATATTGCGCTACTAAACATGCGGTTGATTCCTTAAACAAAGCCATGCGTATAGATTTATTGCCTCATGGAATTCGTGTTACAGGCATTCATCCAGGAGCGGTTGAAACCGAATTTTCAGCCGTTCGTTTTAAAGGCGATATAGAGCGGGCTAAAAAAGTATACGATGGTTTTGAGCCATTAATTGCGCAAGATATTGCAGAAGCAATTTGGTTTGCCGTGAGCCGCCCTGCACATGTAACCATCAACGATATGGTGATTATGCCAACCGCTCAAGCCAACACCAGCCATTTACTAAAAAAATAAAAGCATATGAGTTTACAAGCTAGTATTGATCAGGATATTAAAACCGCCATGTTGGCTAAAAATGAGGCTGGTCTTCGCGGACTTAGAGCTATTAAATCTGCTTTGCTCGTGGCCAAAACAGAAAAAGGAGCCGCTCAGCAATTAGATGAGGCAACCGAATTGAAAGTTTTGCAAAAATTGGTGAAGCAACGCAAAGAATCGGCAGCTATTTACCAAGAACAAAACAGACCCGATTTGTTTCAAATAGAGGCCGAAGAAATTGCGGTTATAGAAGCCTATTTGCCAAAAGCACTAGCTGAAGAAGAGGTTGCGGCTATTATACGCAATCTTATTAACCAAAGTGGAGCAAGTGGTATGCAAGATATGGGTAAGGTTATGGGTCTTGCCACGAAAGCACTAGCCGGCCAAGCTGATGGAAAATTGATTTCTGAACTGGTTAAACAATTATTAAATGAGTAGCATCCCTCGTGTTCGAACATTAATTTTTAGTATTATTGGGTAAATTTTGGTTAAGCCAACACATCAACAAGAACGTACATGCAATTTACAGTTAAAGAAGAAAAAGGGTTTAAATACGTAGAAGAAGGCGAAGGCGAAGTGCTCATTTTGCTTCATGGCTTAATGGGTGCGCTGAGTAATTGGGAGGCCGTGATCAACGAATTTAAAGGCCGATATCGGGTTATTATCCCCATGTTGCCTATTTACGACTTGCCATTGCTAACCACTGGCGTAAAAACGCTATCTAAATTCTTAAACAGATTTATGAAGTTTAAGCAGATAGATCAAGCTATTTTATTGGGTAATTCTTTAGGTGGGCATGTGGGCTTAATTTTTACCACAAAGCATACCGCCAAGGTAAAAGCCCTGGTATTGGCCGGTAGTTCTGGTTTGTATGAAAATGCATTTGGTGGTACCTTCCCCAAACGTGAAAACTACGAGTTTATTAAAGAAAAAGTTGAGTTAACCTTTTATAATCCGGCTACAGCCACTAAAGAATTGGTAGACGAGGTGTACGCCACGGTTAATGATCGGCATAAAGTTATTCGCATTTTAGCCATGGCTAAATCAGCTATTCGGCATAATATGGCCAAAGAATTAAAACACATTACCGTTCCGGTTTGTTTAATTTGGGGTAAAAACGATATTGTAACTCCACCAGAAGTAGCCGTAGAGTTTAATCAACTGTTACCCGATTCTGAATTAAATTGGATAGATAAATGTGGACATGCTCCCATGATGGAGCACCCGGCACAGTTTAACGCATATTTAAATTCATTTTTAACCCGAATTGCCTCCAACTAATGGTAGCAAACATCATTCGGTATACCACTAGGTTAGAGGTTACGTTAAGAATGAATCATTTTATTATTTAATCTTAATGCCTGATACGCATATCTTACATCAGGTTTTAAACAATTGGAGGAACTTTAGATATGGTACTTCCATATATTATACAATATTAAAGAATGGTAGAGGTCAATAAAACAGCATAGGTATGAAAGTTGCAATTTACGGACGTCGATTTAATACACGTGTAGTTCCTTTTCTACAACATTTATTCGATTCTTTGATTAAAAAAGGTATAGATGTAGTGGTGTATGATAAATTTCATGAATTTATTCAGGATCAGGTTTCTTTGCCAAAGGTTCCCGATACTTTTTCGGCAGGAGATGATTTAAGCGGCAAGGTAGATATTATGTTTAGCTTAGGCGGAGATGGTACTTTGTTGGATACCGTTACCCTCATTAGAGATTCTAATATTCCTGTTTTGGGAATTAATTTTGGCCGTTTGGGCTTTTTGGCAAGTATAAATAAAGATGCTATAGACGAGGCCATTGAAAGCCTTTTGCATAAGCAATATACGTTGGACAAACGTTCTTTATTGTGTATTGAATCAGCATTTAACCCCTTTGGTGCTGATAATTTTGCCCTCAACGATATTACGTTTCATAAACGAGATACGTCGGCCATGATTATCATTCATGCCTATTTAAACAACGAATTTTTGAACTCTTACTGGGCCGATGGCCTTATTGTGGCTACGCCAACAGGTTCTACAGCGTATTCGTTAAGTTGTGGTGGTCCTATTGTAATGCCTAGTTCGGGCAATATCGTGGTAACTCCCATTGCCCCACACAATTTAAATGTGCGCCCCATTGTTTTATCAGATAGCAACGAATTGTCTTTTGAGATCGAAGGAAGAAGCTCCAAGTATCGCTTATCTTGCGATTCTAGAACCGAAGTAGTAGATACCTCGGTAAAAACAGTAGTAAAGAAAGCCCCTTTTGAAATAAATTTGATTCGTTTACATCAAGAAAATTACCTCGAAACCTTGAGAAATA
>Ga0102903_1000884_pt1 | contig 9952 bp, 8 predicted proteins | sample Colrivmet1555C02_FD_78497 | JGI IMG/M metagenome (GOLD analysis project Ga0102903, IMG submission 78497) | Estuarine microbial communities from the Columbia River estuary - metaG 1555C-02 | ecosystem: Environmental > Aquatic > Marine > Intertidal zone > Estuary | place: USA: Columbia River Estuary... | reverse complement strand
ACCCCTTCAACATCGGCGGTGTTGTTGATTTGCCGGACGATTTGATGGGCCTTATCGACCGTATCGATGTAGGGGAGGCGAACGCGTCGCGCGTTGATATTGAACTGCGCCAAAATCGCATTACCAAATGTTTCGGCGGTGATGCCCGTGCCGTCGGAGACGAAAAAGACTGTTCTGTTTGGCATAAATGATTTGGAATCAATAGGTTATGTTTTTTCCTTGGGCCAGTCATCTGATGCAGTGACCGTGACTCGCAAGTTTTCTGTCGGTTTCAGCTACTACAATCGGGACATTCCGCAAGCAGTCCCTGCATGGTAACAACTAGAACAAACAAACCCTGCTGGCAGCTGTCACTGCGACACCGCATTTTTAACTTTGTGGAGTCTTGTGTATGTCTGAATCTAACCAATCAGAGAGGTTCAGTGCGACCGCCTTGGTCGTGCCGTTTGAGCAGCTACGAAACAGTGATGTAGAAGCCGTTGGGGGCAAGAATGCCAGCCTCGGCGAGATGATTTCTCAATTGCCGAACGGCGTTCGGGTGCCAACAGGTTTTGCGACGACAGCCCATGCCTTCCGTGCGTTTCTTGCCCACGACGGTCTGGTTGATCGCATCAATCAGCGTCTCGATGCACTGGATGTTGAGGACGTGCGCGCGCTGGCGCAAGCGGGCGCTGACATCCGCGCGATGGTTGAGGCACAGCCGTTTCCAGCTGATTTAGAAGCGGGTATCCGGTCGGCATTCGAGACGCTGACAGCCGGTAACACCCAGGCCAGCTTTGCGGTTCGCTCCTCTGCGACCGCCGAGGATTTGCCTGACGCGTCTTTCGCGGGTCAACAAGAGACGTTTTTGAACGTCGTTGGCATTGATGACGTTTTGCACAAGATGAAAGAGGTGTTTGCGTCCCTCTACAACGACCGTGCGATCAGCTACCGGGTGCATAAGGGCTTTGCGCACGCCGATGTGGCGCTGAGCGCAGGTGTTCAGCGCATGGTCCGCTCGGACTTGGGCGCTGCTGGTGTGATGTTCACCATCGACACTGAGTCTGGCTTTGAGGATGTCGTGTTCATCACATCCAGTTACGGCTTGGGGGAGACCGTGGTGCAGGGCGCCGTCAACCCCGACGAGTTTTATGTGCACAAACCCATGCTTAAGGCGGGTAACAAGGCGGTGATCCGTCGAAACCTGGGTTCCAAGTTGATCCAAATGGTGTTTGCCTCGCCCGAGGAAAAAGCCGCCAGTGGCAAATTGGTCAAGACCGAGGACGTCCCCGGCGAGCTGCGCAACCGGTACAGCCTGACCGATGATGAGGTCACCCAGCTGGCCCAGTACGCGACCATCATCGAGGCGCACTATGGCCGACCCATGGATATTGAATGGGGCAAGGACGGCACAGACGGTCAGATCTACATCCTACAAGCCCGTCCTGAAACTGTGAAAAGCCAGGCCAAAGGCAAGGTCGAGCAGCGCTACACGTTGGTAGGTAAGAGTCCTTTGTTGGCGACAGGTCGGGCGATTGGCCAGAAAATTGGCGCGGGTCCCGTCCGCCTGGTTGACGACATTGCCGACATGGACAAGGTCCAGCCTGGTGACATTTTGGTGACCGACATGACCGACCCCAATTGGGAACCCGTCATGAAGCGTGCGAGCGCAATCGTGACCAACCGTGGCGGACGCACGTGCCATGCAGCGATCATCGCCCGTGAGCTCGGTATTCCAGCCGTCGTCGGTTGCGGTGATGCGACGGAGCGTTTAGTCGACGGTGCCTTGGTGACGGTCAGCTGCGCCGAGGGCGACACCGGTAATATTTATGAGGGTTTGCTTGAGACCGATGTCTCTGAGGTGCAGCGCGGCGAGATGCCTGAGCTGGACGTCAAAATCATGATGAACGTCGGTAATCCACAGCTCGCCTTCGATTTCTGTCCACTGCCGAACGCAGGCGTGGGTTTGGCGCGTTTGGAATTCATCATCAACAACAACATTGGCGTGCATCCCAAGGCCATTTTGGATTACCCGCACATCGACGCCGACTTGAAGAAGGCCGTCGAATCGGTCGCGCGGGGTCATGCCTCGCCGCGCGCCTTCTACGTTGACAAAGTAGCGGAGGGCGTTGCCACCATTGCCGCAGCGTATTGGCCCAAGCCTGTGATTGTTCGTTTGTCGGACTTCAAGTCAAACGAGTATCGCAAGCTGATCGGTGGCTCGCGCTATGAGCCGGATGAAGAGAATCCGATGCTGGGCTTCCGTGGTGCATCGCGTTATATCAGCGAGGATTTTGGCGAGGCGTTTGCCATGGAGTGCGAGGCTTTGAAGCGCGTGCGTGATGAAATGGGCCTCACCAACGTGCAGGTGATGGTGCCCTTTGTTCGAACATTGGGGCAGGCCAAAGCAGTCACCGAGTTGCTGGCAGCGAAAGGTTTGAAGCGTGGTGAGAACGACCTCAAGGTCATCATGATGTGCGAGGTTCCCAGTAACGCGATCCTGGCGGACGATTTCTTGGCCTACTTCGACGGCTTCTCGATCGGTTCGAATGACTTGACTCAGCTGACCCTCGGTCTCGATCGTGACTCGGGTCTTGAGCTTTTGGCCGCCGATTTTGATGAGCGAGATCCCGCCGTCAAAGCACTTTTAAAGCGCGCTATTGAGGCGTGTAGGAAGCAGGGCAAGTACGTCGGTATCTGCGGACAAGGCCCAAGCGATCACGCTGATTTTGCTGAATGGCTCGTCGCAGAGGGGATCCATTCGATCTCTTTAAACCCCGATACCGTTGTTCAGACGTGGAAGCGTTTGGCGACGCGTTGAGCCAAAGAGCCTCGCATGGCGCAACCCGCAGGCACGAGAGGGTTTGACCGGGCCGTCTGGCTCGTCGCCCTTCTGGTCACCCTGCTGGTTCTCGGGTGGGTTGTTGCCAGTGGGTGGCTCATACGGGCAGCCCTGCCAGCGACAATCTCTGAGCCGTTAACAGACCTCCTGAAGCAGGCGTTCACGACCCACGCGCCTGTGGTGGGTGGGTGCGTTTTTATTGGCTTTATTGGCGTTCTGTTTGCGGTCAGACAGGTGCGGGCGCGCTACTTTACGGCAATGTCGCGGCTCGTGGAACAGCTGGCGATGGCCGTTCGGGCTGAGCGTCTGGTGACACTCCCGGTCGAGGGTGGGCGCTCACAGCAATCGCTTGCCAGAGCAGCAAACGCGCTGCTCGAAGAGCGTGATCAGTTGCGTCATCAGGTTCAAAGCGTCATTGATTCGTCGACCGCCCAGTTGGCGGCGGAGAGGAATCAATTGGCCACCCTGATGGCTGAATTGAAGCAAAGCATCGTCGTGTGTAACGCGGATGGGCAGATCCTTCTGTTTAATGCCCACGCAGGCGAACTGCTCGAGCCAAGCGGTTTTCCACTGCGTATTGGACGTCCGATGTCGCAATGGCTGGACGCCGACTTGTTGGCGCATGCGCAAGGCGTATTGGCCGCGCAGGTGGCCCGTGCGGTCTCGCAGCCGACCACCGAATTTGCGTGGCTGACAGCGGCGGGCGCGATGATGCGGGTGCACATGGCGCCGATCATTGATGCCACCGTCGCGCAGCGGGTGACTGGTTATGTGCTGATGATGAATGATGTGTCGGCGGAATACGCGCTGCAAAGCCAGCGCGAGGCCTGGTTGTATGAGTTGACCGACTTTTCGCGCGCACGGCTGAGCAGCATTAAGTCAGCGATCGATGCGTTGCAGCGCCCAGACATCACCGAAGAGGAGCGGAAGCCTTGGCGGGCACAAATTCACGATGACGTTGTTCGGTTCAGCGAGCAACTGCGCGCGGCCGGTGATCGGGCCGTCGCGGATTTGATACAGCCCTGGCCACTGCAGCAGATGACCGCCATTGATTTCCTGACGGTCGCCGCCCGTCACATTGAATCGTGGCTGGATGTCAAGGTGATGGTGGATCCGGTGCCAGAGGACTTGGTCTTGCAGGTTGACAGCTATACGCTGACACAAGCGCTCGCTCACCTGTCCGCGTGCCTCGTGGATGGTTTCAACGTCCGCTACCTCACGTTGCGCGTGGCGGCCCACGAGGGCCGAGCGCAGCTTGACTTGGTCTGGAGTGGGCATGTCATGAGCACGGAGACCGCAATGAGTTGGGAGCTGGATCCCATGGTTGTTCAAGCCGGTCATGTGGCGATGTCTGTTCGCGATGTGGTGTCCCGACACAGTGCGCAACTTTGGTTCGAGCGCGCACGTGTTCGTCATGAATCGTTCTTCCGGTGGTTGCTCCCCTTAACGACGGTGCCCAACGCGTCGAAGCCGATTGCTGGGCCGCGTCCCGAATTTTTTGATTTCGACTTGTTTAAGACGACGCCCAGTGCAGGCGCGCTTGCCGATCGTCCGTTGACAGCGTTGACATACACGGTTTTCGACACCGAGACGACTGGCCTTAATCCGTCCCAAGGTGATGAGATTATTCAAATCGGGGCGGTACGGATCGTGGGTAACAAGTTGAGAACCTCAGAGGTGATGGATCAATTGGTTGATCCGAACCGATCGATCCCAAAGGCCGGCATTGCGATCCATGGCATCACGCCGCAGGATGTGCGCGGTGCCCCTCGAATCGATGTGGCGCTCACAGCCTTCAAAGCTTTCGCAGCGGACTCGGTCTTGGTCGCGCACAACGCGGCGTTTGACATGCGTTTTCTCGAACTGAAGGAGTCGCAAACCGGCATTCGTTTTGATCAGCCCGTGCTAGACACCTTGTTATTGGCCGCAGTCGTCCTGCCAGAGCAACCCACGCACGGTCTGCATGCGCTGGCTGAGAAGCTGGGCGTTGATGCAACGGATCGCCACCACGCATTGAGCGATGCATTGGTGACTGGCGCGATTTTTTTAAAGCTACTGCCGCTGCTCGAAGAGCAGGGCATAACGACGCTCCGAGAGGCGCGCGAGGCATCGAAAAAGACCTTCTACGCACGCCTGGCCTATTAGGTCAAACGGTTGGCCTGATAGCGGTGCGCCAACGCCTCTTGCAATTGTTTGATGGTTTTGAATGCATGGTGAATGCGTATGTTTTCAAAATTTGACAGACTGTTGCGGCGCAAATAGTTGTCCGCAGCCTCACCGCGCTGCGTTTGGGCGCCTTGGTGCTTGATTCGTAGCTTGCCTAGATAGGCCAACGTATCTCTGAGGTCGTGTGCACTGGCTCGGCTGACGGCAACGTTGTGGTCAGCAGCGACCAAGCGGTCGTATGTGTTGCTGACGGGGAGGCCTTCGGCCAGCGCGTAGACCCGAGCCAAATCGACAATTGGAACGATCGCGTTGTGTTTGAGATTGATCGCCTTTGGATACCGTTTGGCTTGGTTCCAGCTCAGCCCCCCCCACCAGTTCAGTGCGGGGCGGTGGGTCAGTGCATTGGCAACCATGTGGGATAAAAAGATGCCATTTTTTTGAGCCAACGGAAACACCATGTCCTGCAGTTGCTTGAACAAGTTTGGTTCGCCGCCAATGAATCGGAGGTCGAAGAACACACACGTCAGCATGAGCGCTGTCGGGTCGGGTTGCGTGATCCATCGCTCGAAATAGCGCTGCCAGGATTCAAGGGTGACGCGCCATTTGGCATTGGTTGCCATCATGTCGCCCGGGCAATAGACATAGCCACAGGCGTTCAAGCCATCACAGACGAAATGGGCCAATTCTAAAAAATAGGCGCCGTGTAGCGCTTCCTCATAGGCGTTGTCTAAAACCAAACAATTGTCTTGGTCGGTCTTTGCTGTTTGTTCGAGTCGACCTTGGGAACCTGCTGCCACCCAGGCATAGGGGACGGGTGCCGGCCCTAATTTTTTATGCGCCATCATCAGCAGCTGGTTTGTCGTGGCGTCTGTGATCGCAGTCATGATGTGACCGATGCTGTAGGCCGATGCGTCCGCGCTCGCGAGGTTTTGTTGAAGGGCAGCTGTGTGCGCTGTTACTGTGACAAGGCCATCGACGTCCTGTTGGCGGCGGATCGCACTGGCCAGCGCCACCGGTGATGTGTTCTGCATCTGCATGACTGATGTTGCCGTGATCACCCCAATCGGTGCGTCGTCGCGCAACACGGGAAGATGGTGGATGTGGTTCCGGGTCATGGTGACGAGCCCCTCAAAGACCGTCGCCGTCGCCGCAATCGTGTGCGGATAGCGGGTTGCGATGAGGTGGACGGGGGCGTCAAATGAGACCTGTTGCGCGACAGCGCGATTGCGAATGTCTCGGTCCGTGACGATGCCAACCAACCGGCCCTCATGCGTGAGAAGCAAGCAGGACACATCATGTGTCTGCATGTGTTGGGCGGCGGCCTGAATCGTTTCGTTCGGTGCGATTTGAACGGCAGCACGCGTGACGAGGTCCGCGATGGGTTGGGTGAGGTGGTTTAATTCGTTTTGACTCATTTGAGTAGCGGTTTAAATGCCCTTCGATTTAACCCCGTAAAAGGCTAAACTTCAATGCAAAATTACCCGCACCCAGGGCATTACCCAGCCGTCAGGCCGTGAAAGAATTGCATGCCACTCGATGAGTCAATGGCGCAAACCCGTTTGCGATTGTTGAAACAACAGCATTGGTCGCGTATCAAGCGGCTGACGCTGGCCCTCTTGTTGGTTTGGATTACGGTGACGTTTGTCGCGATCTATTTTTCAAGGTCGCTTGAATTCGTTTTTTTAGGTTGGCCCTTCAACTACTGGATGGTTGCGCAAGGCAGCCTGATCGTCTACTTTCTCATCACGGTCATTTACGCTTGGCAAGCGCGGCGTTTGGACAAGCGCTTCGGGCTTGAAGAGGTCGATCGCTGATGCGGGACTTGCAAAAAGAGTCGACAACAGAGGGCGAGGGCGGTACCGCATGGATGCGTCGCCTGAACGGCCTTTACGTCATTTACACGCTCGCGTTCTTATCGCTGGTCGCGACACTTTGGTTTTTTGAGACCTTGGGTTTGTCGCGCGAGTGGATCGGTTTTATTTTCCTGTTCACCACCATCGGTGTTTACGCCACCATCGGCTTGCTTTGCAGGACCACCGACGCCAACGCCTACTACGTTGCTGGGCGCAGTGTTCCCCCCATCTATAACGGGATGGCTATTGGTGCCGATTGGATGTCGGCGGCAAGCTTCATCGGGTTGTCGGGCACCCTTTATTTGACCGGTTATGGCGGGATGGCCTTCGTCCTTGGGTGGACAGGTGGGTATTGTTTGGTTGCGCTCTTTTTAGCGCCCTATTTGCGGAAATTTGGCCGCTTCACAATCCCCGACTTTCTCGGTGTTCGATATGGCGGCGTGATCCCGCGCTTGCTCGGCGTCTTTGCGGTGATATTGGTGTCGTTTACGTATGTCGTTGCACAAATTTATGGCGTCGGTTTGATTGCCTCTCGACTGGCTGGGGTCGCCTTTGAATTAGGGGTCTTCCTCGGGTTGGGCGGGATATTGGTTTGTTCGTTTCTGGGCGGCATGCGCGCCGTCACCTGGACGCAGGTGGCGCAGTACATCGTTCTCATCATTGCTTTCATGATGCCCGTGGCCTGGCTATCGATCCAGCAGACGGGTAACCCGCTGCCGCAAATCAGCTACCAAGCGCAGCTTGCCGACGTCACGGCGCGCGAGGAGACCCTGATCAATGACCCCGCAGAGCTATCGGTGCAGGCGTATTACGCCAACCGTGTCTTGGTGCTCCAGCAGCAACTCGCCACACCGGGGCCAGCCTTGCAGGCGCTGCGTCAAAGTGCGGAGGCACTGGTTCAGGCCCAGCGCGCCCGGCGTGCACCGATTGACGAGCAGTTGGCAGCCGAGCGCGCGTTGGCCAATGTGCCGCGGACGGTCGACGGCGCTGTGGCTCGTTGGCGCGACGAGCTGGCCATCGCCCAGATCAAATCTCGCCCGTTGAACGGTATGCCCCGCCATGCGAAGCCATTTGCGGGTGACCCAGACGGTGACTCGATTGACCGAGAGGTCTTCGATACCTCTCGCCGGAATTTCATGGCGCTTGTGTTTTGTTTGGTCTTCGGTACCGCTGCGTTGCCTCACGTGCTGGCGCGCTTCTACACAACGACAGGTGTGCATCAGGCCCGCCAATCCGTGGTCTGGTCGCTGGTGTTCATACTCTTGCTCTATCTCAGCGCACCGGCGCTGGCGGTGATGGTCAAGTATGAGATTTTCAATACGTTGGTCGGTTCGGCCTTCAGCGAACTGCCCGGTTGGGTCTTTGCTTGGAACAAAGTGGACCCGGGTTTGTTGTCGTTACAAGACGTCAACGGCGATGGCCGGGTGCAGTTGAATGAGTTGACGATTGGCTCTGACATCATCGTTCTGGCAACGGCTGAAATCGCGGGTATGCCATACGTCGTTGCGGGTTTAATCGCTGCAGGTGCGTTGGCGGCTGCGCTGTCGACGGCGGACGGCTTGTTATTGACCATTGCCAACGCACTGAGCCATGACGTCTACTACACCCTCATTGACCCTCGCGCCAGTACCGCTCGGCGCGTCACGATCTCTAAAATGCTTTTGCTAGTGGTTGCACTGGCCGCTGCGTACGTTGCGGCACAAAAGCCTGGCAACATCTTGTTCCTCGTATCCGCCGCCTTTTCCCTTGCCGCCTCCGCATTTTTCCCCGTGCTCACGTTCGGTATCTTTTGGAAGCGTGCGAATGCCGCAGGGGCAATCTCCGGTATCACGGTCGGCTTGTTAGTCACAACGTATTACATGATCACGACGCAACCTTGGCTGAGAGGCGTTTTCGGCGTCGAAGGGCCGATTTCTTTATGGTGGGGCATCGAGCCGATATCGGCGGGGGTCTTTGGGGTTCCTGCGGGCTGCCTGGCCCTTGTTACAGTGAGCTTGCTCACGCCACCGCCGGCCGTGGCGATTCAGCGCATGGTCGAATCTTGGCGATATCCACGCGCCGACGTTTAGTCACAAGCACCGGATTCGGGCTATAATTGCGGGCTAACCTTGCCACACCCTGTGTTGACGCTCAGGGGTGGTTGTTCTAATCCACAAGGAGAAATGATGCGTCATTACGAAATCGTCATGTTGGTCCATCCTGACCAAAGCGAGCAAGTTCCAGCAATGCTGGAGCGTTACAAAGGCTCGATCACCAGCGCCGGCGGCAAGATCCACCGGGAAGAAGATTGGGGCCGTCGCCAGTTGGCGTACCAAATCAACAAGTTGTCAAAAGCTCACTATGTGTGCTTGAACATCGAAGCGGACCAGTCGGTTATTGCCGAGCTGGAACACGCGTTCAAGTTCAACGACGCGGTTTTGCGCCATATGACTGTTGTTAAGAAGAAAGCTGAAACAGCGCCTTCTGCAATGATGAAGTCTGTCGAGCGCGAAGAGGCTCGCAAGAGCCAACAGCAGGAGACCGCCGCCTAACGAGGCCCGATAGCGATGTCAGCGTCAGTCAATCAGTTTGAACTGCACGCGAGCCTAGAGTCGCTTGAAACGCTGAGATACAGCCCCGCAGGGCTTCCGATTCTTGATTTATGGCTGGTCCATGAGAGCAAGGCAAACGAAGCTGGTGTTGAAAGGGTCGTCAATCTCAGAGTCAAAGCAGTGGCGTTTGGTGCAACAGCTCAAACTCTCTCTCGGCAAAACCTGTCGGCCGTATTCGGTTTTAAGGGTTTTTTAAACACATCGCGAAATGGCAAAGGCGTCGTATTTCACATTCAAGAATTGCACAACTAACTTGCATATCTAACAAAAGGAAAGCTCATCATGGCTGCACCCCGTAAAAAATTCGATCCAAAGCGCAAGCGCAACACACAATCATTGTTGTTCAAGCGCAAGCGTTTCTGCCGCTTCACAGTGGCCGGTGTCGAAGAAGTTGACTACAAAGACACCGACACCCTGCGTGATTTCATCGCAGAAAACGGCAAGATCATTCCTGCCCGTTTGACCGGTACTCGCGCCATTTACCAGCGTCAGGTCACCACCGCCATCAAGCGCGCGCGCTT
>Ga0102903_1000883_pt1 | contig 9958 bp, 7 predicted proteins | sample Colrivmet1555C02_FD_78497 | JGI IMG/M metagenome (GOLD analysis project Ga0102903, IMG submission 78497) | Estuarine microbial communities from the Columbia River estuary - metaG 1555C-02 | ecosystem: Environmental > Aquatic > Marine > Intertidal zone > Estuary | place: USA: Columbia River Estuary... | reverse complement strand
CTCGCGCCAACAAGACATGCCGTTATGGGTGTTGTTGGGTGGTGCGCAAGATCGTGTGCCGCTGTACACCACAGAGGGCGGCTGGTTGCACCTGAGTCCTGAGGCATTGGTCGATCAGACCTTGGCGGCGCAGGCAGATGGTTTTAAGGGCGCCAAGATCAAGATCGGTCGCCCACATGTGAGTGAGGACGTGAGCCGTCTCGAAGCCGTTCGCGAGGCGGTGGGGCCATCGTTCGATTTGATGACGGATGCAAACCAAGGCTTTTATCGACCAGAGGCGATCCGGCGGGCCCGCGCGTTTGATGGTCTGGACTTAGCCTGGATCGAAGAGCCCTATCCCGCAGAGGATGTGCAGGGCCACGCGCTGTTACGTGCGCAAACTACTATCCCCGTTTCGGTGGGGGAGTCTATGTACCACCTTTCACAATTCCGAGAGTACCTTGAGCGCGGTGCATGCAGCATCATTCAGCCTGATGTGGCTCGTATTGGCGGCATCACGCCTTGGTTGAAGACTGCGCACCTGGCCGAGGCCTTCAATATGCCAGTGTGCCCCCACTTTTTAATGGAAATCCATGTCAGCCTGTGTGCAGCTGTGCCCAACGCTGCGTGGGTTGAGTACATCCCGCAGCTCGACCGCATCACCACCTCGCGGCTTGAGATTGACGATGGCTATGCCATACCACCACAAACCCCAGGGCTTGGAATCGAATGGGATTGGGGCGCCATTGGTCGCCTGAAGTTGTGCGACTTGACTGTAAACTGAACGGCGGCTAGCGTGCCGGCATATCGGCCAAGGTACCAATCAGGCTGACTTTTGCATCGACGGGTACCGGCGGGATTTGCGCGTTCCATGCTTCATACTGCGCGCGCATCGCCTTCAGACGATCAGGATCTCTTTTGGCTTGATTCGCGCGTTCTCTTGCATCACTCGCAATATTAAACAGATATTCGTATTCGTTGATCTTTAAATACTTCCAGTCGCCCAATCGAAAAGCGCGCTGGTCGTTGTACTTCATGCGCCAGAACATCGGACGTTCAAATGTTGATCCCGCACTCTTGAATGTCGATACCAACGAAATTCCGTCAATTTTGTGACCTGCCGGTGGTATCGCACCAGCGATATCAAGAATCGTTGCAGTCCAGTCCATCGTTAGGCAGTGTTGTGTGCTGACACGCCCAGGGTCAGTAATACCCTTCGGCCAATGAAGAATGTACGGAACGCGGATACCGCCTTCAGTCAGGTCCATTTTTCCGCCAACGAGTGGCCAGTTGTCGGAGAAACGTTCACCACCGTTATCGCTGGTAAACACAATGACGGTATCGTCAAGTTGATCAGTCTCTTTCAGCGCATCAATGACGCAGCCGATGCCCTCGTCCATCTCCCTGATCATGGTTTGGTAGGTCTCGACGTTGCCACCGTCTAGATGTGAAATATCACGACTGATTTCGGGATCTATTTTGCCCTGCGCGCGAGTCTCCCATGGCCAATGCGGGGCCGTGTAGTGGAGGCTGAGTAGGAAAGGTTTTTTATCGGCGGCGCGGTCACGTACATATTGCGCGGCACGATTAGATATCAAATCGGTCAGGTAGCCGGGTTCATCATAGGGTTCTCCGTCCAATTCCAGATCGCTTTCTGGCCTACGTGCAGCGTGGCTGTAGTAGCCGACGCCGCCTGACATCGGGCCAAAGTGGTGCATGTAGCCGCTCTTTTCAGGGCCAAAATGAGGGCGAAAACCGAGGTGCCACTTTCCAATCAAAGCGGTGTGAAACCCCAGATCTCGTAACATAGACGGCAAGGTTGGTAGGGTTGGAAAAAGACCCAGTTCAGGGTTTCCAACTGCAGCGCCAGCCATCGGTTCTTCGCTTGCACCGCGAATCCAATATTGATATCGCGCTGTCATCAGCGCAAAGCGGGTGGGAGAGCAAACAGGAGAGTTCGAATAGCCATTGATATACCGAATGCCGTTGGCTGCCAACTTATCCAAGTTTGGCGAGCAGTTTGACCGTCCGCCGTAGCACCCGAGGTCTGCGTACCCTAAATCATCGGCGACGATAAAGACAAAATTGGTCATCTCTCTGTTTCCGTTTTCGTAACTAAAAAATGTGTGTGAATGAGCGTCATGATCGCGATCGCAATACCCAACCACTCCAGTTGCGTATCGGCGCTAAACATCAATATGCAAGCGGTCAGTCGAGTGATCACTTGGTACCACGGTAGTGTTGACTTATCAAAACCAATCAATGCACTTGCTAAAACATAGATCGATAAAACAAGCTGACTTAAAAGCATCACATACCGTGGCCATGTGAAGTCGCCGCCCGCTTGCGAAACAGTTAACAGCAGGGGCTCATATGCGAAGGCGAATGGGATCAAAAAAACCATGCACCCGATGCGTGAAGCCGCGACTGCGGTGGCAATGGGGCGGCCGCCAGATATTGCAGCAGCCGCATACGCGGCAATCGCAACAGGTGGGGTGATGGTAGACGCCACCGCAATCATGAAAACAAACATATGTGCAGCAAGAGGCTCCATCCCCAACGCTTGCATAGATGGCAGTGCGATCGCTGCGACCGTGACATACGCAGGTAGCGTCGGCATTCCCATACCCAACAAAATACAACCGCCGGCCACCACGAGCAAAGCGATAAACTTTGACTGCTCGAGCGCGCTCACCATGAGAACGCCAAATTTAACTGGGACACCGGTTGCCGATAACGTTGAGATGACAATGCCAACAGCAGCAATGGCCGTAAGTAGCTGCGCAAAGGTGATGCCGCCAGCACTAAAAGCACGTACCAATTTCATCGGCTTTGCGCGAATTGCAGGATTAATAAAGCTGAGTGGTATGAGTAGCGCTATCGCCGAAAGTGAAGCGCCCGAGGCGGACATTCCGGCGACTAAAAGACTAACAATTAAAAAAAGTGGCGCGAAGATCAGGGTGAGGTTGAGATAGTCCTGTGGGGTCGGCGGCATCACGCCCGACAGGCTGCCATCCGCTTTGATGCCGAGGCGTCGGGCCTCGAACATCACCATGAAAAATAGGCTTAAGTAATAGGCGATTGACGGGACCAGAACTGCGACCAAGATCGTTAGATAGTCGACCCCGGCGTAGTCAGCCATCACGAGTGCCGCTGCTCCCATGATGGGCGGCATGATTTGCCCACCAGTCGAGGCGGCTGCTTCGACAGCGCCAGCAAAGTTTTTGGAGAAGCCACGCCTTTGGATCATCGGTATCGTAACGACTCCAGTACCGACCACGTTGGCAACCGCGCTACCGGAGACCGTTCCGAAAAGGCCAGACGCCAAAATGGCGGCGTGTGCGGGGCCACCCGCTGTTCTTTTCATGAGAGAAAACGCGATACGGATCATCGACTCACCAGCCCCTACGCCCTCGAGGATCGCACCCAAAATAATGAATGGGAATACGGTTGTGATGACGATGGAGAAAGTTGCGCCCATGATGCCTGTGTCGAGGCTGTACCAAAGGTTTTGGGCTAGCAGCTCATTTAGATCGCCTGGTATTGTCTTGAGAGGCCCGGGCCAGTAGGGGCCCGTCAAGAGATAGGCGATTCCCAGTACACCGAGAAGCGCAACTGGCGCGCCCCATATTCGCCAGCAGAAAAACAGAACAGCCGCACTCGCGCCCAGTGCGATACCAGCTTCGCGAGGTCCAAAAAGGAACATCGCTGTATCAAGTTCTATGCTGACAACATAAAAAGATTGCGCCGCATAAAGAAGGAATACAACGCTCACAATCGCCGTCAGGGGGATTGCGACACGTTGGAACGGCGAGCGGTCGACAGTATCGCCAGTGGCTCTGATGATGCCGAGTCCTACGGCTATCAAGCACAGCGCGAAAAACGTGGCGCGAAAGAATTCCATTGGGAAAGGTCCCAACCGAAATGAGCCAATTGACGGCATCACGTTTGCGAGACCGTAAAGGGTGATCGCGAGCGCGAGTAACTTGACCGCATGGTCAAGCCAACGATTCAGAGAGGCGCGCATGGAGTTCTCCGACGACTGACGCAGAGTGCAATAACTTTTGATGGGTTTTGGCAGTCATGTCGGGTCGGCACCAGGGCCGATCCGACAGACTGAAAAGCCAATCAGCGAGGCGTGATTGCTTTGGGGATGTTGATGCCAGCCTCAGAAAAATACCGAGCAGCACCCGGGTGCAACGGCGCGATAACACCACCCAGTGGGTCATCGTTTTGCAGTTCCTTCAACAACGCGTTCCCGCTAGCGAGTCGCTTACGGCTCTCTACATAAGCCTTGGTTAGTTTGTAGGCGGTTGCTTCGTCCAGGTCCTTCTTTGCCATGACCATCATCACCGTTTGCCAGGACGTGAGTGACTCATCGCTGTTCACTTGACCTTGGTAAGTGCCTTTGGGGATCACAGACTTCACCATGCCAAGCGCAGCCGGAGGGTTGGCATCTGCGGGCAGACCCAAAATACGGATGTTACGGGCTAACCCCATCTCAGTGATCACCTGACTGCCAAGGGCTCCCGGCAGAATCAAGACATCGTACTGGCCGTCTTTAAAACCCTGAGCAGCTACATTCCATGGTGCTTTCACACCCTCGTAGTCGGTTCCCTCCACGTAACCAGAGCCCTGCTTGATGAGCGCTTTAATTTGCGCGTTCGCAGCGCCAGCCGGTGGGCCGGTGTAAATCCGCTTTCCTTTGAGGCCAGACCAATCTTTGACATCCGAGTCAGCCCAAACGATCGGATGATAGTTGGATGCTGTGAACCCCCAAAGGGCCCTCGTGTTGTCTGCCAGCTCAGCACCCTTCTCGGCACCAAGCTTCGCATAGGGTCCTTTTCCAACTTTTAGGTTTGCGAAGGCGGGAGGAGGCACAACTGCCGTGTCCAAGCTTCCTTGGCCAAGCTTTAGCAGTGACTTGGTTAGCGTCTGTCCCATCGCGAGTTCGATACCCATCCCCGCTTCCGACCAAATGGGGGCCATGGACTGCGGCATCAGGCCGACAACGCTTGTTGCCGTTGCCGTTTCCATGGAAACCTTTTGAGCCATTGCGGGCGTAAAGGCCGCGGCGGTCAGTGCGAACGCGACGGTGGCACGCCGAAATTTACTGAGCTGTTTCATCTTGTCTCCTGTCTGGTTTTGGTGGGCGGTGACTGCGCTCCAGCACCGCGTTTATACTTTATTTGGCCTTCAATCAAAAGTAAAATCCAAATTTGGAAGACCAAACCACCAATTTCGTATGGATCCTCGCCACCTCATACAGCTCGCAGTGATTCTGGACAAGGGGTCCATCACGGCTGCTGCAACCCACTTACGTATGACGCAGCCCACGCTCACACGTAACGTGAGCACTTTGGAAATGCAGGCGGGGCAACCGCTTTTTTCGCGAAGTCGGTTTGGCGTTCGCAGCACACCAATGGGAGAGGACTTGGCACGTCAAGGTCGCGCGATCGCACGACAGATGGAGCTCTGTGAAGTGGTTACCTCGCGACACAAAATTGGTTTGCATGCCCATTTACGAATCGCGACGGGACCGCTCATTGGCATGGCGCTCATCCATCGCATAGTCGAAAGCGTGATGAGCGAGCGTCCGGGACTTTCTCTAAGTGTGACCAGTGGCCGACCTCTGACCTTGCTTGAACAGTTGGTGGATGGCGATTACGACATTGCCATCGCCCCCGCTGTTTACGCACAAACGCCACCAGGTATTGCTCGCGAGTTGCTCGCCGCAGACGAGATATCAATTTTTTGTGCCCCAACGCACCCATTAGCGACGGTTCCGAAACCAACAGCGAATGAATTGAACGCTTGCGAGTGGATGAACGTCGGGGCGACCTCACCATTTCAAAATACTGAAATTGAAATGTTGGCTAGAAGTGGTATCCAGCGTGTACGAACGCAATTCGCAACGATCAGTGATGCCGTCATTCTTTTACAGGTTCTGATGAAAGGTAAGCACCTCGCAGTTTTACCGGTTTTGCCGATGCGTCTGATGCACTCTGAATACCCGGTGGTCGAAATCCCACCACCGGCGGGGACCAGTCGCCGTGATCTGTTTATTTGGTATCGACAAGAACTACATGATGATCCGAACTTTCAAGCGGTCTACAGACAGTCGGTTGTGACGATAGAAGCCATGAAAGCTGGGGCGTAAATTCCCCAATGGGCATTCGTTTTATACCGATCTATCATGCAACGGTAATCGCCTTTCATTTCGGGCGCGCTGGGACATACCGAGGATCGATATGCTTTCAAATGAACAATTGCTGAACTATGAGCAGGCGGGGTTCATACCCGCCGTTGATGTGATGTCGGCTGACGAAGCGTTGGTGATTCGGCGTTCTCTCGAAGCTTTCGAGGCGACGCAGGGAGGTCAGTTAGACGCCTCGCAACGGAGCCGCGCATTTTTGCTATTCAAGTGGCTTGACGATTTGATTCGCGATCCACGTGTGCTGGATCCCATTGAGCAACTGATTGGTCCGAACATCCTGTGTTGGAGCACCATTTTTTGGATCAAGGAAGCGGGGTCGCAGAGCTTTGTTGATTGGCACCAAGACAACACCTATTGGGGGCTATCAAGTCGCCGTGTGGTGACCGCATGGTTTGCAATTTCAGATGCCAGCACAGAGGCGGGGTGTATGGGCGTCATCCCGGGGACGCACAACGGCGACACCTTGGCGCACGAAGACACCTATGACAAAAACAACATGCTGTCGCGGGGGCAGCGCATTATGAATTTGGATAAAGACAAAGCCGTGCTCATGCCGCTGCGGGCGGGCCAAATGTCGTTGCACAACTATTGCTTGGCGCACGGCTCAGGGCCCAATGTCTCGGCTGACAGGCGTATGGGTGTCTCGATGCACTTCATGCCGCCCGAGACGAGCCAAGTGGTTGGGTCATGGGATTGTGCATCGCTGGTTCGAGGGGTGGATACCTATCAGCACTTCGTACACGCGCCGCGTCCACGCTTTGACATGGATCCAGAGTCCGTCGCGTTTCATGAAAAGGCGGCAACCGCCATGCGCGACGTGTTGTATGCTGGCGCTCAGCAAAAATTAGCGCGACTCTGATTGATGGCCAATTACCCTGACTTTGTTCCTTACCCTTTTCAAGCTGAACGCCATCCCGCCAGACACCCCATTTGCACTGATGGTCGAGAGGATCACCGCCACCGTGTGGTGATTGCGGGCGGGGGACCGGTTGGGTTCGCGACCGCAATAGGGTTAGCAAAGCAGGGGGTTGCGAGTGTGGTGCTTGAGGCCGACGACTCGGTTTGTTTTGGGAGTCGGGCTATTTGCGTTTCACGACGCAGTCTCGAAATACTGCACCGCTTGGGTGTGGGCGCTGGTTTTGATTCGATTGGTTTACCTTGGAGGGGTGGTCGCAGCTTTTACCAAGGACAAGAGGTTCTGCGGTTTGAGATGCCGCAGGACGATAACCAACAATTTGCCCCCATGGTCAACATGGCTCAGTACAGCATTGAGCAAACCTTGCTCGATGGGGTGCCGGCTAACGCCGACCTGATTGACGTTCGCTGGCAAACGGCGGTGACCGGTATGTCACAAGATAAAGCGGGGGTCAGCCTCGCAGTGAAGACGCCTACCGGTGCCTATCAATTGCACACGGATTGGCTGGTCGCCGCTGATGGTGGTCGCAGTGCGATTCGGGAGGCCATGGGGCTGCGTTTGCAGGGGACCAGCTACGAGGGGCGTTACGTCATCGTTGACATCCTCATGAAGAGCCCGCGCCCCGCCGAGCGCTTGGCGTACTTTGATCCACCGTGTAACCCCGGATCAACGGTGCTGGTGCACAAGCAGCCGGGCGATGTCTGGCGTATTGATTACCAGCTGCGCGATGGTGAAGATCCCGACCAAGCCATCCTGCCCGAGCAGGTGATGCCGCGGGTGCAGTCGCTGCTGGACATGATGGGCGAAACCGCGCCCTGGAATCCGATATGGGTGGGTCTGTACAAAGCGAACGCCCTGACCCTTGAGCGCTATCGCCACGGCCGTGTCTTATTTGCCGGTGATGCCGCGCACTTGGTACCCATTTTTGGTGTGCGCGGTTTCAACTCGGGCATCGATGACGCCGATAACCTGTCATGGAAGTTGGGGCAGGTGGTCAGCGGTTGTGCCGCGCCCGCTTTGCTCGATACCTATTCTTCCGAGCGCGTTGCCGCGACACACGAAAACCTGAGCTATGGCACGAAGAGCACCGAGTTTATGGCGCCACCGTCCTTCGCTTTCGACCTCATGCGTCGTGCTGTACTGAGCTTGGCGGTCGCGCATCCTGAATTGCGATCACTCATCAACCCGCGGCAAAGCGCCCCCATTGCGTACAGTGCATCTCCTTTGAATGGCCCCGATGAATGGGGTGCGCTTGGTCCCCGCCCCGGCACCGTGTTGCCCGAGTGCCCCTTGACGCAAATCAGTGCGGGTGGGCAGCGTGCCGTATTTTTAAGTGATCAAGCGGGTCATGGCTTCAAGGTCTTTGTATTCACCGCTGACGGCATATTACCGTCCGTTTGGCAGCGCGGGGATGGTGAGTCGTCGGTCGCCGTGCAAGCGGTGGCCTTGGACGCCCCCCATCCTGATGTCGATGGCGTGTTGTGGGATCACACGGGGCAACTGCCCCAGTTGCTCGGTGCAAGATTGGGAGGGGTACTTTTGATTCGCCCTGATGGTCACGTCATGGCGCGTTGGCGTGACGCCAACCCTCAAGGTCTTGCCGCTGTTTCAACGTGGCTGCAGCAGCGCCTTACCGCCGATCTGTCAACATCCACCGGAGTGACCGCATGAATTCATCAGAGCTTGATCAGGCGTATACCCACCTGTGCCACACCATGACGCGCATCGGTGAACCGGACGCCCAACTCTTCCTGGCGCGATTGGCCTTGTTGGCGATGAATCGTTTTGATGATGCGCAAGCGGCTAAGGCATGGATTGATGCTGCTGCAGCCGATGTATCGCCCGAAGTCGGACGCTGAAGCACTCGGCAGCAGACCCTTTGTAATTCCAGTCAAAATAGCCGTATGAACGCTAAAGCCATTGTTTTTGAGGCCCCTTTATCCCTGCAGGTGCGTGAACTCGCGTTGGCGCCGATGGGCCCCACTGACATCACCGTAGCGGTTGATTTCAGTGGTATCAGCACCGGCACAGAGCGCTTGCTGTGGGAGGGCACGATGCCACCGTTCCCTGGCTTGGCTTATCCCTTGGTGCCCGGTTACGAGACGGTCGGTCGGGTCGTGGCCATCGGCAACGATGTATCGACGCTGGCAGTGGGTGATACGGTGTTCTTACCGGGTTCGTATGCTTTTCAAGGGGTTCAAAACCTGTTCGGTGGCGCGGGTGAGCGTCTGGTGGCGCCTCAGGATCGCGCTGTCAAATTTGACAGTACGCTTGGCGCCAATGGCATTCTGTTGGCGTTGGCAGCGACCGCGCACCACGTTTTTACATCAGGCCATTCGCCCACGCAGTTGGTGTACCCCGAGCTGATTATTGGCCACGGCATCATGGGCCGCTTGCTGGCGCGCATGGTGGTCGCTGCAGGGCAGCCCGCCCCCGTTGTGTGGGAAACCCAGCCGATTCGCCAGTCGGGAGCGGTCGGCTATACCGTCACGCACCCCGATGATGACCCCCGCAAAGACTATCGTTGCATTTGTGATGTGAGTGGTGACGCAGCGATTTTGAACCGTGTCATACCCAAGATGGTGGCGGGCGGTGAGGTGATCTTGGCGGGCTTTTACAAGCAAGATTTGTCTTTTGCTTATGCGCCTGCGTTCATGCGCGAAGCACGTATTCGTGTGGCAGCGCAATGGCAAAAACATGATTTAGACGCAGTCGTTGCCATGTTTCACGGGGATGGGTTGTCGCTCGAAGGGTTGATCACCCACACGGAAAAAGCTACTCGTGCGCAGCATGCGTACGAAGTAGCCTTCGGCGATCCTGCTTGTTTAAAGATGGTGATCGACTGG
>Ga0102903_1000828_pt1 | contig 10393 bp, 9 predicted proteins | sample Colrivmet1555C02_FD_78497 | JGI IMG/M metagenome (GOLD analysis project Ga0102903, IMG submission 78497) | Estuarine microbial communities from the Columbia River estuary - metaG 1555C-02 | ecosystem: Environmental > Aquatic > Marine > Intertidal zone > Estuary | place: USA: Columbia River... | reverse complement strand
GGTTTGGGTTGACGAGGGCGTCACCCACGACCAGATCATCCATGCCAGCACCGCGACAGCCACCGGCGGATTACTCAAGCAAGTTACCTTGTTTGACATCTATCGCCCCAAAGCGGCCGATGGCGCCCCTGCGCCCACGCGTAAGAGTTTGGCGATACGCTTAGTGATGGGTAGTGACGATGCCACGCTCACCGACGAGCAGACGGAGCAGGTGGTTGCCAGCGTTTTAAAAAGCCTGCATGATCAACTCGGTGCCGAGTTGCGCGCGTGAGGAATAAAAAATGGAATTAGGTCTTGAATCACTAGAGTCACCCGCACTCACCAAGGCGGCACTGGCCGATATGCTCTACGACAATATCGGCTTGAACAAGCGCGAAGCCAAAGACATGGTCGACGCGCTGTTTGACATCATCACGGGCCACTTGGTTTCAGGCGATGACGTCAAGATTACCGGGTTCGGTAACTTTCAAATTCGCAGCAAGTCATCACGCCCCGGACGCAACCCGCGCACGGGCGAGCCCGTGCCCATCGAGGCCCGCCGGGTGGTGACCTTCCATGCCAGTCCCAAACTTAAAGAACAAGTTCAAGCCGGTGTTTTGACGCTGTAACCCTAAGTTTTAATTTGAAAAGTGAACTTGGCTAAAAGAATAATTGCTGTAAAGTCAGTACCTTGGCGCTAAAATTTCGCGCCTTACTGTCGATAAAACAGCTGTGCCACCGAACGAGTCATCACCCCTTCCGCCAATTCCCGCCAAGCGATACTTCACCATCGGTGAGGTCGGGGAGTTGTGCAACGTCAAGCCGCACGTACTGCGTTACTGGGAGCAGGAATTCACCCAACTGCGCCCCATGAAGCGACGCGGCAACCGCCGCTACTACCAGCACCACGAAGTCGTCATGATCCGCCGCATCCGTGACCTGCTCTACGGGCAAGGCTTCACCATCAGCGGCGCCCGTAACCGCTTACAAGACGACGATACACCCAGCACCGATACCGCCCCTCTTGGTGCGGTCGAAGACACATCAACCGCATTTGCCGACGCCAAGCGGCAAAACATGAGCATCGTTGCCCAAAAAGCCATGGCCCTTAACAGCACGCCACTCGCCATGCGCGGAGCCTCTGATATTCAAGGCCTGCGCTCCGAATTGCTGCGCATCCGCGAGATTCTCTCGCTCGATTAATATTTACTAAAAGTTACCGCCAGCCCAAGAAACACAGGGTTACGAAGCTATAATTCTTGGCTTAGTCGGCGTGTAGCGCAGCCTGGTAGCGCACTTGCATGGGGTGCAAGGGGTCGCGAGTTCGAATCCCGCCACGCCGACCATTTACACTGAATAAAAGCCCTCAACTAGAGATAGTTGGGGGCTTTTTTCTTTGGGATGCTCGGCCAGCACATCCGGTTTCGGATCAGATTCCAGCTCGAATAATTAGGCGGTAGGCTCCGAAAGGAGATGGATCCTATCCGGCCCATAATGTTATTGATGGATCAAAGAACTCTTGACTACTACTCTAAAAACGCTGGGGAGCTCACCCAGCGGTACGAGTCTGCATCAAGCCAATTAGCAAACCGTTTCAGGTCATGCTTTTCACCGGGTGGACGTGTCCTGGATGTTGGTTGTGGTTCAGGGCGCGATTTGGCTGAGCTTCATCGGCAAGGATTTGATGTATTCGGTATTGAGGGCACTCCTGCGATGGCAGAGATAGCCGTTGATCTACATCCGGAGCTACGGGAAAGAATCTCCGTAGGCTTGCTGCCTGAATTTGACCCGCCAGATGGCGGAGAGTTTGACGCGGTCTTGTGCAGCGCTGTCTTGATGCATATCGGGGCGTCTGACCTCTTCAATGCCGCGTTGTCAATCAAGCGATGCTTAAAACTAAACGGTCGACTGCTCTTGACTGTTCCAAGTGAGAGAGGTGACCTTGTCGTTGAAGAGCGTGATGCTGGCGGTCGTCTCTTCAAAAATTATGCAGCTGGTTTTTTGCAATTGCTCTTCGAACGACTGGGTTTCAGATTAATCGATCAGTGGAGTAATGATGACGCGCTGAATAGGGTAGGTATTCGTTGGGTCAATTTACTATTTCATCTGGGATCGGTTGCAAACACCCGTCCAATTGATCAAATTGAAGCGGTTTTAAATTACGATCGAAAAACCGCTACGTACAAATATGCCCTGTTCAGAGCTCTATCCGAGATTGCCACACAAAGCACAAACGCAGTGATTTGGCGTGGTAGTTCTACAGCCGAGCTACCAGTAGCCCTAGTTGCAGAAAATTGGATTCAATACTACTGGCCAATCGTATCTTCTGAGCAGTTCATACCTCAGATGAACGGTGAGGAAATAGCCTCACCTAAACAGATTAAATTTCGCGCAAGCCTGCGAGCTTTGACAGATGCACATAGCAATTCAGGGGCTTATAGTGGTTTTAGGTTGCAAAGGAACCGTAACGAGCTCTCTCTTGAGGGGCGGCGGTTACTGGCGAAAGCTACTAAGGACGTAACCTCTGCGATAGTAAACGGCCCCGTCGCGTTCGCGGGCGTAGGGAGTGAGAGAGGGGCCATCTTTTCATATGACAGAGCGCGCAAGGCAATACTGATCCCGGCAGATCTTTGGCTCGAACTCAGTCACCTTGGATACTGGATTAGCCAAGCTGTTATTTTGCAGTGGGCAGAGAAAACGACGACACTCGGTCCGAATTTAGATGTCGCTGAGACGCTAAAACTACTAATCGCTAAAGAGGATGTGCGCTCTACAGAAGAAGCACGACGTTTTTTCTCAAAATACGAAGATTTAGAGTGTGTATGGACGGGAGCCGCGATTCGGAAAAAATTCGATGTCGACCATGTCATTCCTTTCGACCTGTGGCGTAACAATGATGTGTGGAATTTACTTCCTGCGTCGCCCCAAGCAAATGCTAAAAAGAGCAATAAGCTGCCTTCTCTGGCGCTCCTGAGGAGTCGTAAACATCAGATCTGTCGATATTGGACTGCGCTGCGTGCCCACAATAGGCCGCAATTCGATAAAGAGGCCCAGACGTTGATCACCTTGGAAGACGAGAATTGGGCAGATTTACTTTTTGGCGAGCTGTGCGCGGCTATTGAAGTAACTGCTCTTCAACGCGGTATCGTTCGTTGGAATGGTTGACGGTGGATATAGTTAAACAACGCAGAACTGACTTCGTATGACATATTGAATCAGTGGTTTTGAAAAATTAAAAAATCTGGCATCGCAAAAACCCTTTACTACCTCCCCGGTCAGGGCGGTCGAATGGATGCTGGGCTTGGCCCAGTTCTCAGCGGTCGGGGTTTTGACCTGGCTGGTAGAGAGACGCGTGGCGAATTCAATGACCTGAGTTTTTCTGATCAGGTGGCGACTGTGGCGGAGGATCTGGAAACGTATTTCTGGCATGAGGGTGCGCTGGTACTCGCCAATTCGTTTGGCGCTTACTTGTTTGTGCATGCGCAATCGCGTCTGCGATCTTTTCCGGGCAGAGTCTTGTTGCTATCGCCGATTGTTGGCGGCTTTGCCGACGATGCAACCGGTCGCTACTTTTCGCCTCCGCAACCAGATCACCTCAAGCGTGCGTCTACTGAAGGTCGATTTAACATGCCACGCCAATGCGAAATTCACGTCGGTGAAGAGGATTGGCAAAGTGATCCACCTAGCGTGCTGGCTTTTGCCGAGCCGCTTGGACTCAAGGTCACTGTATGGCCTGGTGAAGGCCATAACTTAGCGCACGCGACCGTCAATGGAATTTTGGATGCGTGGTTACCACCCGTGTAACGTCACCGTTGGGAAGGCCGCTTTCAAGTCTTGGTACCTTGCGACTACAGCAGCTTCGCTCTTAACGTCGCCGTATTTCCGGACTTTGTTCAGTTGGCTGGTGGGTATGCTTTTGCCACTGGTCGCCGCGAGGTTGGGGTGTAACAGCATTTCCAAAGCCAAGATAAAAACAGCAAATGCCTGGTCGGGTGTTTCTGCGTCATCTTGGCAGGCTAGCCAAACCGCCATGAGCGGCTTGTTGTTTCCGATGAGATTTGGGTCAAGCGTTTGCCCGCTGAGAATGGCGCCAATCAGTGTGGTGAGTAGCTTGTAAGGCAATTCACCTTTGGTGGTGGGGGTGAAAAGGTCATCCTCAGTCTCATTAGGGCTTGGCGCGATATCTTCCGACTTCCGCAGAAAAGCGGGAACCTCGAAATCCTCCATGCCGGATGATGAAAGGTAATTGACTCTCTCAGTACTTGATACGCGCATGCTGCGGTAAACGCTTAGGTGGTTCTGGGAGATGGATACGGGAGCAGAGACTGCCTCATAACTGGTGCCGCCCCATCCCTTGGGGAGCATTTGGCGGATCTTTTTGAGTACCGGGTCACCGTTGGCTTTTTTATCTTCGGCGCGCTCATAGACGAGCAGCAGGTTGGTGGTGTCGCTGATGAGTTGGAACTCCAGTGCCAGCGCTTCACGCTTTTTAGCGTTGGTGGTTTCTTTGATGCGGCGGGCGGCACTGAGCGGTACCACGGCATCGCAAGTGGTCACGCTGTCAATCGCTTCGGTGTGTTGGGTGGCGCCAGCTTGCCATTGAACGATGGGCACTGCGGCTGGTGCTTGCTTGAGCGCTGCAAATACGTGGATCGTCTCGCCCGGGGCGGTCAATCTCGGTAACTGACTTTGCCAAACTGGCTTGCTGTGCCAGTCGATGTCAACGCTGAGTGCTTGCCCTCGGCGCATGCGTTTGAACAGGCGGATGACAGCAGCGGTCATGTCCTCGTGTTGAGTGAGCAGGTCACACAGCCCACCCGTTTGACTGGCCAAGTTCGTGAGCAAGCTTTCGCCAGGCGCACTGCCAACGCCAAGGGCAAATAAGCGGTGGTTGCTGGTGATGGCGCTGGCGACCACGGCATCGATGTTCCAGATGTCGCCGTCGGTGATGAGCAGCACATCGCAAGGGGTGCTCGCTTGCGTATTGCCTTCGATGGCATAGGTGGTCTCCAGCGCTTCTTGCATTTCAGTGCCACCGAGATCGGCATTAATTTGATTGATCACTTGCCGGGTACGCCGAATCATGGTGTCCGTGCAGGGCGTGAGGGTTGGGATGAGGTGGCGCGCATCCGACCCAAAGACCGTGAGCGATAGCCGGTCATCGGCATCGAGGTGCATCAGCAATTCAGTGAGTGCAGCTTTAGCCTGCTCAATGCGCTCGCCGCTCATGGAGCCCGAGCAATCGACCAGTACCTTCAGGGCCAGGCTGCGATGCGCGCTATCGGTAAATTGAGGTGTAAACGACACCATGCCCATGGTGTATTTGTCGTGGGGCGCGACCAGGGCATTTGCCCGTGCGCTTTGCTGCGGCGTGATACGGAGGATAAAGTCGCGATCGAGATGTGCCGGGTCAGTGAGGCGAATGACCCGCTGATCGTCGGCATCACGTTCGGTGATCGAATGGGTTGGGCTATCCAATTGACCTTGAGACAGGGCGCCAATGAGACGCACCTCAAGCGTAAAGGGATGCGCTGCAGTGAGGTCGGTGACGGGCACTTGGTGGGGTTCGAGGCCACCGTCACGTTGGGCATCGCCGTAGTTGGGGGCGATGACGGTGGGGATGCGAAGGCGGTAAGTGCCATCAATTTCCTGCAAGGGTTGTGCGGTGTGAATGTCGATGACCAACTGTTCACCGGGCAAAAGGTTACCGATGCTGGCGTTGTAGAGCCCAGGCCTGCCGGCTTCAACCATGACAGGGGTGTCGCCCGATTCGATGGCGGCTTCGTAATCGCGTTCTGCAGTCTTCTTGGGGAGTACCTGCGCGTTCAGCGTCTTGCCGTTGATTGTGATTTTTAGATCGGTCAACACCGCATCTGTCGACAAGGGGAAGGTGTACGTGACTTCAATCTCGTCATCGCTGTCGTTGCGATAGGTTTGGCTGATTGCGCTGGTCATCACAAAGCCATTGACGGTAGTGGCGATGTGAACCCCCTCCAATACGGGGAGGTGATCACCGCTGGTGGTGACGGTGGGGCCAGCGAGTTCGGGGTTGGCTGCTTCAATCATTTGGATACCTTGGTGATGTGCTGATGTGCGTCGGTGAGGGCCATGATGAGTTCGCGCAGGCCTTCCGGGCTCAGGCGTGCTTCATGTGGATCGATGACGACGGTGATGCCCGGTGCGAGCAATAAGTGGCTTTTGACGGCGACTGAGCCAATCGCGGGAGCGGGTGTGGCGACAGGCGATTCGGCGCCACCAAGAACCAGTCGAATGCGCTCCAGCGAGACGCCCGCTTCACTCAGCTGTTTGATACGTAACAACTGGCTCAAATGGTGCTGCAAGTAATACGAGCCGCGCTTTTCTCCGAGTGGCTTGTCAATCAGGCCGATCTGCAGGTAATAGCGAACGGTGCGCCGAGTGAAACCGGTGGTCGCGCACAGATCGTCTATAGACAATCGCGGTGGTTCAACGAGGGGTGTTTGCATATTGGTACAGCTTTAGTGTTTTAAAAACTGTACCATAAAACGGCATCAAGCAAAAGCTTGATTTGTTTCGGGCGGGGGCGGGCGCTGCCGCGGGGCGAACTAGCTCACAGACGGCAACGTGGTTCGGTTCTCGGTCATGGCCTTGGCGTCTGCGCCTGCGGGTTCTGAGCCAACCGAGATTCGGCGCTCGGCACGCAAGCGTCTGAAGCTTTTTTTGCCATTTTTAAGCCAGCCAAGCTTCACCCAGCGTCGCCACATGAGGAAGCCACGCAGGCACTCGTCAAGGACGTAGATGCACCAGATGCCAATCAGCCCAAACCATTGACCAAACCAATAAGAGCCAAACCCTAGTATGAACACGATCGACGCGACGCTGACGGCAAGCGGGTAGTGCAAGTCACTTACGGCGCGCAACGACGCCAACACCACCATGTTGAATACGCGCCCCAGCTCAAGGAAGACCGATAGCCACAACAACGTACACGCCATGCTGATCACGTGCTCGTCTTTGGTGAAAAGCGGCATGTACCAGGGTGCGAATATGGCGGCGACCAAGACCAAGGTGCCTGACGCGATCAGGCCGCTGCGTGCGCCTTTGACGACCACCGCGTACGCTTCTTTGAATTGACCTGCGCCCACCATGCGACCCGCCATGATTTCGCAGGCCCACCCAATCGATAGACTGATGAGCGCGACGTATTTGAGTGTTTGCAGCGTGTAGGCGTGGGTGGCCAACTCGGCGACGCCCAGGCGCGCTGTCGCGGCAAGAGAGACCAAGAAGGCCAACCGGTAGCAAAGCTCTAGGGTGGCGCCGGGTATGCCCACTTTGAGTACTGGCTTTAGGATGTGCGCCGGCACGCGCCACCAGTGCTCACGCTGCGGTTTGAGGGCTAGTTTGGATTGCCAGAACCACAGGTGTGCGGTGACGCCCAAGGCGCGGCTGATGAAGAAGGCGATGGCGTAGCCGTTGAGCCCCATGCCTGACCACCCCCAAAAACCCAGCATCAGTAGCCAAGCCAATAGCAGGTGGGTGCCGTGCATGACCACCATCACCATGAAGGACTCTTTGGCCAGCAAATTGGCGCGCAGGTAGGACGCCATGCTGAGGTTGTAGGCATCGAGGATCAAGGCCGGTGCCAACAAGATCATGTAGGTTGTGGCGATGGGCCTGACTGCATCGGGTGCGTTGAGCGCGGTCAGGGTCAAGCCGTTGCCGAACATCATCCACAACGCCGCTATGACACCCACCCACGTGCTGGCACCCAGGCCGCCGAGCGCTGTGGCCTTGGCCGCGGCGATGTTGTTGCTGCCGAGCTGTTGGGTGACGCCAATGCCCACGCCGATGGCCAAAATACGGAATAAAACAGCGAGGGATTCTTGTACTTGTTGGGTCAGGCCAAAGGCGCCGGCGGCGGCATCGGAGGTCTGTGAGGCCAGGTACAGGCCGCACATGGCGACGCTGATACCGAGTAGAAACTCGCCCACGATGGGGACTGCGATTGCATTTAAGCTGGGGCGAATATAGGCGGTATTGGTGCTGTTGCCGCGCATGGTGGCTTAAATGGCTCGGTAAAAAAAGTTTGTCTGATGTTAGCGCTCCTGACAGCTTCACCAAAGGTTTTCTCGTAATATCAGCACGAGTCGTTGTTTCAAATCATCAAATTGATCGGAGTCTCCATGAGCTTTTGTTTCCCGCCCGCCGCGACGCGCAGCTTGGCTATCGCTGGACAGACGGAACGTTTCCCCGTCAACCGTATTTTTTGCGTGGGACGGAACTACGCCGCGCATGCCATTGAGATGGGCAAAGATCCCACACGCGAGGCGCCGTTCTTTTTCATGAAGCCACCACAAGCCATCATCGATGCCAGCACGCCGCAGGGTATGACCTATCCCCCCATGACTAAAAACCTGCACCACGAGATTGAGCTGGTGGTGGCGATTGGCAAGGGTGGTCGTGACATCAGTGTGGCGGATGCCTTAAACCACCTGTATGGCTACGCGGTCGGTTTGGATATGACGCGCCGCGACTTGCAGGGGGAAGCCAAAGACAAGGGCCGCCCTTGGGAGTTTGGTAAAGCGTTTGCCGAGTCGGCACCCATCGGTACGCTGCGCACCGTGAGCGAGATCGGCCACCCCAGCAGCGCCACGATTGCATTGACGGTGAACGGGCAGCCGCGCCAGTCATCGAATATTGACCAATTGATTTGGTCGGTCGCCGAGTCGATTGCCCAACTGTCTCAATATGAAGCGTTGGAGCCCGGCGACTTGATCATGACGGGCACACCAGAGGGTGTGGCCGCTGTGGTCAAGGGTGACGTGATGAACGGTCGGGTCGACGGGATCGGTGAGATCACCGTGACCGTGCGTTAATTCAGCTCGGCGATCATTTCGATTTCAACGCAGCATCCCATCGGGAGCTGCGCCACACCGAAGGCGCTGCGCGCATGCGCGCCGACGGTGGGGCCGAATACCTCGCCCAACAGTTCTGAGCAGCCGTTGGTGACGAGGTGATGCTCGGTATAGGTGGGGGCCGAGTTGACAAGGCTCATCACTTTCACGATGCGCTTGACGCGGTTTAAATCACCGCCTGTGGCCGCATGCAGCGTGCCCATGAGATCGATGGCGACGGCGCGTGCCGCTTGCTGGCCGGTCGCGGTATCGGTGTCGGTGCCCAATTGGCCCACCCAAGGCGCGCCATTCTTTTTTGCAATGTGTCCGCTCAAAAACACCAGTTGGCCAGACTGCACGAAAGGCACGTAGGCCGCAGCAGGCACCGCAACGGGTGGTAATTCAATGCTCAATGCTTGAAGTCGATCGTAAACACTCATAGGTATCTCCTGTAAATAGCGCTTAATTCTAGGGGAGAGGAGGGCCCTTGCCCCAAGTGACGCCCCAACCCCCCGAGCGATCTGCACGAAGAACCTTTGGATTGATCGCGCCCGCGTTCATCATTGGCACGGCTGCCGTGGTTGCGCAGTCCAGTCTTTACGACCTGATGACCTATGTGCTGCTAGGGGCGATGTTCACAGGCGTTTGCGGTTTTGGGTTGTGGCGTGACCAAGGGCGCACGCGCCAAGCGGTTTGGCTTTTATGCGCCGTGTTTGGTTTGGGCTTTGTGAATGCGGGTGTTCAGGGTGCCCTTCGAAATGCCGCGAGCCTGCCACCGGATATGGCGGGGATTGATCTGCGCCTTCAGGGTGACGTGGTGTCGCTGCCCGTCTTGGCTGCCGATGGCCGCTCGGTCAGGTTTGATTTTGCGGTGTCGCAACGCCGAGATACAGCGGGGCAGTGGGTGCCGTGGCCGGTTCGTTTGCAATTGACGCACTACGGCGGTCGCGATACCTTGGCGCCCGCTGCAATCACCGCGGGCTCGCGTTGGACTTGGACGGTTCGTCTCAAAGCCATTCACGCCTTGCGCAACCCGGGTGGGCGCGACAGTCGTTTGGCGCCGTGGGCCGAGGGGATGACAGGGCGGGGCTACATTCGGTCATCACCCGCACCTCGGCAAGAGGCGAGCGATGGCCACACGTGGGTGCGTTTGCGTGCGTCGGCGCAGCAGGTGGTGTTGGATCGGCTGGCGACTTCACCACGTGTTGCCGGACTTGCCGCCGCATTGACCGTGGGTGACCAAGCCGCCATTCAGCGCGACGATTGGACGTTGTTTCGGCTCACGGGTGTTGCCCATTTGGTCAGCATATCGGGCTTGCACATCAGCTTGTTCGCTTGGGTTGCTGCGGGTGTTTTTGGCGCGTTGTGGCGGGGTGCAGTCAGCCTTTGCGTGCCACAGATCGGCCGCGTCAGACAGGCGGTTTGGGCGGGGTTGGGCGCGCTGGTGCTGGGAACCGCGTATGCGGCGTTCGCTGGCTGGGGCTTGCCGGCGCAGCGCACGGTGGTGATGCTGGGGTGTTTCATTGGCCTCAAGCTGTTGG
>Ga0102903_1000820_pt1 | contig 10480 bp, 10 predicted proteins | sample Colrivmet1555C02_FD_78497 | JGI IMG/M metagenome (GOLD analysis project Ga0102903, IMG submission 78497) | Estuarine microbial communities from the Columbia River estuary - metaG 1555C-02 | ecosystem: Environmental > Aquatic > Marine > Intertidal zone > Estuary | place: USA: Columbia River... | reverse complement strand
TTCTTAATTTCGTCGCTCACCTCTGAGTTCTCCGGATGCATCCTTTACAACGAAATTTTTAAAAACGTAAAGAACCCCGACATCAAGCAATTGATGCGCTACATGGCGCGCGATGAGTCACGCCATGCCAGTTTCTTGAATCAGTCACTCAAGGACTTTGGTCTGGGGATTGATTTGGGTAATTTGAAGCGTACCAAGGCGTACACCTACTTCAAGCCGAAATACATTTTCTACGCCACCTACCTGTCCGAGAAAATCGGCTACGCCCGCTACATCAGCATTTATCGGCAACTCGAACGCCATCCCGAGAAGCGATTTCATCCGATTTTCCGATGGTTCGAGCGGTGGTGTAACGACGAGTTCCGCCATGGCGAGTCGTTCGCCTTGATCATGCGGGCACACCCCCATCTGCTTCAGGGTGCCAACGTGTATTGGATTCGCTTCTTCTTGGTTGCCGTGTACGCAACGATGTATGTGCGTGATCACTGTCGCCCCATGCTCCATGAAGAGATGGGATTGGACTCAACGGCCTATGACTACGAGGTCTTCCGTATCACAAACGAGATCACCAAGCAGGTTTTCCCTGTCAGTTTGGATATCGACAATCCGGCGTTTAAAGCCTGTATGTCTCGCCTGTTTTTTGTCCAACAACAAATGGATGCCGCGAAAGCACGCGGCGGTTTGCTGGGTTGGATGCAACGGGGCCGTTGGGCGGTATCGGGTGCGCTGACGTTTGCGCGACTTTACTTCCTGCCGGTCAATCACCATGCGCTTCCAGAAGAGGTTCGTATGGCACCCGCGTGGTAGGCGGCGCATTCGCCATGATTGAAAGCCTTTGATGACCGATGTGAGCATTGCCCTCGGATTTGCAATTTTTACCTGGTGGTTTAGCACTGGGATTGTGATTCTGCTCAATCGCATGTCAAAGACGGCGATCGTGATGAGCTTATTCATCTCATCACTTTTGTGTGCCGGTGCCTTGATCGGTTTGGCCCACACCGCGGATCAAACCACGGTCACTGCCAGCTACTGTGCATTCACGTGTGCCTTATTGGCATGGGGTTGGAACGAACTGACATTCCTGACGGGTTGGATCACAGGGCCACAAAAGACGGCAATGGCTGCGGATACCGCAGGGTGGTCTCGCTTTTGGACATCCATGAAAGCGGTGGTGTGGCACGAGTTGGCGATTTTGATGGTGGGGGTTGCGATTGTGGCCATCACATGGGATGCGCCTAACCAAGTTGGCACCGCGACGTATCTGGTCCTGTGGGTGATGCGGACAAGCGCAAAGCTGAACCTATTTTTTGGTGTCCGAAACCTCAGTGAGGCCTTTTTGCCCACCCATCTGGCTTATTTGGAGAGTTTCTTTAAGCGTCGACCCATGAACGCCTTCTTCCCCTTCACGGTTCTGTTTGCGTGCGCCGGTTTATGGCAACTCATCAGTCATGCCAACAGTCCACTCACGGATGTGGCGGGGGTTGTTGGGACCGTCTTGGTCGGCACGATGTTGGCGTTAGCCATCGTTGAGCACCTGATGCTGGTTTTACCCGTCGATACCACCGCGTTGTGGCGTTGGGCAATCCGAAAACAGTCAACCAAAAACCTGGGCACGCCATGAGACATTTTGATGACGCAAGCGCGGGTGGTGGCAAAGACAATCAGGCTGGCGCCTTGCGCGCGCCGACGGCCATTGTGATCGGTACCGGCTTTGGTGGTTTGGCGGCTGCCATCCGGTTGAGCGTAAAAGGCTACCGTGTCCAAATGCTAGAGAAGTTGGACGCGCCCGGTGGCCGCGCTTATGTGCACAAGCAAGACGGCTTCACCTTCGATGCAGGGCCGACCATCATTACCCTGCCGCATCTCATTGGTGAGCTTTTTGAGCTGTGTGGGCAGAACATGAAGGATCACGTTGATCTGCGGCTGATGTCGCCGTTTTATCGCATTCGCTTCGATGATGGCACCCACTTTGACTACAGCAACAACGATGACGAGATGCTGGATCAGATTGCGCGGATTAGCCCAGAGGATGTCGATGGGTTTAAGCGCCTCATGACCGCCTCTGAGAAATGCTTCCAGCTTGGTTTTGTTGAGCTCGGCATGGTGCCATTTGAGACGGTAGGTGATGTCGTCAAGGCAATGCCTAACTTGATTCGTATGAAAGCATGGCGCACCATTTACCAACTTGTGGCGTCTCACATCAAGCATCCAAAACTTCGGATCGTGATGAGTTTTCATCCGCTGTTGATTGGTGGCAACCCCTATTCAGTGACCTGCGTGTATGCGCTCATTCACTCGCTTGAGCGGCGTTGGGGCGTACATTCCGCCATGGGGGGGACCGGTGCGATTGTCAATGCGCTGGTGAAGCTACTCGAAGGGCGCAATGTGCCCATACGCTACAACGCGCCGGTCACTCAAATTCGTGTCAGCGATGGCAAAGCGCAGGGTGTTGAGCTGGCATCTGGTGAGTACCTGCCCGCTGATATCGTTGTGAGTAACGGCGATGCCGCTTGGACCTATCGCAACCTTATCGCACCCGCACACCGGAAGCACTGGACGGATCAGCGGATCGCTCGTGGGCGCTATTCGTCTGGGTTGTTTGTTTGGTATTTCGGTACCAACCGGCGTTATGAAGACGTACCGCATCACATGATGGTTTTGGGCCCTCGCTACAAAGGGCTGCTGCAAGACATCTTCAAAAAACACACACTCTCCGAAGACTTCAGTCTCTATTTGTATCGGCCAACAGCGACCGATCCGTCGCTGGCACCTGACGGGTGTGACAGCTTTTACGTGCTGTCTGTTGTCCCCAATCTGACCAGTGAAACGGATTGGCCTGCCGTTACCGAGTCATACAAAAACGCGATTGCAACGGCGTTGGAGGAGAGCGTCCTACCGAACCTGCGCGCGCATGTGGTGTCATCCAAGGTGACCACACCGCAGGACTTCCAGGATCGTTTGTGGTCATACAAGGGCGCAGGGTTTGGCCTTGAGCCGATCTTGGTTCAAAGTGCCTTTTTCCGGCCTCACAACCGAAGTGAGGATGTGGATGGCCTCTTTATGGTCGGTGCCAGCAGCCAACCCGGCGCGGGCGTCCCCAGTGTGCTGATGTCAGCAAAAATGCTTGAACAGGTGGTTCCCGATGTCAAATTACACGTATGACCTGGAGGCCTGTACCGCATTAATGCGCGGGGGGTCCAAGTCCTTTTTTGCCGCCTCGCGGCTCTTGCCCATACGCATGCGCGCCCCAGCCATTGCGCTGTATGCGTTTTGTCGGTTGGCAGATGATGCGATTGATAACGGCCATGACCAGCAGGCGGCCATGCGTGACCTCAAAGCCCGTCTCGCAGCCATTTATGCCGGTCGTCCCGGGACAGAGGATGCGGACCGGGCTCTCACGGTTGTCGTGCATCGCTATGCGATTCCCATCGGGTTGTTAGAAGCCCTGCTGGATGGCTTCCTATGGGATTCAGAGGGCCGCCGCTACGAGACATTGGCCGATGTAGAAGCGTATGGCGCCAGAGTGGCGGGCACCGTTGGTGCGATGATGTCGTTGATTATGGGGGCCGCGTCACAAACAGCCATTGCCCGTGCCAGCGAGTTAGGTGTCGCCATGCAGCTAACCAACATCGCCCGTGACATCGGTGAGGATGCACGAAACGGGCGCTTGTACGTGCCACGTACCTGGTTTCGGGAGATCGGCATGGATGCCGATGCTTGGTTGGCCAACCCGGTCTTTGATGCCAGGATAGCTGGCTTCACCCAACGATTGCTCCTTCGGGCGGATGCCCTTTACCGTCGAGGCGAATTCGGCTTGATTGAGCTGCCACGTGACTGTCGACCCGCCATCCAGGCCGCGCGGTTGGTTTATGCAGAGATTGGTGTGCAGCTCGCGCGTACAGGCCTGAACTCGATTGATCACCGCAGCGTGGTATCGACGCCGCGGAAGTTAGCCCTCATTGCGCGTGCGACAGCCACAGCGCTTAAAGCGCCCGCGGTTCCAGCGGTTCCGCTGAGTCCCGTTCCAGCCATTCACTATCTCGTCGATATTGTTAGACGTGATCGCGATGAGGTCGAGGATAGGGTCCCAACCGCTGTCCCTCATCGCAGCTTTGACGAGCGAATTGAATGGATGGTTGACCTCTTTGAGCGACTTGAGCAGCGTGGCCGCCCCGTGCGGTAGAACACATGTGGTTGAAAGCGGTTGAGGTTGGGGTTGTATTGATTGCCGGTATCGCATTCGCGATTTGGCAATTCCGAGACCTGCGAAAAGCCCGGGCGGAAACCGAGCGGCAGCGAACCGAAGACAAAAAATCGACAACGTCTGATGCAGATGAGCGCTAACCTCAAAGTCATTCATTTGGTTTGCGCGTGTCTCTTTTTAGGGAACGTGATTGTGAGTGGCATTTGGGCGGTACTGGCCGAGCGTACCCGTCAACATGCCATCATTCAGTTCAGTAATCGGGTGGTGTTGATCACCGACTTGTTCTTCACATTTTTCGGCTCGCTGGGCGTTGTTTGGACTGGCTTTGGTATGTCCGAGCGCTACGGTGGCTATCAGGGTCACCTCTGGATTCAGTGGTCGTATGGCTTATTGGCACTCTCGGGCTTGATATGGCTGTTTGTTTTGGTGCCCATTCAGTTGAAGCAACGTCAGCTCTTGATGAACACCACCGAGGTGTGTGATGCGTATTGGCGGCTCTCACGGATCTGGCAGATGGCGGGTGCTGTCGCAACCATTTTGCCGCTCCCGATCGTCTATTTCATGGTGACAAAATCTGTGTGACCCCTTCTGATGCGCTGACCGATAAGGTCGTTCTCATTACGGGCGCTGCATCAGGCATCGGCGCGGCAACCGCCATGGCGGTGGTTGCGCAAGGTGGGATTGCTGTTCTTGTTGACTGTGACGATGAGCCGCTGGCAGCCATTGCGCGGCAGTGCGGTTCGCGCGGATTCGCGTACGTGGCGGATGTGTCAGATTTGGCTTCTATGCGGGCGGCTGTGGAAGCGGTCATGGCGGCTTACGGTCGAATTGACGTGGTGTTTGCCAACGCGGGCATTGCGGCGTTTGGTCCGGTATCGCATGTTGATCCTGATGCATGGTGGCGATGCATGGAGGTGAATGCCCGTGGCGTCTTCAACACGGTTCGATGTGCGTTGGATGCTGTGAAAAAGCAGCGAGGCTACGTGTTGCTGAACGTGTCGATGTCGGCGCTGGCGCACGCGCCAGTGATGTCGGCCTACGCCGCAAGCAAGTCGGCGATCGAGGCCATGGGGAATGCGTGGCGCATCGAGTTAGCGGCACATGGCGTGGCGGTTGGCTTGGCATACGCCGGTTGGGTGCGCACGCCGCTGGTGACTGAAGGGGCACTGCATCCGGCTTTCTTGCGCTTGCGCTCGACCATGCCAAGCCTTCTCAACAAGGAAATTTCGGCCGCTGACGCCGCGCGCGTGATTGTTCGAGGGATGCAGCGCCGCACCCGGAGAATCTGGATACCGGGCTGGTTGCGGGTGCTGTTCGCGGTTAGAGCCCTGCTTCACATGCCGTTTGCGGAACGCGCGCTCGTCTCAGCAGCGCCGGACATTGAGCGGTTGTACTTGGAAGGTTTGGCCGCAGAGGGCGTCTTGGCGTCCAGCCTGGGTCCGCGTGAGCGATTGCGTACCCTAAGCCGTTTGGCACAGACATCAGGGCCGTCTCGGCATTCGCCAGGGGAGCATCAAACGGACGGGCAGGGAGACAAGGCGCGGGATGTCCAGTGACTCGTGCATCGCTGTGACGCTCTCACCCATCACGGTGGTTTTTAGCAGCGAGCGCGCATAAAACGGGGTGTCCTCAAGGGTGCTGATGATCTGCGGTGCACAACCCGCTTCGTTACGCATACCGCGCTTGATGCGCCAGCCTGACATGGGTAAGTCGTAGCGCTGGGCAGGGGTGAATGGGGTGGTGGCGCCGTTGGGGCTGAAGCGTTGCGCCACGACGCGATCGGGGCCGTGTTTCGGACGAACGTCATAAATCACACTCGTGTCACCGTTGGCCATTTCGCACCGGGCCCAATCCCAGTCCCTGAAGCCTTGTTCGATGGGCTCATCCCCCTCATTGGCATCCATGTAGGCATGGCCTTGCCAGTTGAGCTTTGGATTTTCCATCTTGACGTCAACCCGCGAACAAGGGGCAAGTGGGCCCCAGCGGTGTCGCCCCTCGTTATCGAGTGGTGTGACAAAGGTGCATAAGCCCTCGGGTCTGACGGTGACGCGACCGCGCACACGTTTCGGTATGGGCACATTGATCTCGTCGATATCAATGGTCAGGGTGTCGCCATGCCAATGCAGGTGACTGGGGCCGACCTGGAAGTGCCGCGCTGAACGGGCCACGTGTTGTGAACCGCGCTCTGTCATGGTCCAGCGGCGACCGCCACGACCGTATAAAGCCACATTGATGGCGCAGAAGTTTTCAGGCACAACATGGGCACCCTGTAGTCGACGTGCCAACGCGTAGTAGGGCGAAAACACGCTGCCAACGAAGGCGATGACCGTTAGACCGTAAGCGCCGCAGTCGCTTATCGCATCGACGTACCACCAGAGATAACCACCCGGCGGGACCGGGGTATCAAACCGAGGTCTGCCATCAGCGTCGCGGCCGCCAGTCGCCCAGACATCGCCGCCATCGGCACGCCCGGCCCCGGGTGAACGCTGCCCCCCGCTAGGTAAAGGCCGGGTATTTTGCTGCGCGCAGAGGGGCGGTCGAACGCCGACAGCCAACCGTGGGTCGCTTGGCCGTAAAGCGCGCCCGAGCTGCCCGGAAACCGACTCGCAAAGTCCTGGGGTAAGGTTCGCACCGATTGGGCTGAGGACGCCTCGATCTCCAACCCACACCGGCGCATCATTTCGAAAGCGTTCTTTTCCCATTCCGTTATCTCCGACTCATTGGGTGCTGGCTCATCACCGTTGGCAGGGGCGTTGATTAAGCAGAGGATACGCTCAGCCTTTTCATGACCCAAGCCGTCGTCCTGACGATCTTGTGCACAGACGTAAACCGTCCCCTCGGAGGGACGCTGGTGACGGTGAAAGATGTCTTCAAATTCACGTTGGTAGTCCCGATTAAAAAACACGTTGTGTCGAACCAGCGGGAACCCCTGAGTGCGCGCGTGCATGGCATACGTGACGGCTGACAACGATCGTTTGGCCACGGGTCGCGTGGGGAAGGGGCGCCTTAACGCATCCCCCAAAAGTCCCGCACCCAACGCGGCAACATCGCCGTTGAAGACCACATGATCGGTCTCGATGAGCTCACCCGACGCCAGTTGAACGCCACTGACGCGGCCCCCATGCAGTGTGATTTTCTCGCACCGGGTGTTGTATCGCGCTTGAACGCCATTGCGTTCCCCCAGTTCCGCCATTGCTTTGGCGATCTGGTGCATACCACCCTTGACCGACCAAACGCCGTCCATTTCAACCTGCGCGACCAACATCAGCGTCGCAGGCGCAGACCATGGCGATGAGCCGCAGTAGGTGGCGTAACGACCAAACAGTTGTTGTAAGCGGGCGTCATGGAAGTGTTGGCCCAGCTGGCGCCAAAGGCTGGCAAACGGGCCCAAGCCGGCGAGTGTGGCCAACCCGCGAGGCCCCAAATCGCTCACCATGCTGAGGAGAGTGGGGCGCTCGCTGCGAATATAGGGTTTCTCAAGGGTGTCATAAAGCGCGCGCGCTTGATCGCAGAAACCCAGAAAGCGACGTGCCTCTTGCGGACTGCTGAATCGCCCGATGGCCTCCGCCGACTGCGCGGGGTCGGCGAACAAGTCCAGCGTGCCCGGTTGACCGTCCCAGGCATGGCGGGCCAGCACATTGAGTGGCTCGAGCGGCAGAATTTCACTGAGTGACGTTCCCATTTCGGCCAACATCTGATCGAGGACCCAACGCATCGTGAACACGGTTGGACCGGCGTCGATGCCGTTGCCGTCAACATGGATTTGCCGGATTTTCCCACCCGGGGTCTCGGCACTTTCGAGCAGCGTGACCTGGAGGCCACGATGCGCCAAAACCAAAGCGCTGATCAGCCCGCCGATCCCTGCGCCGATCACTACAACGCGGCTACCGCGTGACCGTTTAGGCATATTGCTTTCCGCGCCACACACCATTCATGTGGATGGGCGTGAAGCGCGCAAACATGGATTCGGCAAAATATCGCTTTTGGTGAGCCACTTGAATCGCCTCAAGGTGAGGGCCTGTTCGGGCGTAGGCGTTCATGGCGTCAACGCTGTCCCATACGGTAAAAGTGGCTTGTCGGATTAAAGGCGCTTCGCCCAAACCCACCGCGAGTTGGCAGCCAGCGGATGATTCCAACGCGGTCTGTGAAGCGGGCGCGTAGCGCCAAAACGCGCGCGCTTTCGGCGGGCGGATGGATGCCCGGGTGAGTGCGGCGATCGGGCCCGTCTCGGGCGTACGGGTGGCAACGTCCAGCGCTTGACCATCCCACGTGCCTCGACAAGCGTAGGTTTGTAATGTGATGGTGAGGAGTTCGCTAGACCGTTCGCGGTAGGCAGCGACCTCATCGCTTCGGTTGAGAAAATACGCCGCTGCTGCCGCCGAATTGAAAAGCCCGAAAACACCTTGCCGCGACGCACTCGGCTTCAGACCAAAACCGCCCTCGTACCCGCTCCCTAAGATTTTCGAGAACAGCAGGCCGGGTGTTTGATTCAATGCAGCCGTTCCCTTGACCAAGCGAGACCATCCCCACAAGCGATGTGCAGGGGCGATATCAGCAAGCAGCAAAACAACGGTTTGGCTGGGTGTTTCAGAGTCTTTAGTCGGTGACATGCGTGGGTGCGTGATGGCAATAAAAAAGGACCTGCACCCAATAAGGTCCAGGTCCTTTTTGCCTCAAATCTTAAGGCTTACTGACCGTTTGCAGCTCAGGGTAGTGCTTGGCCATCTGCGCGCCATAAAGGGGCTTGAAGGCGCCTTGGTGGCAGGTGCTGCAGTTGACTTTTGCGACATCACCCTTGGGGCCCAGCCTTGACGCGGGGAACTGATCCGTGAGGGGAACGATGTAGTCGTTGTTGATTTCACGCGCCATCCGAATGCCGTACCACGAGGTGACACGCTGGGGGCGTGACTCTTCCCACGATTGGAAGGCTCGTGTGTTGTGACAGTAGGTGCAGTTCACGCCCAACGAGTCCGACATGTGCATCATCAGTGAGTAGGTCCACTCAGTTTGCTTCAATGAGGCACGGTTGGCGTTGCTGCTGACACCCGCCATCGCCTCGTTGCCGTTCACGCGGATGGGCAGTGCATCTTTCAGGTAGGGGGTGAAGGGGTCAAAGGGCAACGAACTCAAACCAGCCGCTTTCGTTGCGATGTTTTGGCCAGCCAAATCACCCAGCAGGCTGTTCACGTACTTGCGGTCTTTCGGTGCCATCCAAACCTGTTGAGGAATGTTGTTCCCGCGGTGGCAGGTATAGCAGGTGACACCGGTATCGGCAACGTGCGTCTTCCAGTCTTGGTTGACTTTTTGCGTCATCTGGATCATGCGTCGCGCAACGATCTTGGTGTACTTTGAGTCTTCCGCAAAGTTCTGAACGTTGTGGCAATACGCGCACCCCTCTTTGGGTGCCACCCACTCGGTAATCGACGTCATGTGGCGAACGAACTGCCCGACACTCAAGTCACCGAGAACCTGCACGTTTTGATACACCAGACTGGCCTTCGGGCCATCTGGCGAAGCCTCAGGTGCTGGCGCTGGCGCTTGGTTTAAAGCCGCTTCCTTCGCCAAAGTCCGTGGGTTGTAGACCTGCTCCATGCCGGTACCGCGGTAGCCGGTTTGGACCGTCACAATGGGTGGTCGTTCGCAAGCTGACAGCGTCACCACAGCGGCCAGCATTAAGGCGATTTTTGAAAAGAGTTTCATTATTTCGCTCCCATGAGTGCGGGGTCCATGACCGGGGCACCCTCTAATGGATAGGCGGGTACAACGCCGTGCTTGATTGACCACAGGTACCAGTTATCAACAACAGGGCCCGTTAACAGAATGCCGATACCACCAACCAGGGGACTCAGGACCGCGAACCACCACGCCCAGCGGTGGATCGATTCCATCGTGGCGTTAAAGCCCATGGTCCAGCGCCAGAAGAGGGCGGCGCGCTCAGAGGCGGTACCGCGGTCAACGATTTGTTCGATTTCGCGCTCGCCGCCGTAGCGGGTCACCGCCAGAATCGTGGCACCGTGCATCGCGAACAGCAAGACAGAGCCATACAAAAACACAATCGACAGCGCGTGGAAGGGGTTGTAGAACAGGTTGCCGTGACGCAAGGACAGGGCTGAGACCCAGTCAAGGTGCGGGAAGATCCCGAACGGCACGGCCTCAGACCAGCTGCCCATCATGATGGGGCGGAAGAAGCCGCACACCAGATAGAGCCAAATGGCTGCTGCAAAGGCCCACGCAATATGGGTTCCCATGCCCAACTGGCGCGCACGGCGGTACGTT
>Ga0102903_1000806_pt1 | contig 10540 bp, 10 predicted proteins | sample Colrivmet1555C02_FD_78497 | JGI IMG/M metagenome (GOLD analysis project Ga0102903, IMG submission 78497) | Estuarine microbial communities from the Columbia River estuary - metaG 1555C-02 | ecosystem: Environmental > Aquatic > Marine > Intertidal zone > Estuary | place: USA: Columbia River... | reverse complement strand
GCATCGTGCTGACGACAGGCAATAAGAGCGAAATGGCAACGGGCTATTGCACACTCTACGGCGACATGGCGGGCGGTTATGCAGTCATAAAAGACGTTTTCAAAACCAAGGTATTCGCCGTAGCGCATTGGCGCAATGCCAATAATCCCTTGGGGGGCATCGAAAACCCGATCCCCACGCGAATCATCACGCGCCCACCGAGCGCTGAATTGCGTGCTGACCAAAAGGACGAGGATAGCCTGCCGCCCTACGAGGTGTTGGATGCAATTTTGTCCCGCTACATCGAGGCGGACCAATCTGCCGCTGACATCATTGCCGCTGGCTTTGACGAAGCAGCCGTGATGCAGGTGGTTCGTTTGGTGCGTTTGAACGAGTACAAACGCCGCCAATCACCTGTGGGTATTCGTTTGACCCATCGGGGGTTTGGCAAAGACTGGCGTTATCCCATCACCAACGCGTTTCGTTAATCAGGGCATCTGGAAAACAGGGCGGGTTTCGCCCACCTCGAGCCCAGCAACGTTGAGCAGTGGGCCAGGCACATAGCTCTTTAGGGCGTGACGGGCGCTGTCGGTCATCCAGCCCAGCTGCTCCAACACATTGATGACAATCCACATCAACATGGGCAGATTACCATCCGCGATCTTCACGGCGATGGCTTGTTTGCGCGAGCGACTTGCGATGGCCTGGACGCCATCAGCGCCGAACTTGGCGATCCAGTCACCGCCGCCAGCCCGATTGAGTGCCAAGTCGTTACGGCCCATGCCGCTGACCAGTGCGCCGTGTTGCGCCATCGCTTGGAATACGCGAGCAGGCGCGTCGCCGTATACCGGATCAGCTGCCTGACGAGTGAGCTTGGCGTATGCCAGGGCCAAAGCTGCCAGTGGAATGGCGTAGTTCGGGACGCTGCAGCCGTCGATTCCCACGACCAACTGCGCTGCGGGAACCTCTGTGAAATGGGACACGCTGTCGCGTACGACCGCCTGCACGCGGTGGGTTGTTTGGGTATAGGTTTCGATGGGTTCGCCGAGGGCGCGGGCGAGCATCAACATCCCGGCATGTTTGCCCGAGCAGTTGTGTTGAAGCCGCCCGTAGCTGCCTTTGTCGGGCGTTGGTAATTGATTGGTTGTGTAATAAAACGGAACGTGTGTGCCACATTGCAAGTCGGTTTCTTGGCATCCAGCGCGCTTCAATAGGGCGCCGGCTCGGCTGCTGTGCGCCGCCTCGCCGTTATGGCTTGCGCACAGGAGCGCTACATCCGCATCGGATAGGTTGTAGGGGTCCGAAAAGCCAGCGATCAATGGCATGGCCTGAAAGGGCTTGAGGGCGGAGCGGGTGAACATGGGCGTGCTGATATCACCCATTCGAGATACCAAACGACCATTGGCATTGACCACGGCAATCGAGCCGTAGTAGATGTTCTCAGGGTGGCCGCCGCGCAGGGTTGCGATCAAAGGTACGTGTTGGGGTAGGGCATGCATAGGTATCGATTTCTTGGTCAGCAAATGGGCATAATGTGACTATAGATTGTGCATTCAAGGAGCCACCGTGAAACAAATTACCGCCGTGATCAAACCCTTTAAATTGGAAGAGGTTCGCGAAGCGTTGGCAGAGCAGGGCGTGACGGGCCTGACTGTGACTGAAGTCAAAGGCTTCGGCCGTCAAAAGGGACACACCGAGCTGTACCGTGGCGCTGAGTATGTGGTCGATTTCTTACCGAAGGTGAAGGTGGAGGTTGTTGTGAATTCGATGGACGTTGACCGTTGCGTTGATGCCATCGTCACGGCGGCTCGTACAGGCAAAATCGGTGACGGTAAAATTTTTGTCACGCCGGTGGAGCGCGTCGTCCGTATCCGAACAGGTGAAGAGGACGAAAGCGCGATCTGAGCGTCAATAGGTCCCAAAAACCTCAGAGAACCCAGCTTGTGAGACTAGGCTGGGTAGTAGCACGGACACCTCGTCGGTGACTTCGAATAATCCCATCTGCCGATCGTCCATGAAGCGGTGTTGGACCGCTTGACCCACGAAAGACAGCAGGGTGTCGTAATACCCAGCAACGTTCAGCAGACCGACCGGTTTGTTGTGATAACCGAGTTGGCGCCAAGTCCAGATTTCAAAAAACTCTTCGAACGTGCCGATGCCGCCAGGTAGCGCTACGAATGCATCCGCGCGCTCAGCCATGATTTGCTTGCGCTCGTGCATGGTTTGCACCACGATCAATTCATCGCAGTCGAGGTTAGCAACCTCGCGATCAACCAAGGCCTGCGGCATGACGCCGAGTACCCGACCCCCCGCGGCTTGGCAGGCTCTCGCGGTGTATCCCATCAAGCCCGAGTTACCACCGCCGTAGACGAGTTGCCCGCCATGCGCACCGATCCAGTGCCCAGTCTGGACTGCTGCCTCCAAAAACGCGGGGTTATCACCATTGCGCGAGCCGCAATAAACCGCAACTGAGAAATGGGGACTGTTTGATGCGGGCGTGGTCATGGACAAATTAAACAAAGCGATTAATGAGGGCGGCCAGCCATACGCCGCCGCACAACAGCAGCGCCAACATGACGGCGGCACTTCCGACGTCTTTGGCGCGCTTGGCGAGAGGGTGACGCTCAAGGCTGATGTGGTCGATCGCAGCCTCGATACCGGTGTTGAGTAGCTCGGCCACCAAAACCAAAACCACAACTGAAATCAGCAAACTCACCTCAACCCAACCCTGTCCCAACCAGAAAGCTGCCGGGATCATGATGCAAGCTAATAAGGACTCTTCCAAGAATGCGGGCTCGGTGAGACCAGCTTTTAATCCCTCAACGGAATAGCCGAAAGCATTCACCACGCGCCTGATGCCGCGAGCTGGTTTGGTGTGTTGCGTATGCATGGTTATTGGCGGACAGGGGCTACGCTGATCAACGCCGTTTTGGCCACTCGATCATGTAGGAACTGCTTGGTAGGGTTTAGTTTGCTGAGCAGCGCCCAAATGACCACCCAAGCAATGACGGTCCACACCGTTGCCGCGGTACCCAACTCGAAAGCCTTTGCCACTGCAAGCCCTGGTACGAACCAGATGTAGCTGATGAGGTATCGGATCACCGCCTGGCTGAGGGCCAGCGGGGAGCGACCATCGGCTGCGACCAGTTTGATGTGCCAAGTCTTCATTGCCAATGTTTGGCCACTCCGGCGCCATTGCCAGATGAAATAAACCGCTAAACCCAAAAAAACGGTAAGTTGTTGGGCCATGCGGTGGTCGAGCGCGTGGCGGGTATTCGTAAGCACACTGAAGACGTAGCTGATCACAAAAACCACGCCGAATAGCAGCATGCCTTCATAGAGCCACGCGGCCATGCGCCGTCTCAGGCTGGGGAGGGGGATTTCGGTATCCATGGGGCGAATTGTCGCATTAGTCGCACGCTTTTTAATTGGCAACTACGGGTATCCCCGTAAACCGCGTAAATTGATGTAATAATTCTGGTTGCACTGATTACTTGCAAACGGATAACAGCCGTGGTGGTCTATACAAATGCCGCCCAATGACTGTTGTCTCAAGTCATGACCTGATTCCAAAAGAATTTCGGAAGTGGCACCCACGGTTTTTCGTTAGAGAAAATCTCAAAGGTTCATCATGAAAATTACAACTGCAGAGAACGCCTCTGCCTCATTGGCTGCATCGGCAGCAGACGCACCTGAATTAATGGGTGCGGAAATCCTCGTCAAAGCATTACAAGCCGAAGGTGTCAAGCAAATCTGGGGTTACCCCGGTGGCGCGGTCCTGTACATCTACGACGCACTTTACAAGCAAGATACCATCCAGCACGTGCTTGTTCGCCACGAGCAGGCAGCGGTCCACGCAGCCGACGGATTTGCCCGTGCGACGGGCGAAGTGGGCGTGGCACTTGTGACCAGTGGTCCCGGTGTAACGAACGCCGTGACAGGTATCGCAACCGCCTACATGGACAGCATCCCGATGGTGATCGTCACGGGCCAAGTGCCCACGGCGGCCATCGGTTTGGACGCCTTTCAAGAATGCGACACGGTCGGTATCACACGGCCAATCGTCAAACACAACTTCTTGGTGAAAGACGTGGCAGAGCTTGCCATGACCATGAAGAAGGCTTTCCACATCGCCCGCTCAGGTCGTCCCGGACCGGTGGTGGTCGATATTCCAAAAGACGTTTCCTTTAAGCGCATCCCATACACCGGCTACCCTGAGCAGGTCGAAATGCGCTCGTACAACCCAGTACGCAAGGGGCATGGCGGTCAAATTCGTAAAGCGCTCCAGCTGCTGCTGAGTGCCAAGCGTCCCTATATCTATACCGGTGGTGGCGTGCTCATGGCGGACGCCGTGCCTGAGCTGCGCGAGTTGGTTGACCTGCTGGGTTACCCCGTGACCAACACCTTAATGGGTTTGGGTGCATTCCCCGCGAGCGACAAGCGCTTCTTGGGTATGTTGGGCATGCACGGCACGATCGAAGCCAATAACACGATGCAGAACTGCGACGTGCTGCTGGCGGTTGGTGCGCGTTTTGACGATCGCGTGATTGGTAACCCCAAGCACTTTGCGCAAAACGAACGCAAGATCATTCACGTTGACGTTGATCCCAGCAGTATCTCCAAGCGTGTGAAGGTCGACATCCCGATCGTGGGGGACTGTAAAGACGTGTTGCGTGAATTGATCAACATGATCAAAGAGTCATCCCAGCGTGCTGACCCCAAAGACTTGGATGCGTGGTGGACCACCATCGAAGGCTGGCGCGCACGTAACTGCCTGGCTTACGACGACAAGAATCAAGACGTCATCAAGCCCCAAAAAGTGATTCAAACGTTGTGGGAGATGACCAAGGACGCGGATGCTTACGTCACCTCTGACGTGGGTCAGCACCAAATGTGGGCTGCCCAGTACTATGGTTTTGACAAACCGCGCCGCTGGATCAACTCGGGTGGTTTGGGCACCATGGGTGTGGGAATTCCTTACGCCATGGGTATCAAACTGGCTAAGCCCGAATCGGAAGTATTCTGCGTTACGGGCGAGGGTTCGGTGCAGATGTGTATCCAAGAGCTCTCCACGTGCTTGCAGTACAACACGCCCATCAAAGTGCTGTCCCTGAACAACCGTTACTTGGGAATGGTTCGCCAGTGGCAAGAGGTGGAGTACGCCGGTCGCTACAGCAGCAGCTACATGGATGCATTGCCCAACTTTGTCAAACTGGCGGAGTCTTATGGGCACGTTGGCATGCTGATCGAACGTCCACAAGACGTCGAGGGTGCGCTGCACGAGGCACGCAAGCTCAAAGATCGCACGGTGTTTATCGACTTCCGTACCGATCCCACTGAGAACGTGTTCCCAATGGTCCAGGCAGGGAAGGGCATCACTGAGATGCTTTTGGGCTCTGAGGACCTTTAAGCGCCCCGAGCGCTCAGCGCGGGTGCGCTTCGTGCGCACCCCTTTTTAAAGAATCTATTGTCCGTCGAGCTCAAGCATTACCGTGCTTGGGGGAGGGCGGCGAAAAGAGGACTTGTTCGATGAAACACATTATTGCTGTTCTCCTTGAGAACGAACCTGGCGCGCTGTCGCGGGTTGTGGGCCTGTTTTCAGCCCGCGGCTACAACATCGAGTCACTGACTGTTGCGCCCACAGAGGATCCCAGCTTGTCACGCATGACCATTCAAACCAATGGTTCAGATGACGTGATTGAGCAAATTACCAAGCACCTCAACCGACTGATCGAAGTGGTTAAAGTCGTCGACCTCACAGAAGGCGCCTACACCGAGCGCGAGTTGATGCTGGTTAAAGTTAGAGCGGTTGGCAAGGAGCGCGAGGAAATGAAGCGGATGGCGGATATTTTCCGTGGTCGCATCATCGACGTAACTGACCGCAGTTACACCCTTGAGTTGACGGGCGATCAAGCGAAAAACGATGCGTTTTTGCAAGCGCTTGATCCGACATCAATTTTGGAAACGGTGCGCACCGGTGCCTGTGGTATCGGCCGTGGTGAGAGAATATTGCGCACCTAAACGACACACCAACGGCTGGGAGAACCGCCGTTGGCTTTAAACTTATCGATTGTTCGATTTTTTACAGAGGACTTCCCATCATGAAAGTGTTTTACGACAAAGACTGCGACTTGAGCCTGATCAAAGGCAAGACAGTTGCCATCATCGGCTACGGTAGCCAGGGCCACGCGCACGCTCAAAACTTGAACGACAGCGGTGTGAAGGTCGTCGTTGGTTTGCGTAAAGGCGGCGCTTCATGGGACAAAGTCGGGAAAGCCGGATTAACCGTGATGGAAGTCAATGACGCCGTGGCTGCAGGCGACGTGGTCATGATTCTGTTGCCCGATGAACAAATCGGCGACGTCTACCGCAACAACGTTGAACCCAACATCAAGAAGGGTGCTTCACTGGCATTCGCGCACGGCTTTAACGTGCACTACAACCAGGTGGTGCCTCGTGCAGATCTGGACGTTTGGATGGTCGCTCCAAAGGCCCCTGGCCACACCGTGCGCAACACATACACCCAAGGTGGTGGCGTGCCCCACTTGGTTGCAATCCATCAGGACCAGTCTGGCAAAGCCCGTGACTTGGCCTTGAGCTATGCGATGGCAAACGGTGGTGGCAAGGCCGGCATCATCGAAACCAACTTCAAAGAAGAAACTGAAACTGACCTGTTCGGCGAGCAGGCCGTTTTGTGTGGCGGTGCGGTTGAGCTGATCAAGATGGGTTACGAGACCTTGGTTGAAGCGGGTTACGCGCCTGAAATGGCTTACTTCGAGTGCTTGCACGAATTGAAGTTGATCGTTGACTTGATCTACGAAGGCGGTATCGCCAACATGAACTACTCGATCTCCAACAACGCCGAGTTCGGTGAGTACGTGACAGGTCCTGAGGTGATCAACGAAGAGTCTCGCAAAGCCATGCGTGCCGCGTTGAAGCGTATCCAGGACGGTGAATACGCCAAGATGTTCATTCAAGAAGGCCGCTTGAACTACCCAAGCATGACTGCCCGTCGTCGTAATACGGCCGATCACCAGATCGAAGTCGTTGGTGCACAGTTGCGCGCCATGATGCCTTGGATTGCTAAGAACAAGTTGGTCGATCAGACTCGTAACTAAACCCTCTTAAAGAACCCGCACAAAAGCCACTTCGGTGGCTTTTGTCGTTTCTGATGGGGTTCGCTGGCGTTTGGGCTTGATTCAACTAAACTGTAGGGCATTGAATAAAAAGAGCTTATGACTACCTCTGCATCCCCTGATCCCACGCCAACGCCGCGACATAAAGGCATTTATGTTTTGCCCAACCTGATTACGCTGGCGGCTCTCTTTGGTGGCTTTTACGCGATCGTCATGTCGATGAATGGCCGGTTCGATTTGGCCACAATTGGCATTTTTGCAGCCATGGTGCTCGACAGCCTTGATGGCCGTGTGGCCCGTCTCACCAACACACAAAGCGCATTCGGCGAGCAAATGGACTCACTGAGTGACATGGTGTCGTTCGGTGCCGCGCCAGCGTTGATTGCCTATGAATGGGTGCTACGCGACTTAGGGCGCTGGGGATGGATCGCCGCATTTGTTTATGTTTCCAGCGCAGCCCTGCGTTTGGCTCGCTTCAATGTGAATACAGCGGTCGTCGACAAACGGTATTTTCAAGGTTTACCATCGCCCGCGGCGGCGGCGTTGGTGGCTGGTTTCATCTGGGTTGTGGTTGACACCGGTTTTGAAACCCCCTACTTGGCTTGGGCCACTTTTGGGTTGACGCTTTACGCGGGACTCACCATGGTGACAAACGTTCCCTTTTATAGTTTCAAAGATGTCCGCATGAAAAAGAGCGTGCCGTTCGCCGTCATGATTCTGCTCGCTCTAGGGATTGCGGTCATCAACATTCACCCGCCCACCGTTTTATTCGGCGGCTTTATTCTCTACGGACTCTCGGGTTACGGGTTGTATATTTGGCGCCGTGCCAAGGGTATTCAGACCAGCCTCATCAGCACCTCAACAGAGGAGCCAGACGAGGCTGGGTTGCACGATTGAGACACTGGCAGATATCCATGCGACAAGCTGCGTATTGACGCCTGGCGTTTTGTGGTACATTTTTAAACATGACTAAAGTAGCGCTAGCCCTACTATCCCTATCGTCCCACGGGCGGAGTTGGTAGCGCGCGCGCTTTAACCAGACTACGGCCCGTTTGCCAGCGCAGCGGGCCGTTTTCTTTGGTGCTGCTGAATAAGAATCCACACTGCGCATTCACTGTTTTTACTTCGGAGAGCGACATGACCGACAAGCTTGTAATTTTTGACACCACCCTTCGCGATGGCGAGCAGTCCCCCGGGGCTTCCATGACCCGCGATGAAAAGCTGCGGATCGCACGTCAATTGGAGCGGCTCAAGGTCGATGTGATCGAGGCGGGTTTCGCTGCCAGCTCGAACGGTGATTTTGAAGCCGTGAAGGCCATTGCAGATGCTGTGAAGGACTCCGTTATCTGCTCATTGGCGCGCGCCAATGACCGCGACATCACCCGCGCAGCCGATGCGCTGGCGGGCGCAAATGCCTCACGAATCCATACCTTCATCGCTACCAGCGCCTTGCACATGGAGATGAAATTGCGCATGTCGCCCGATGAGGTGTTTGAGCAGGCGAAGCGGGCCGTGCGCTTTGCGCGCAATCGTGTTGCTGATGTGGAATTCAGCCCTGAGGACGGCTACCGCAGCGACCCAGATTTTCTTTGTCGCGTGCTCGAAGCTGTGATAGACGAGGGCGCAACGACCATCAACATTCCCGACACCGTGGGCTACGCTGTACCGGAGTTGTATGGCAACTTTATTAAGAATCTGCGTGAACGCGTGCCCAATTCCGACAAGGCCATTTGGTCGGTGCACTGCCATAACGATTTGGGTATGGCAGTCGCCAACTCCTTAGCTGGCGTGCAGATCGGTGGCGCACGTCAAGTGGAGTGCACCATCAATGGTTTGGGCGAGCGCGCCGGTAATTGCTCATTAGAAGAAGTGGTCATGGCTGTCCGAACGCGTAAGGACTACTTCAACTTGGCGATGGGCATCGACATCAGTCAGATCGTGCCGGCATCAAGAATGGTCAGTCAAACCACGGGTTTTGTGGTGCAGCCCAACAAGGCAGTCGTTGGTGCAAACGCATTTGCCCACGCATCCGGAATTCATCAGGATGGCGTTTTGAAGGCGCGCGATACATACGAAATCATGCGTGCAGAAGATGTGGGCTGGAGTGCAAACAAAATTGTGCTCGGGAAGCTGAGCGGTCGCAATGCGTTCAAACAACGCCTCGAGGAGTTAGGTATCGCTTTGGAATCGGAGGCCGATGTCAACACGGCATTCGCCAAATTCAAGGAATTGGCTGATCGCAAGAGTGAGATCTTTGATGAAGATATCTTGGCGTTGGTTAACTCCGAGGGGATGTCCGCTGGCGCAGATATGTTCAGCTTGATCTCTTTGGCACAGCACAGTGAGACCGGTGAGCAGCCTGAAGCAACGGTTGTGTTCCAAGCGAGAGGCGTTGAAAAGAAGGGCTCCGCAACGGGTAACGGACCGGTCGATGCATCTTTGAAAGCCATTGAAAGTCACGTTCAAAGTGGCGCGGAAATGATGCTTTATTCCGTCAATGCGATCACCTCTGGCTCAACAGAAAGTCAAGGAGAAGTCACGGTTCGCCTTCAACACTCCGGGCGGGTCGTCAACGGTGTTGGTGCAGACCCTGATATCGTCGTCGCTTCAGCGAAGGCTTATCTCAGTGCTTTGAGCAAGCTTTACGGCACCGTCGATCGCGTTGCTGCGCAAGGCTAAGTACCTCGCCATCGCTTGTTTTTTCTTTACGTGTGGTCCGAGGGGGCCACACTTTTACCTCTGAAATGTTGCTTAAAGTTTTATCTATTTGATTTCATAAACCAAGTTCGCAACCGAAAAGTAATTTTTTCAAACTATATTCGCGATAGAAAAAATTTAAATATAAATTCTAAATACTTGAAAGTATTGGCATTTTCGAATTTTTCGTTATACTGACACGCGTACCAAAACTTACTTGATTGTGGTTGCATGAAATCTTTTTCCGCCCGTTCATTGCTGTTCGCGCTTTGTGTGCTGATTGGCATCATGTTGAGCTTGGGCGGGCGTGTGGCATATGCAGAAGGCGTGTCCGGTAAATCATCGGTCACCAAAGTCACGGCTAAATCCAAAGTTAAAGCCTCGGCGCGTAAAGAGGTTCGTAAAAAGCGTGTTGTGCGGGCCAGCAGCAAGCGAGCAAAAAAGCGTTCTAGCGTGAGGCGGCGTGCCGCCGTTCCGGTCTCGGCCGCGCGGGTACAAGGCCTCAATAAAGTTGCCGATCCATTGCGTCTCGGCTCCAGCGTCGCGTTTGTGGTCGACCAAGACACGAACGAAGTTTTGTTTAGCAAAAACGAAGCCGCTGTTCTGCCAATTGCGTCGATCACCAAACTGATGACTGGGTTGATCATTAATGATGCGGCTTTAGACCTGGATGAGACCATCAAAATCACATCAGAAGATATCGACCGCGTGAAGGGAAGCTCATCTCG
>Ga0102903_1000797_pt1 | contig 10602 bp, 4 predicted proteins | sample Colrivmet1555C02_FD_78497 | JGI IMG/M metagenome (GOLD analysis project Ga0102903, IMG submission 78497) | Estuarine microbial communities from the Columbia River estuary - metaG 1555C-02 | ecosystem: Environmental > Aquatic > Marine > Intertidal zone > Estuary | place: USA: Columbia River... | reverse complement strand
AGATGTGGCTGGTAATTATGGTGCGGTGGGTACGGATTACCCGATTACCGTAGATGCAACGCTACCTGCACAAACCGTTACCTTGAGCTCTGCATCGACGTATACGAGTGTCAGCAGACCGATTTTTGAAGGTGAGGTGTCAGAGACTCTGCCTGATAGCTTTGTCGTTGCTGTTTACAACGGCCAAACTCGCTTGGGTGATGCCGTTGTCACCGGTAGCAGCTGGTCCTTTACCCCGGTGTCGGATTTGTCGGATGGTCGACATGCCATCAGCGCGGCGGTTGTTTCTGCCTCGGGTATCAAAGGTGCATCTAGCGAGGTCTTCTCAATCGTCATAGACACAATCGCTCCAGTTACGCCGGTCATTAACAAAGTGACTGCGGACGATGTTGTTAACGCAGCTGAGCAGAATGGGGTGATCAGCGGTAGGGCAGAGGCGTCCTCAGTGGTCACTCTGACGCTTGGTAGCGTGACACATTCCATTCAGGCGAGCGCCGCCGGTGTTTGGACCCACCGTCTAACGAGCGCTGATATCACTGCGATCAGTGAGGGGGTGCAAACGATTAGCGCTACATCGCGAGACCTTGCAAGTAACGTCAGTGCCGCCGCTACTCGAACTGTAACAATTGACGTTAGCGCGCCAGATGCGCCTGTTTTCAGCGATGTGGCTGTGGATAATGCGGTGAACAGTGCGGAGCTCTTGTCAGGTGTTCGTATTGTGGGCCTCGCAGAGGTCGGCAGTAGGGTTACCCTGACGCTGTCAAGTAACAACGTGCAGTCAATCGTGGTTGGTGAGGATGGTACGTGGGGCTACGACTTAAATACAGCAGCGATCAAAGGTATAGGGCAGGGCAGTAACGAACTGTCTGCTGTGGTGACTGATGCTGCTGGAAATATCAGTTCGGTTGGAACCCAGACTATCTCGATTGATACGGTTGCGCCGACAATGTCAACCCTCACTCTGAGTGCGGGAACAGATTCTGGTGTGTTGGGTGATAACAAGACCAATATCGCTGCCGTATCACTAGACTTCATCGCCGAGGTGGGGGCTGATCTTTATTTGGATGTTGGATCAGGATTCATATCGGTCGGTCAGGCCACGGGTGCTTTGCAAACGGTCGCGGCACCGGAGCTCATCTCTGATGGTTCATTCATTGCCAAACTTCGTGCCGTAGATGATGCGGGTAATACGACTGAGCGTTCTAGTAAGGTAACCCTAGACCGCGCTGCACCAAGCGTCACTATAACGATGGCTGACAGTGCCTTGAACGTTGGTGAAAGCAGCGTTGTTACATTTGCTTTCAACGAGCCTGTTAATGGTTTTAGCAATGCCGACGTCGTGGCGAGTAACGGCACTTTGAGTACCGTCGCCTCTGCAGATGGTGGTAAGACCTGGAAGGCAACGTTTACCCCTGCAGAAAATGTTGAGAAATTAACAAATGTCATCAGTGTCAGTGCCGCTTACGCCGACTTGGCAGGGAACGAGGGTGTATCAGCTGCGAGTGCCAATTACCACATTGACACGCTGGCCCCCAGAGGGACCATCGTGATGGCCGATAGTACGTTCATGTCTGGAGAAAGCGCATTAGTTACCATTTCATTTACGGAGGCGGTAACCGGCTTAAGCGTATCTGATCTGGTCGTGCTCAACGGCACGTTAAGTGACCTTAAGACAAACGATAGCGGCAAAACGTGGTTCAGCACATTCACACCCTCTGCAGACGTCGAGAGTGAAGCGAATACGATCACTCTCGCTGACACCTATACCGATTTGGCCGGTAACAGCGGTCTGGTGAGTGGCAGCGAGAATTACGCGATTGATACGATCGCGCCTCGCGCGACGATTGCTATTTCTGAGAGCGCGCTTAAATCTAGCGAGAGCGCAGTGGTCACCATTACATTTACTGAAGCTGTAACAGGTCTAAGTACAACTGACTTTACCGCGCTCAATGGCGCTTTAAGTAACCTCACGACAAACGATAGTGGCAAAACGTGGTTCAGCACATTCACGCCTTCGGCAGATGTTCAGAATGCGACAAATACCATCGCACTTACTAACACTTATACCGATTTAGCCGGAAACACTGGTGTCGGCAGTGTCAGCGAGGGATACGCTATCGATACGAAGGCGCCCCGCGCGACGATTTCTATGTCTGATCAGGAGCTGGAATCGGGTATGACCAGCTTTGTGACAATTACTTTCGATGAAGCCGTTGTTGGCTTCAGTGAGAACAATCTTAGTGTCGTGAACGGTACCTTGAGCAATATCTCTGAGGAATTGAACTCTAAGAAATGGACTGCTATATTTACGCCGACAGCAAATACGCTAAGCCTATCGCCTGATAACCGAATTAGTTTTAACAATACCAGTGTAAGTGATCAAGCAGGCAACTATGGGCAGGGTATGAGTTACTCTGTGGTTTACGGTGTTTTCACCGCGACTGAACAGATCCCTAACTCTCGAGTTGCACCCGTCCTCGTCCATGCCTTCGACAGCATTAGCTTCAACTTGCTTTCTGCGATGCCTCCTGCAGTTGAAGAGGAAGTTAGTGTGTATCTATCAGTCGTCACAGTGGATGATGTGCTGACCGGTAAGATTGGCAATGAAACATCTGGCGCTGAAGCGGGATCTGTTTACTTTGCGGCGCCTCGCGATGCGCTAGCCTCTCGTGTAATGCCGAGCCATGTACTAGGCGTCCATGGGAAGAAGCCTGCGTTTAGCCAGGAAGCAGCTTCATCCACAAACGATACGACATATTGGTTTGATGCGTTCTCTCGTGTGAGCGTTCAGGATCCCGCACAAGACGTTCTGTCGCCTGAGAGCGAGCAGGAGAACCCCGACGATAAACCAGTGCACCTCGAGTTGGATGAAAAGCTGACGCGTAATACGACAACCATAGCCTCTGAAAAGAGTGGACTGGCTGATACGCGCCAGGGGAAACTTGCAGCTAATGTGTTGGCGAGCAAGCTCAATCGTTTAGATGCGAATATCCGCCTGAAAGAGGCGTTTGCTGAACGCTATCTCAGAGGTCTGAGTAACAAGAATTTTTCGACAGCAGCGCAGTACGGAAATGACGAGGCTGATACAAGCACCTTTGGTCGGTTGATGCTAGACAGTTCTCTGCAAGATACCTTCCGAGAAAGCGCATCGCCCGGACATGTCTTGTTAAATTGTCTGGACACAGTGGGTTCAAATGACGATGATTTGCTCTCCAACGATAACTACGGCGCATCTAAAGGTTTTTCGGACTCCTATGTCCTCGGTAGCCCGGGAGAGCAACCTTGTGCGGCTGGATTAGGTAGCTTTAGTCAAAATACTTTCGAGTACTGGGTTGACGCGTTGGCCCTATTGTAATTTTTGGTTGGATATTGCGCGTCAGTCGCATGCGCGTTGATCGCAGTATGGTAGTTTTTTTCGCTAAATGAATGGCGGCCTATCCATTGCAAGTGCACTGCAACGACCGTTAGCCTGTTTGTAAACAGAATTATTTTTGAAGCGGCGATTCAGCCTTTGGAGAACCCCAGCTGTTCGCGTAGCTCTTTTTGCATGTACGCCAAATGACGTCGCTGGCGTTTCGCAATTCGACTGGCGTTTCGCTGAGAAATCCATTGCAGCATTTTTATTTTCGATCCAGTTAGGATATTCGGGATGAGTTTGGAGAAAAGTTTCATCCATGATGGTGAGAAGCGCGTAATGAGCTCTTCCTCAAGAGAGATGAATGCCTGCGCTGATCCTTTGGCACCTTGACGCCCTGCTCGGCCGAATAGTTGCCAGTCAATGCGGGGCGACTCATGCGCTTCAAACATGAGCACTTGTAACCCACCGATTGCTTCAATATCTTGCGATATACCGATATCTGTCCCTCGACCTGCCATGTTGGTCGCCACAGTTATTGCACCTCGTTGGCCCGCCAACGCGACGACTCGTGCTTCAGTTTCATGCTCCTTCGCGTTGATCACCTCGCAGCTAAGACCTCGTTCGCGTAATACATAGGCTATCTCCTCGCTATCTAAAATGCGCCTGGTTCCTACCAGCACCGGTAGTCCTCTACGGTGTAGTTCCTGAACTTGATTCACCAGGCCAGCTAACTTTTCAGCTCGTGTACGAAAGATTCGCTGTGGCCTGACACGCAGTCGGGAGGGCGCGCGAGGAAGAACTCGCAAAATCAACAACCCAAAGGTTTGCCATAGTTCAAGATCCAACCGTTGCAAGGTGCCGCTAGCGCCACACAGGCGGTGGTAGTGGCGAAAAAACTCCTGAAAGGTCATTCGTGCGGAAATCTTGGTTAGCGGGGTCATCTCTACACCCACTCTAGCCTCTATCGATTGATGTACACCATGACTCCAAGAGCGACCTGGCATGGCGCGGCCAGTGCTGTCATCAACGATGACCACCGCACCGTCTAAGATAATAAAGTGCCGATCCAGTTGGTAGACTTCTCTAGCCATCACCGCAAGTCTGAAAATCTCTTCGCGCCTAGTCTGAGCCTGCCAGTAACTATTGAATGCAGTCGAAAGCCCCTCAATTGTTTGCTTTCCAAGGTCATTAAAGTGGACAGCGTCCGTGCCCTTTGCGTAAAGCGTGTAGTGCAGACCTGCTTGTAGTTCCTCGACCAAGTCTCTGGCTAAGCGAATCGCTTCCAGCATATCAGTCTTATCTTCCTCGGGACTTGCGATAATAAGGGGCGTAGTGGCTTCATCAATCAAAACGCCATCTGCCTCATCGATAATGACGGCGTGGAGGCCTCTCATAACAGGTTGACGGTTGAGTGTCTGGTTTTCAATACGCCACAGCCGACGTGATAGCGGATCTCGCGATCTGTTTACAAGAAGGTCATCTCGTAAAAAATCAGCCAAGAACTGGTTGGCGGTTGCGTAGACTACACGCTTGCTGTAGCAAAGCCCTATTTCATGGGATGGTGTTTCAGAGGTAATCGACGCGACGCTCACGCCGCAGGCCTCGTAAAATGGTTGCATTAGCTGCGCATCTCGGTTTGCGAGGTAATCATTTGAGGTCACGATGTGTAATGGCTTACCACCCCATGCGTAAATAACGGCGGCCATTCCAATGGATAGTGTCTTACCCTCACCTGGTGCCAGCTGAATAAGGTATCCATTGGTCATTGCCAAGGCAGCTAAGATCTGAGGGAGGGATGGGCGTTGGCCAAGCTCACAACAGGCAACCTTGGAAACAACTTCAAGAGCTGCAATTTTCGTATCTAAATTTGATAAATGCCACTGTGAGGCACTTCGTCCGATCTCAAGTTTATAAATATCTGATCGAGCGTTCGATAACTCCTTTGGTGTGGGCGGGGCATTTTGTAACGGTGATAAGTGGAGTCTTTGATGTAGGTCAACTGCCCTTAGCCACAAACGCTTGTAGCCGTACCCGCTTTGGTGACGTATAAGCGAGAGCCAACCCTCTAGGCTGTACCATGGTGTCAGGCTGGGATTTTGAGGGGCGTACCAGTGAGACGTCGCATTCATCAGCTATGGAGCGAGAGAGTCAAAGTTCGAACCTTTTTTGCATCAATTGCTTCAGAGAGCGCAGCATTTGTGAGGCGATTGGCTGGTGAGGCAGTGCAAATCGCAGTGTTCCTGACAGTCCATGGAGAACGATACCTGCGTCGGAACGCTCTGTCGGAAGATCAGCCCGCACAATAAAAAAAGGTTCCTTGCTTTTCATACCGTCGGGCTCATCTGTATCGACCGCAATATCTCCGCCCCCAAGCCACCCTAATGCGACAGACGGGAGTTTCTCCCGCTGATAGGGTATGACAGTGAGGCTTGGTACGGGCATATTGATATCAGCTTGACCCATCATACGGATTTCGGCTTTGGTATATGTGCTTTTAAAAAGAATATCTGCCTCCTCTTGAGGAACCACCGCGTAGAATTTGAGATTATTTGGATTTACAACCTCCCCAAGAATTTGGTCGCTGCGAAGCCAACTTCCTTGGAGTTGGTGAATGTCAGGGGCGACCCATTTGCCATCCATCGTTGCATAGACGTTCAGCTCGCCTTTCTGCTCCTGGAGTCGATTCAGCTGAGATTCTAGACCGTCAATACGCTCTTGAATCGCACGCAGCTCTTGTGGTGCCTGCTCCAAAGCCAGTCTGTAAATCGCTCTGGCCTCCGCTTGTGCTAACTTGCTGATCAAGATGTCGATTTCTAATTCAGGATTTACAAATCTCGCGATGAGATCGCCGCTTCGTACCCAATCACCGTGAGTTACAAACAAGTGATCTAGTTTGCCGGGTGTGCGAATATATACCTTCCCAGAAATTTCAGTTTCGACGACACCTTTCGTCTTGATTGCATCTGGGAAAGGAATAACGCCAATCACTAGAAAAAGACCAGCGATAATCCCTGCGGTCACACCAACAGCGCGACTGCGGTTGCCTTGAGTTGCGTTTCCTCGTAAGTGTTTAAATAGGTTAAGTCCTGGCGAAATAATTCGTGAGTAGAGTGTCATCACCAAAACGAGAATACCAAGCGGCAACCAAAACTCGAGTAAAAAGAGTGAGATACCTAAAGTAACCACGATAAGGTACAGCGTACTCAAGAGTCCGTAAGCTGTTAGCCAGTACCACTCTTTTACATCTGTTGCTGGGTTATGCGCCGCAACAGTCCCAAGCAGATAGCGATCAGCAAAGTACTTCCACTGTTGCTGTCCCTTTTGATAAAGATTAGGTATCTCGCAGAAGTCGCTGAGCATGTAATATGCATCGAAGCGGAGTAGCGGGTTACCATTGAATAAGACGCTAGATACCGATCCTATTAACATGACATTGAACGCCAGCGCATTGAGTAGTCCGGGGCTTGTGTTGGACCAAACGATTGCACCAATGCCAGCGAAGAAGAAGTCTACAGCCATACCTGCGAATGACACATATATTCTGTGTAGGCGATTCGGAAAACCCCAGCTGCTGCTTGCATCAACATAGGGCAACGGGGTAAATATCAAAAACATCAGCCCCATCACGCGAACTTCACCGCCAAAGCGCTTACACACAAAGGCGTGGCCAAGCTCGTGAATTAATTTCAGTCCGGCAAGGCTTAAATATAGCCAAGGCAGGTTACTTGCCGAAAGCACGCCCTGGGACTGATCACCAATGGCATTTCTATTCTCAAATGCAGTGACGCTGCCCAGGACAACCACTATCAACCAAATACCGAAAGCCCACCACCCAGTAACCGCGTTAGTTAATGGTCGAATTCTGTTGAGCCATGAATTGGGGTTCCACAGGGGAACCCTCAAAAATAGAAAAGAGCCAAGTTTGGCAAGAGTTTCTTTTCTTTTTTGAGTTTTATACCGCTTGACGATTGCCTCGTTATCAGAGGCGTGCAGTGAGTAGAGTAGGTTAGATGTATGTAGTTGCGATAATAGCTGTATCACTTCTTCGCGACTGGGTGCATTACGTGGGTGCGCGTTAACGAACGACTCCCATACTTCCTCAACCGATTGGTCGAGATTTAACTGTTGTATGAAGTGACAAGCTTGGGGAGATGCTCGAAAGTACTTCTGTGAATAGCGGTCTTGTAGGACGTGCCAGGTGCGACCACGAAATTGCTGTGTGGTGAGCTCTACACTATCCAAAAGCGCGACTCTCAAGCCAGAAACACGAAACCACGCGTCATTGAAAATGGTACTAGACATGTTCTATTTAAAGGCTCTTCACTACCACCAGAGCTTTAGCCTCAACCCGTCTATCAGGCGATGAGTCAAGATCCATCCAATATTTTTTTCGCCAACTTCGATTCGCGCCAAACCAGTCATCCCTGGACGCCACCACTGCGCAGGCGCTTCAAGTAGCTCCGCTTTAATCAAAAATTGGTTCCCCTCCTGACCACTCACTTGTGCAATGGGTATTAGCGATGTGATCCGAATAGGAATAACTGTATCTGGGTTACTGATGAGCACAAGTTCGCCCTCGGCTTGGGGGTTGATATGACGCATCTCTTTTTCTGAAACCGACAGAGAAACGTACAACCCCTCCAGCTTTGCTACTCTAAACAGCTTGTCACCTTTTTTTACAGGAGCGCCCAAAAGATCTTTGCCTTCTCCCTCAACAATCACACCGCCAAAGGGTGCGCGGCTAATAGCCTCTGAAATATTATTGTCTATACGAGATCTTCTGGCGAGCGCTTGATTTAGTCTAGCTTGAGCGATATCAGTATCAGCCATTCGTCTCTCAGCTCGTGATTTACGGATTTCTACCTCTGCCTTTTGTACGTCCGCCTCAAGTTCTTTTCGTTGCTGCTGCAAATCCTTGATGTCCATCGTTGCCAGTATTTGACCAGCGGTGACCCAATCTCCAGCAGTTCCAGATACGTGGTCAATCCGCCCATCGAGTTGCGCACTAAGAATTTGCGTTTCGTCGGTAGTGAGGTTAGCCGTTGCATCGACACGATAATTCCATGTGCCAAATATCAGGTATGTCAGTACTACAAAAGCGCCAAGACCGCTCAATTTGAGTAGAGGTTGCTCTGGTCCAAATAGGCGCTGCGATGTATTGTGTGTGGCGCGTCTGATGCGTCTCGGTAGACTGAGAGAGCGCGCCCAAAGGTCGTGTAGCCGGGGTCTGAGCAGTTCCAAGGAAATATAGAGGGGTTCCAGATCTGGGCGCTGGTTTAACGACTTCGCGAACCCCAGTAGTAACGCGCCGCAAGGGCGGCCATGTACATCCAGAATAGGAACCGTCACCATCTCTTCTGAGCCCAGTAGCTCGGCAATATCCAGCATAGCTGTTGAGCCGAGCAACCTTGATTCAGTGTCTGGCCACCAGACTTCACTACCCTCGATAAGGGCCGGCGCCAGCGCTTTCTCAATCAGTTGTGTTTGGTAGGAGTCACTTTCGAATCTGTCTAAATGGCTAATGGCCGCCATTTTAATCTGGCCGCTGTCTAGCCATCCTAGGCTAGCGTGCTTTAACTCCCATGCGGCGACCAAGCCGTTAACCAAGGATAGACAAGCAGATTCGAATCGCTCCTGCTGAGAGACCTCCGCGGCAAGCGACAACATCTTTCCTAAATTTGGGGAGGTTATCTGTGACACTTGGGGCAACGGTGAGGGGTTAAAGTCGCTACAAAGCAGCCCTCTCAGAACGATCTCATTCAGCTGGTTACGGTGCTGGGTGTCTATATTTAAGATTAAAAAATGCTGCTCAATGCCCTGAAGGGCTAATACGAGCACTAGCCAGGACCGTCCATCTGCGTCTCTGGCAGGGGCGTGCGCATAGCCGCGAGTTGTTGCGTTAGGTAGAAGATCGACGCCAGGGGGCATGATCGTCATTGGCTGCCAACCTTTGGTTTCGCAAGACTGCGCTTGTTGCTCAATTGTCTGACTATCCGGAAGTACCATGACGATTGCAGTGCGTTCCGCTTTGCAAAGCTTACGCATAATGTCACAGTAGCGTTGCCAATTTAACTCTGTGTAAGGGGCTTGCTGGAGCAATCTGAGTTGTACGATAAGCGCTCTAGCATCTAGCTCAGTAGCTGCTTCCTCATGAGGCCTAGCTGTGGGAGTTGTGAAGTTTGTCAACGTATTTTTTCTGTACTAATTACGTTAATTGTTCCCCTGACCCCAGGTCGAATGGCGCCAGTCAGATTGTCAATAGTGACCTCGACTTCCACAAGTCCACTCGCTGGGTCAGCGACGGGCGATATAAAGGTGATTCGGCCGGTCGCCCTAGGTGCCGTACTGCCTGTTTCGAGCTCAACGTTTCTCTTGGCGCCCAATTCCAAATCGTTTACCTTGCCGTGTGGCACGGCAACCCGCAAGATCACCGTAGAGGCGTCAACTAACATGAGCACGGGATCGCCTGGTTTTGCCCATTCTCCAGGTCGCAATAGAAATTTCGTGACGATTCCATTTACAGGGGCTGTTATCCTGCGCTGCATTTGGTCGCGTCTCGCAAATTCAAAGTCGAGTTTCTCTCTCTTTTTTTCAGCGATTAGCTGTTCTAGACGTCCTGCCGACGATAGATATTCCGTCTCAAGGCGCAAGAGCTCCTCTTTACTAATGGAGGCGGTTGTTGCGTATACCGCCCTGCTGTCGTCCAGCATCACTTGCAGAATTCGCGTCTTGTTTCTGGTGGACACCAATTCGCTTTCGTCCTCGAGTATCACTCGGCGGCGCTCTGTTTCGATCGACTGTAAACGCTCATCTAGCTGCATCAGTAGCTGGCCCATTCGGACACTCTGCCCCAATTGAACCAACTGGCTCGTTAGCAGCCCCCCTACACCAGCGCTTAGGGTGATTTCATGCTTGGGATACACCAAACCTACGAACACATCTGCGTACGCGGATACGGGAAGTAGTGATATCCAGAGTGCAGCCAGCGTTTGTCTATGGAGACGCCTGCAATTTATTCGGATCTTTAAACGATTACCCATATTTTTTAACAGTAGTTAGCGATCAATCGTTGACTATAGATGACACTGCTTTACTTTCCTGTGTCGACCAACCCGCTCGCTAATATTAAACGCGTGCAATTAAATGTGAATCTTTACTGTTGGTACGTGGACTAAGGAGCAAAGAAAAAAGGGCGAAAACGTAGTATCCGGTGAATTGCACCTTGACAAGTCTTGGACCGCATT
>Ga0102903_1000795_pt1 | contig 10618 bp, 5 predicted proteins | sample Colrivmet1555C02_FD_78497 | JGI IMG/M metagenome (GOLD analysis project Ga0102903, IMG submission 78497) | Estuarine microbial communities from the Columbia River estuary - metaG 1555C-02 | ecosystem: Environmental > Aquatic > Marine > Intertidal zone > Estuary | place: USA: Columbia River... | reverse complement strand
CGCGTTTGACCACGGCGGTGAACCCACTCATGCTGCCAACCTGTAAGCATGCCCTTGACCGGTGAATGTGACTGCTTGGTGGCTGGTGAGTAGCACCATGCCGCCGCGATCGATGTGTTGATTAATGAGATGGGTGAGGCGGTCGCAGGCTTTGGTATCCAGAGCGACGAAGGGCTCGTCCAATAGCCACAGCGGTGCAGTGCTGACCAGCAACCGAGCCAGCGCCGCACGTCGCTTTTGACCTTGCGATAGGACCTGGACTGCGAGGTGCTCGCGCCCCCGAAGCCCCAATTGTGCGAGCGCGTCCATGGTTTGGCTATCGTCAACCGTCTGGGCGTTGATCTGTGCGTGGGTCTGTAAATTTTCAAACGCTGACAGATCGTCTTTGAGTGCCAACTGATGCCCCACGTAAACCACATGCGCGCGCATATCGGCGCGTGAGGGTGGTGTGGGTTCAGCATCGGGTGGTGGTGCGTTCCAAGTGATGTGTCCGATGCTGTGTGCAGCCAAGCCCGATACCAAACGCAACAGACTGGTTTTGCCGCTGCCGTTGTCGCCCTGCAGGTGCAACCATTCACCCGGCTTCAACTCAAAAGAGACGTCTGAAAAGAGCAGGCGATCTCCTTTGTGACATCCAAGGTTAGAAATATGAAGCATGTCGTCATGTGCTCAAGAACATTTGCTTAACCGCCTCAAGGGCTTTGCGCCGCTGGATATCCTCTGGGTGGTGCAACTCGCGCAAGGGGCCATTGAGCATTTTCTTCATCAAACCGACGGATAAGCCTTCGAGCACTTCGTCAATCGATTGACCTTTCTCGATCCGCTTGCGGGCACGTGCCAACTCTGCTTGACGCCATCCATCAGCTTGTGCGTTGAGTTGTTGGATCATGGGTACATGGTTTCGGGAAGACAGCCACGCCATGAACTTTTGGACCCCCTCGTCAATGATGACCTCCGCGTTCACAACCGCACCCATGCGCTGGCTTTGGGCGTTATTGATGACGGTGGTCAGGTCGTCAACGGAGTAGAGGTAGACGTCTTGTAAGTTTTTTACTTCTGGTGCGATGTCGCGCGGAACTGCCAGGTCGACCATAAAAATGGGCCGGCATTTGCGCTGACGCAAAGCGGCCTTGACCGCTGCCAGGCGCAACAAAGGCACGGGGCTAGCGGTGCAACTGACGACGATATCGAACTCAGCCAAGCGGGTCTCGATATCGGCCAAGGCCATTGTTTTGGCACCGTGCGCGGCGGCCAGTTCGCTGGCACGCGCAGGGGTTCGGTTGGCGATGGTGATGCCGCGCGGCGACTTCGCGGCAAAGTGGGTCACACACAAGGCCGTCATCTCCCCAGCACCGATGAACAGGATGTTGGTGTCTTTGATATTTTCAAAAATGCGGCTGGCCAGTCGCACGCTGGCGGCGGCCATGCTGATGGAGTGGGCGCCGATCTCGGTGTTGCTGCGCACCTCTTTAGCGACTGCAAATGAGCGCTGGAACATTTGGTTCAGCGTGGTACCAAGCGCGCCCGTATCGGCTGCTAAGCGCACGGCATCTTTCAGTTGCCCCAAAATTTGCGACTCACCCAACACCATGGAATCGAGTCCACTGGCGAGTCGAAACGCGTGCCGTGCGGACGCGATGCCCTCTAATTTGTAAGTGTGATTCTGCAGTAAATCAACTTTGGTACGGCCGCTTTCAGCCAACCAACTGAGCGTTTCTGGCAGCGACGCGGCTTCGCCTGCGCAATAAATTTCGGTGCGGTTACAGGTGGACAGAATGGCCACTTCTTTGTGGGTGTCGAAACGCTGACGCAAGGTCCTCAAAGACTGTTCGAGCTGCTCGGACGCGAAAGAAAATCGCTCACGCAACTCGATCGGTGCGGTACGGTGGTTTAAGCCGAGCGTCCAAACGGTCATTTAAACCACCCGTCGCAGTGGGGGTTGTGCGGCCAGGTCTGGCCATCGCTCGCCCAATTTTTTGTGGATGCCGGGTGCGGTGAGGCCGTAGTGCGCCATGAGCTTTTGCGGGTCACCGTGTTCGGTGAAGGCATCTTCAAAGCCCAACACCAAGGTTGGGTTGTGCAACTGCATGTCTTGCAGCGCCTCGAGCACCGCAGCACCAGCGCCGCCCATGCGAGCGCCATCTTCTATCGTGACCAAGCGGGTATGGGTCTCGGCGATTTGTTTCAGCATGGCGGTATCGAGTGGCTTGGCCCAGCGCATGTTGACAACCGTCGCATCGATACTTTCAGCCACTTTGAGTGCCTCGTGCATCAACGGCCCGAACGCCAGAAAAGCCACGTCCTGACCTTGGCGTTGAATAGCGGCTTGGCCGTAAGGCAAGGGCTGCAATGTCGGATTGACCGTCGCGCCAACGCCAGCACCGCGCGGATAGCGCACGGTAACGGGGTGGTCTTGCGCGTAAGCGGTGCTAAGTAATTGACGACATTCGTTCTCGTCTGCGGGGCATGCCACAGCCATATTGGGAATGCAGCGGGTGAACGCGATGTCAAACATCCCCGCGTGCGTGGCGCCATCGGCACCAACCAACCCCGCACGATCGAGGGCGAAGACAACAGGTAAGTTTTGCAGCGCCACGTCGTGGATCAATTGGTCGTAGGCGCGTTGCAGAAAGGTGGAGTAGATGGCGACGACGGGCTTCATGCCCTCGCAAGCCATGCCAGCGGCGAACGTGACCGCGTGTTGCTCGGCGATACCCACGTCGTGGTAGCGCGATGCAAAGCGCTCGCTGAAAGCGACCATGCCTGACCCCTCGCGCATGGCCGGCGTGATACCGACCAACCGCGGGTCTTTATCTGCCATGTCGCAAAGCCATTGACCAAACACCTGCGTGAAGGTTGTTTTACCCGGCGCACCGGGGACCAGTCCAACCGCAGGGTCGAACTTGCCGGGACCGTGGTAGCTGATCGGGTCGACCTCGGCCTTGGCATAGCCTTTTCCCTTGCGTGTCACGACATGCAGGAACTGAGGCCCCGATTTGGCCTTGACCGCTTGTAACGCGGTGACCAACCCATCGACATCGTGGCCATCAATGGGGCCTGTATAAGTAAAGCCCAGTTTTTCGAACAGCGTATCGGGCTGTATGAGTTGCTGGGTTTGCTGCTCGATACGCCTTGCGAGTTCGAATAGCGGCGGCGCGTTACGCAGGAATTGTTGCCCGATCTTTTTGGCTTCCGCATAAAACCGTCCGGACATCAGGCCCGCGAGGTATTGATTCAGCGCCCCGACGGGCGGGCTGATCGACATATCGTTGTCATTCAAGATGACCAGCAAGTCTGCATCCGCGTTACCGGCGTTATTCATGGCTTCAAAAGCCATGCCGGCGGTCAGCGCGCCATCGCCAATGATGGCCACGGCCTTTCGGTTTGAGCCACATTGCTTGGCAGCGACCGCCATACCAAATGCCGCCGAGATACTGGTGGAGGAGTGCGCGGTACCGAACGTGTCGTAGATGCTTTCTTCGCGGCGGGGAAAACCACTTAGGCCCCCTTGTTGACGCAGGCTGCCCATTTGGTCCAAACGACCGGTCAACATTTTGTGGGGGTAGGTTTGGTGGCCCACGTCCCAAACCAGTCGGTCCTCGGGGGTGTTGTAAACGTAGTGCAGCGCGATCGTGAGCTCAATGGTTCCCAAGTTGGAACTGAAGTGCCCCCCCGTTTGCGATACGGTTTGAATGAGGCGCTCGCGCAACTCATGCGCCAAGCCCGGCAGGCTCTCACGGGAAAGCTTGCGCAATTGCAGCGGCGACTTGATCCAATCCAGCAAAGCTTCCATGTCGGGCCCGAAGTAGGTAGTTCAGTGTTGAATTTACAGATATTTGACAAAACGTCAAGTTAAATTGACACTTCTATGAAATTTGACTTGACACTGTGAGGCGCTGAATTGGCCACCAACCTACAAAATGATCACTTTCTACGCGCCTGCTTGCGCCAAGCCACCCCTTACACGCCCGTGTGGTTGATGCGGCAGGCGGGGCGTTACTTGCCCGAGTACTGCCAAACACGGGCCAAAGCCGGCAGCTTCATGGGGCTGGCGACCAATACCGACTTCGCGACCGAAGTCACGCTACAGCCACTAGATCGCTATCCGCTGGATGCCGCCATCTTGTTTTCCGACATCTTGACCGTGCCCGATGCCATGGGGCTCGGGTTGAGTTTTGAGGCCGGTGAGGGGCCCCGCTTCGCCAAAACGACTCGCGACGAGGCCAGCGTCGCTGCCCTTGAGGTGCCTGACATGGCCAAGTTGCGCTACGTCTTTGACGCAGTCACCTCCATTCGAAAGGCGCTGAACGGCCGTGTGCCGCTGATTGGTTTCGCCGGTAGCCCGTGGACCTTGGCTTGCTACATGGTTGAGGGTCGTGGTTCTGACGACTACCGTGCGGTCAAGACGTTGATGTATAGCCGTCCAGACCTGATGCACCGAATTCTGGAGGTCAACGCGCTGTCGGTTGCCGCCTATTTGAATGCGCAGATTGAGGCGGGCGCCCAAGCGGTGATGATTTTTGACAGCTGGGGTGGGGTGTTGGCAGACGGTGCCTTCCAACAGTTCAGCCTGCGCTACACCGCCATGGTGTTGTCGCACTTGCGGCGCGGCCACGAGGGAAAGGTGATTCCGCGACTCGTTTTCACGAAGGGTGGCGGACTGTGGTTGTCAGAGATGGCCGCTTTGGATTGCGACGTTTTGGGGCTGGATTGGACGATGAACCTGGGCCGTGCCCGGCATTTAGTGGGTGGCACCGAGGGCGGTCCTGGCAAAGCGCTCCAAGGCAACATCGACCCGATGGTGTTGTTTGCGAACCCCGAGCAGATTGACGCGGCGGTGCAGCAGGTACTCGCCAGCTTTGGCACGCCGCATACCGATCCCAGCACGACGGGCCCGACTCATATTTTCAACTTGGGCCATGGGATTAACCAGCTCACGCCACCGGAGAACGTGGCTGCTCTCGTCGAAGCGGTGCACAAACACTCACGCGCCATGAGGGATGTTACTGAAAAAGTGTAAATTTTACTTGACAGTTTATGCGTGCTTTTGGATGATCAGAGCACCCTCCCTCACTTAAATAAGACGTACATGGCATCCACTTTTCCCTTTGCCGCCATCGTTGGCCAAGACGAAATGACCCTCGCAATCCAGGTGGTAGCCATCGATCCAGCGGTCGGAGGGGTCTTGGTGTTGGGCGACCGCGGCACGGGTAAGTCCACCGCGGTAAGGGCATTGGCTGACTTGCTACCCCCGATCCAAGTGGTCAAAGGTTGCCCCTATAAATGTGATCCTGCCGCACCGGCACAGGCCTGTGCCGGTGCGGCAGGATCACATTTATAGGGGCAACCTTTGACCACTTGGATCGGGGGTAGCAAGTCAGCCAATGCCCTTACCGCGGTGGACTTACCCGTGCCGCGGTCGCCCAACACCAAGACCCCTCCGACCGCTGGATCGATGGCTACCACCTGGATTGCGAGGGTCATTTCGTCTTGGCCAACGATGGCGGCAAAGGGAAAAGTGGATGCCATGTACGTCTTATTTAAGTGAGGGAGGGTGCTCTGATCATCCAAAAGCACGCATAAACTGTCAAGTAAAATTTACACTTTTTCAGTAACATCCCTCATGGCGCGTGAGTGTTTGTGCACCGCTTCGACGAGAGCAGCCACGTTCTCCGGTGGCGTGAGCTGGTTAATCCCATGGCCCAAGTTGAAAATATGAGTCGGGCCCGTCGTGCTGGGATCGGTATGCGGCGTGCCAAAGCTGGCGAGTACCTGCTGCACCGCCGCGTCAATCTGCTCGGGGTTCGCAAACAACACCATCGGGTCGATGTTGCCTTGGAGCGCTTTGCCAGGACCGCCCTCGGTGCCACCCACTAAATGCCGGGCACGGCCCAGGTTCATCGTCCAATCCAGCCCCAAAACGTCGCAATCCAAAGCGGCCATCTCTGACAACCACAGTCCGCCACCCTTCGTGAAAACGAGTCGCGGAATCACCTTTCCCTCGTGGCCGCGCCGCAAGTGCGACAACACCATGGCGGTGTAGCGCAGGCTGAACTGTTGGAAGGCACCGTCTGCCAACACCCCACCCCAGCTGTCAAAAATCATCACCGCTTGGGCGCCCGCCTCAATCTGCGCATTCAAATAGGCGGCAACCGACAGCGCGTTGACCTCCAGAATTCGGTGCATCAGGTCTGGACGGCTATACATCAACGTCTTGACCGCACGGTAGTCGTCAGAACCACGACCCTCAACCATGTAGCAAGCCAAGGTCCACGGGCTACCGGCGAAACCAATCAGCGGCACACGGCCGTTCAGCGCCTTTCGAATGGAGGTGACTGCGTCAAAGACGTAGCGCAACTTGGCCATGTCAGGCACCTCAAGGGCAGCGACGCTGGCCTCGTCGCGAGTCGTTTTGGCGAAGCGGGGCCCCTCACCGGCCTCAAAACTCAACCCGAGCCCCATGGCATCGGGCACGGTCAAGATGTCGGAAAACAAGATGGCGGCATCCAGCGGATAGCGATCTAGTGGCTGTAGCGTGACTTCGGTCGCGAAGTCGGTATTGGTCGCCAGCCCCATGAAGCTGCCGGCTTTGGCCCGTGTTTGGCAGTACTCGGGCAAGTAACGCCCCGCCTGCCGCATCAACCACACGGGCGTGTAAGGGGTGGCTTGGCGCAAGCAGGCGCGTAGAAAGTGATCATTTTGTAGGTTGGTGGCCAATTCAGCGCCTCACAGTGTCAAGTCAAATTTCATAGAAGTGTCAATTTAACTTGACGTTTTGTCAAATATCTGTAAATTCAACACTGAACTACCTACTTCGGGCCCGACATGGAAGCTTTGCTGGATTGGATCAAGTCGCCGCTGCAATTGCGCAAGCTTTCCCGTGAGAGCCTGCCGGGCTTGGCGCATGAGTTGCGCGAGCGCCTCATTCAAACCGTATCGCAAACGGGGGGGCACTTCAGTTCCAACTTGGGAACCATTGAGCTCACGATCGCGCTGCACTACGTTTACAACACCCCCGAGGACCGACTGGTTTGGGACGTGGGCCACCAAACCTACCCCCACAAAATGTTGACCGGTCGTTTGGACCAAATGGGCAGCCTGCGTCAACAAGGGGGCCTAAGTGGTTTTCCCCGCCGCGAAGAAAGCATCTACGACACGTTCGGTACCGCGCACTCCTCCACCAGTATCTCGGCGGCATTTGGTATGGCGGTCGCTGCCAAGCAATGTGGCTCAAACCGAAAGGCCGTGGCCATCATTGGCGATGGCGCGCTGACCGCCGGCATGGCTTTTGAAGCCATGAATAACGCCGGTAACGCGGATGCAGACTTGCTGGTCATCTTGAATGACAACGATATGTCGATCAGCCCGCCCGTCGGGGCGCTGAATCAATACCTCGCGGGCCTGATGTCCGGACGGTTTTATGCGGAAGCCAAAAAGATCGGGCAACAATTCCTGCGTAACGCGCCGCCGCTATTCGAACTCGCAAGGCGTATCGAGCAGCAAACCCAGCAACTCATACAGCCCGATACGCTGTTCGAAAAACTGGGCTTTACTTATACAGGCCCCATTGATGGCCACGATGTCGATGGGTTGGTCACCGCGTTACAAGCGGTCAAGGCCAAATCGGGGCCTCAGTTCCTGCATGTCGTGACACGCAAGGGAAAAGGCTATGCCAAGGCCGAGGTCGACCCGATCAGCTACCACGGTCCCGGCAAGTTCGACCCTGCGGTTGGACTGGTCCCCGGTGCGCCGGGTAAAACAACCTTCACGCAGGTGTTTGGTCAATGGCTTTGCGACATGGCAGATAAAGACCCGCGGTTGGTCGGTATCACGCCGGCCATGCGCGAGGGGTCAGGCATGGTCGCTTTCAGCGAGCGCTTTGCATCGCGCTACCACGACGTGGGTATCGCCGAGCAACACGCGGTCACGTTCGCCGCTGGCATGGCTTGCGAGGGCATGAAGCCCGTCGTCGCCATCTACTCCACCTTTCTGCAACGCGCCTACGACCAATTGATCCACGACGTGGCGCTGCAAAACTTACCTGTTGTCTTCGCCCTCGATCGTGCGGGGTTGGTTGGTGCCGATGGCGCCACGCACGCGGGGATGTTTGACATCGCGTTCACCCGCTGCATTCCCAATATGGCTGTGGCATGCCCCGCAGACGAGAACGAATGTCGTCAATTACTTAGCACCGCTTACGCGCAAGACCACCCCGTTACCGTGCGCTATCCGCGCGGTGCTGGCGTTGGCGCGACGGTCAATCCGACATTGCAGCCCTTGCCTTACGGCCAAGCCGCTATTCAACGCCAAGGTCAGGACGTGGCTTTTCTGGCGTTCGGGCCGTTGATGCACGAGGCACTCAAAGTGGCTGAAAGTATCGATGCGACGGTTGTCAACATGCGCTGGGCCAAGCCACTCGATACCGCCATGCTGAAACAAATCGCCGAGACCCATACCCGCTTGGTCACGATAGAAGATGGCGCTCGCATGGGCGGCGCTGGTGCTGCGGTGCTCGAGGCGCTGCAAGACATGCAGTTGCACAACCCAACCTTGGTGTTGGGCTTTGAAGATGCCTTCACCGAACACGGTGACCCGCAAAAGCTCATGGCGCACTACGGCCTCACCGCACCCGGCATCCACAAAAAATTGGGCGAGCGATGGCCAGACCTGGCCGCACAACCCCCACTGCGACGGGTGGTTTAAATGACCGTTTGGACGCTCGGCTTAAACCACCGTACCGCACCGATCGAGTTGCGTGAGCGATTTTCTTTCGCGTCCGAGCAGCTCGAACAGTCTTTGAGGACCTTGCGTCAGCGTTTCGACACCCACAAAGAAGTGGCCATTCTGTCCACCTGTAACCGCACCGAAATTTATTGCGCAGGCGAAGCCGCGTCGCTGCCAGAAACGCTCAGTTGGTTGGCTGAAAGCGGCCGTACCAAAGTTGATTTACTGCAGAATCACACTTACAAATTAGAGGGCATCGCGTCCGCACGGCACGCGTTTCGACTCGCCAGTGGACTCGATTCCATGGTGTTGGGTGAGTCGCAAATTTTGGGGCAACTGAAAGATGCCGTGCGCTTAGCAGCCGATACGGGCGCGCTTGGTACCACGCTGAACCAAATGTTCCAGCGCTCATTTGCAGTCGCTAAAGAGGTGCGCAGCAACACCGAGATCGGCGCCCACTCCATCAGCATGGCCGCCGCCAGCGTGCGACTGGCCAGCCGCATTTTTGAAAATATCAAAGACACCAACATCCTGTTCATCGGTGCTGGGGAGATGACGGCCTTGTGTGTGACCCACTTTGCCGCGAAGTCGCCGCGCGGCATCACCATCGCCAACCGAACCCCTGCGCGTGCCAGCGAACTGGCCGCCGCGCACGGTGCCAAAACAATGGCCTTGGCCGATATCGAGACCCGCTTGGCTGAGTTCGATATCGTCGTCAGTTGCACCGCTAGCCCCGTGCCTTTGTTGCGCCTGGCAGCGGTCAAGGCCGCTTTGCGTCAGCGCAAATGCCGGCCCATTTTTATGGTCGACCTGGCAGTTCCGCGCGACATCGCACCAGAAGTAAAAAACTTACAAGACGTCTACCTCTACTCCGTTGACGACCTGACCACCGTCATCAATAACGCCCAAAGCCAGCGCATGGGTGCGGTTGTGAACGCGGAGGTCATCATTGACGAGGGGGTCCAAAAGTTCATGGCGTGGCTGTCTTCCCGAAACCATGTACCCATGATCCAACAACTCAACGCACAAGCTGATGGATGGCGTCAAGCAGAGTTGGCACGTGCCCGCAAGCGGATCGAGAAAGGTCAATCGATTGACGAAGTGCTCGAAGGCTTATCCGTCGGTTTGATGAAGAAAATGCTCAATGGCCCCTTGCGCGAGTTGCACCACCCAGAGGATATCCAGCGGCGCAAAGCCCTTGAGGCGGTTAAGCAAATGTTCTTGAGCACATGACGACATGCTTCATATTTCTAACCTTGGATGTCACAAAGGAGATCGCCTGCTCTTTTCAGACGTCTCTTTTGAGTTGAAGCCGGGTGAATGGTTGCACCTGCAGGGCGACAACGGCAGCGGCAAAACCAGTCTGTTGCGTTTGGTATCGGGCTTGGCTGCACACAGCATCGGACACATCACTTGGAACGCACCACCACCCGATGCTGAACCCACACCACCCTCACGCGCCGATATGCGCGCGCATGTGGTTTACGTGGGGCATCAGTTGGCACTCAAAGACGATCTGTCAGCGTTTGAAAATTTACAGACCCACGCACAGATCAACGCCCAGACGGTTGACGATAGCCAAACCATGGACGCGCTCGCACAATTGGGGCTTCGGGGGCGCGAGCACCTCGCAGTCCAGGTCCTATCGCAAGGTCAAAAGCGACGTGCGGCGCTGGCTCGGTTGCTGGTCAGCACTGCACCGCTGTGGCTATTGGACGAGCCCTTCGTCGCTCTGGATACCAAAGCCTGCGACCGCCTCACCCATCTCATTAATCAACACATCGATCGCGGCGGCATGGTGCTACTCACCAGCCACCAAGCAGTCACATTCACCGGTCAAGGGCATGCTTACAGGTTGGCAGCATGAGTGGGTTCACCGCCGTGGTCAAACGCG
>Ga0102903_1000753_pt1 | contig 10940 bp, 7 predicted proteins | sample Colrivmet1555C02_FD_78497 | JGI IMG/M metagenome (GOLD analysis project Ga0102903, IMG submission 78497) | Estuarine microbial communities from the Columbia River estuary - metaG 1555C-02 | ecosystem: Environmental > Aquatic > Marine > Intertidal zone > Estuary | place: USA: Columbia River... | reverse complement strand
TAATCGTAGACCCCGGTGAGCGGGACGATCTCGACGAGGCCCATGGGGCGGCCGTCCAGCAGGCCGATCGACATCTCGCGACCACGGAGGCGGCGCTCGGCCATCCACTGGCCGGAGGCGGGGATCTCGGCCAGGGCCTTGGCCACAGCGGCCTCCCCTTCCAGCATGTAGAGCCCGACGCTGCTGCCCTGGTCGGAGGGCTTGATCACCAGATGTTCGCCCAAGGCGGCCACGAGCGCGGCGGCCGTCGGCTTGGCGGCGCCCGCGAAGGCGACTTCAGGGATGGCCGGGACCCCGGCGGCGCGCATGGCCTGCTTGGTCGCGACCTTATCCATGCAGAGCCGGTTGGCGGCCGAAGCACAACCGGCGAAGGCGATCCCGCGGGCTTCGAGTTCGGCCTGCGCGCGGCCGTCTTCGCCCCAGCCGCCGTGCAGGACGGGGAAGACGACGTGCTGGGCGGCATCGAGCCAATCGGGCAAGGCATCGGTCGTCAGTTCGACGAGCCGGGCGCCGGGCAGGACTTCGGCCACGGCCTTGCCGGAACGAAGCGATACCTCGCGTTCGGAGGAAAGACCTCCGCTGAGGATGACGATCTGGGGCGCGGTGGTCATAGGAGTTCCTTCCATTCGCGGCCGAGCGCGACGATCTCCGGCTGGAGTTCGACGCCCTGGCGGGCCTTCACCTCGGCACGGACCGTCCGCATGAGCGCGAGGAAGTCCGCGGCCTTGGCGTCGCCGGCATTGACGAGGAAGTTGGCGTGGGTCGGCGAGACCGAGACGGGGCCGACGGCGCGGCCTTTGAGCCCGCTGAGGTCGATGAGCCGGCCGGCCTTGTCGCCTTCGGGATTGCGGAAGACGCAACCGGCGCTCGCTTCGCGCGGCTGCGAGGCGCGGCGGCGCGCGGCCAGGTCGTCCATGCGGCCGCGGATGGCGGCGGGATCGTCGGCCGCAGGGGAACGCAGGACGGCGGAGAGGACGACGGCTCCGTGCAGCTGCGGGCAATCGCGGTAGAGGGCGTCGAAACAGTCGCGACGCGCGGCGCGCACGCGGCCCTGCGGCGTCAGCCATTCGATGGATTCGACGACGTCGAAGATCCAGCCGCCCATCGCCCCGGCGTTCATGCGCAAGGAGCCGCCGACGGTGCCGGGGATGCCTTCGAGGAATTCGAAGCCGGTGCGGCCTTCACGCGCGGCCACGCCGCACAGCTCCTTGAGGCGGGTGCCGCCGCCGACGCGGAAACGGCCTTCGCCGAGATCGGTCACGGCGCCCCAGCGGGCGGCGTCGAGATGCAGGATCAGGCCGTCGTAACCTTCGTCAGGTACGAGGAGATTGGAACCACGGCCGAGCACGAACCAGCGGAGGTCGAGTTCGGCCGCCGCTCGCAGGAGCGTGACGAGGTCGTCGACGGAAGCGGGTTCGGCGTACCAGCGGGCCGCGCCGCCGAGGCCCAGCGTGGTGCGACGGGCGAGCGGTTCGTTGGCGCGGAGGACGCAGTCCGGGGAAAGACGGCCGGCGACGAGGTCGGGCAGATCCGCGGTCAGGACGCCTTCGCCGCGACGGCGCAGCACCTTGGCGTACGCCTCGGCGTCGCGCTCGATGTCACCCGCGCCCACGAAGGCCACCACGGTGTCGGCGCCTTCGGCGAGCGTGTCGAGCATGGCCGGCAGCGTGCGACGGTCCTCGACGAGACGGTGCGCGGAACCGGCGACGATCGCGTCCGACCCGCCGCCTTCGACGGCGGCCTCGCCCGCGGAATAGACCGGCAGCACGAGCGCCTGGTCGGCCACGGCGAGCGCGTCGCGGAACTCGCGGGCATACTGGCGCGTGCGGGTGTGGCGATGCGGCTGGAAGACGACGAGCAAGCGGCCGGCGTGCGTCTCGCGCACCCACTGGAGGAGCGCCGCGATCTCCGTCGGATGATGGGCGTAGTCGGCGAGCACGCGCAGGCCGGTGCGTTCGAAGAGGACGTCCTGCCGGCGACGGATGCCGCGCCAGCGGGCGAGCGGTTCGGCGACGAGCCCGCCCGTGATGAAGTGCGTGACCGCGAGCGCGAGCGAGGCGTTCGAACGGTTGAAGGTGCCCGCGACAGGCAGGTTGAACTGGCCCGCGGGGAAACGTCCGCCGAGCGCCACGACCGAGGAGGCATGACCGCCCTGCACGAGCCGGCAGGAGTAATCGCCTTCGTCGCCGACACGGATGACCGGCACCTTGAGGCCGGCGACGAGGCGCTCGAGGCGCGCGTTGCCGACGGGGATCACGACGGCGGAACGGGTGCGTTCGAAGAGCGCCCGGAAGACGGCCTCGAGCGCGGCTTCGTCGCGGTAATAATCGGGATGATCCCAGTCGAGGTTCACCGCCACGGTGACGTCGGGCGAGAACGCGCCGATCGTGCCGTCGCTCTCATCGACCTCCGCGACGACCCAGGGCGAAGCCGCCGAGGCGCGCGCGGGCGGGAAAGTCGGGTCGCGGAAGAGGCCGCCGAGCACGTAGCCGAAGTCGGCGCCCGCGCTGGCGAGCGCGGCGACGAGCAGGCCGCAGGTGGTGGTCTTGCCGTGGCTGCCGCACACGGCGACGAAGCGGCGCCCGGCGACGGCTTCGGCGAGGAGCTCGCCGCGGCGCAAGGTGCGCACGCGATGGCCTTCGGCGAGCGCGAGCGCGGGGTGGCCGGGCTTCACCGCGCTGGAGCGGCCGACGACGGTCGGACGACGGCCCGCGGCCCAGGGATCGCGCAGGAGCGGCACTTCGCCGTTGGCGAGCTGGAGCTCCATCGGGCTGCCGGTCGCGTCATCCCAGCCGGAGACTTCCCAGCCGTCGCCTTTCAGGTAGAGCGCGAGCGGGCCGACGCCCATGCCGCACGCCCCGAGCATCCAGGCGGAACCGCTCATGCGGCGGCGCCGCCGGCGAGGGCGACGGTCTCCGTGGCGAGGGCTTCCCAACGATTGCCCGCGTCGGCCAGCGCGAGCGCGTCACGCATGGCGGCGAGCGCCGCGTTGTCATGCAGGCGGCCGAAGACGAGCGCGGCGAGGCGATCCAGCTCCGCCTCGGGCAGAAGGAGCGCGGCGCCGGTCCGCGCGCTCTCGCGGGCGTTGGCCGTCTGGTGGTCGTCGGCCGCGGACGGCAGCGGGATGAGGACGGCGGGCGTCCGGCAGGTCGCCAGTTCGGCGAGCGTGCCCGCGCCGGCGCGCGCGACGGCGAGGTCGGCGGCGGAATAGGCCGCGGCCATCTGATGGCAGAACGGCAGGAACTTCACCACGGACTGCGGCGTCCGCACCTCGTCCTCACGGCCGCCGGGGCCGGTGAGGCAGAGCACGTGCACGCCGCGCTCGGCGAAATCCGCGAGATGGGCTTCGACCCAACGGTTGAGCCGGGCGGCGCCTTGGCTGCCGCCGACGACGAGCACGAGCCGACCGGCGGGCGGCAGGCCGAGCGCGCGACGCGCGGCCTCGCGGGCTTCGGGGCGGATCTCGGCGCGCACGGGATAACCGGAATCATGCTGTCGGTCCGCGGCGACGCCCGGCAGACGGACGCCCGTGGGCAGGTGGACCGACGTCGCGAAACGCGCGATCAGCCGCACGGCCTTGCCGGGGTGGCGGTTCGCCTCGTGCACGAGGACAGGCACGCCGGCGAGGCGGCACGCGATCGCGGGAGCGAGGCTCATGAAGCCGCCGAAACAGACGAGCACCGACGGACGGAACTCCCGCAGCAGGCGCCACGAAGACCAGACGGCGCCGAGGAGCGCGGGGAAGAAGAGCAGGCGGCCGACGAGGCCCGGGCCGAAGCCGCGACCCTTGCCCGGCACGAAGCAGAGGCGCGGGTAATGCGCGGTCATGCGCGCGTCGACGGCCTTGCGGCTGACGATCAGCCGGCATTCATGGCCTTCCTCGGTGAGCCGCTGGGCGAGGGCGATGCCGGGCGCGAGATGGCCGCCGGTACCGCCGCAGGCGAGCAGCACGCGGCTCATGCGCGCGCCTCCTTCGGCTCGAAGGCCGGCTGGCCCGAGGCGCGGACGCAGTTGAGGATCAGGCCCACCATGCAGGCCATGATCACGAGATTGGTGCCGCCGTAGCTGATGAACGGGAGCGAGATGCCCTTGGTCGGCAGCAGGCCGGTCACGACGCCCATGTTGATGAGCGCCTGGAAGACGAGGAAGAGCGTGGCGCCGAGGCAGACGTTGAAACGATAGAGGTCGGCGGTGTGGCGCATCGCGCGGTAGGCGCACCAGAAGATGCCGAGGTACGCCAGCGCCACGAGCGTCGTGGCGGCGAGCCCGTACTCTTCGCCGATGACGGAGAAGACGAAGTCGGTGTGGGCCTCCGGGAGGTAGGCGCGCCCCTGCAGGCCGTTCGCGGCGCCCTTCCCCGTCAGGCCGCCGACGCCGAAGGCCACCATGCCTTCGAAGAGCTGATAAGCCTCGTCGCCGCGTTTCTCCCACGGCTCGAGGAACGAAGTGAAACGACGCAGACGGTTGGGCCAGTTGAGGATCAGGACGGTGAGGCCGCCGAGGCCGATCAGGAAACTCGGGATGACGTAGGCCCAGCGGACGCCGGAGACCAGCATCATCACGCCGCCCACGGCGCAGCAGAGCAGGATCGTGCCGAGGTCGGGACCGAAGGCGATGCAGGCGGCGATGCCGAGCAGCACGCCGACCGGCTTGACGAAGCCTTCGCGGCAATCGATCCAGCCGCGGTCCGTGAAGATGAACGGCTTGCGGTCGCGCAGCCGGTAGAGCGGGAACTTGTTCGGCAAGGTATGCCGCTGCATGACCGCGAGGAAATGCGAGAGCACGAGGACCAGGGCGAGCTTGCCGAGGTCGGACGCCTGCAGGCGGAAGAAGCCGAAGTCGATCCAGCGCCAGGAGCCGTTGACCGAGACGCCGATGCCGGGCACGCGCGCGAGGACCATCAGCCCGCAAGCGCCCCAGAGGATCGGCACGCGCCAGGCGCGGGCCATGTCGAGGTCGAGCCGGAAGAACGCGAGGCCGGCGATGAACGCGACCGGCACGTAGGCCAGCTGGCGGTAGAAGGCGGCGGTGCGGTTGCTCGCCGAGAGCGAGATGCCTGCGCTGTACTGCACCATCAGGCCGAACAACGCCAGGGTCACGGCGAGCACGAAGATGCCGAGGGCGTACCCACCCAGGGCGCCCGGCTCCTCCTGCTTGACCTTGATGACCATGGCGTGCGGCGGCGCGGCGGCTTACTTCTTGTCCGGAGCGGCGACCGGGGCGGGCGCGGTGCCGGTGAGCGGGACGAGCTTGAGCGGAGCGAAGGTCGGGGCGGGCGCGGGCGCGACCTTCGGGGCGGCGGCCTTGGGCGCGGCGGCCTTCGGGGCGGCGGAGGGAGCCGAGGCCGACGGGATCGTCAGGACCTGGCCGGGCTTGAGCATGGCGTTCAGCGAGAGGCCGTTCGCCTTGGCGAGCGCGGAGATCGAGACGTTCTCGTTCTTGGCGACGCCGAAGAGCGTCTCACCCTTGATGACGGTGCGCTTGCCGCCCGGACCGACCGGACCGTTCGCGGAGAGCTTGGTCGGCGCCGGGGTCGGCAGACGGTCGGAAGGCACGGCGGCCGGAGCCGGCACGACGGCCGAGGGGACGGCGACCGGACGGGCGCCACCGGAGAAGGCGGCGGAGTCGCCGGGCTGTTCGAAGCCGCTGGTGCTGCGGCAGCCGTTGACGCCGACGAGGACGGCGATGACGCAGAGGTGCACGAGCACGACGGCGGTGACGGTGATGATGGGTCGCATGGTGGTGTGGGTGTTGGGACTGGGTGGGTTTGGTGTGAGAAAATCAGGAACGCTGGGAGAGGGCCGTGGCCGCGCGTTCGAAGACGAGGCCGCGCTCGGAGTAGCTGCGGAACTGGTCGAAGCTGGAGAAGCCCGGGCTGAGCAGGATCACGGCGGGACCCTGCGCGTCCTTGGCGGCGCCGACGACGGCGTCCTGCAGCGCCGGATAGCAACGGGCGGGTTTGCCGAGCTCGTCGAAGTGGCGCTTGAGCTCCTCGGCGGTCTCGCCGATCAGGCAGGCGGACTCGATGAGCGGGGCGATGCGGCGCACGAAACGGCCGAGGTCCCCGCCCTTCCACTTGCCGCCGCCGATCCAACGGACCGGGACGCTGAACTGCGAGAGCGCGGCTTCGACCGCGTGGAAGTTGGTGCCCTTGGAGTCGTTCCAGAACTCGACGCCCTTGTTCTCCGCGACCTTGCGCAGGCGGTGCGGCGGGAGCCGGAAGAGGCGGGCGGCCTCCTCGAGCTGACGGAGCGGCAGGCCGCGGGCCTGCCAGTACTTGACGAGCAAGGCCCAGTTCTCGCGCTGCGGCCAGCTGTCGAACACCGAACCGGCCGGCACGGTGTCCGTCACCTCGGCGCGCGTGGCGACGAGGGTCTCGGCGGGCAGTTCGATGCCGAAGGCGCGCGCGGCGGCGACGACGGATTCGCCGACGACGAGGATGCCGCCCGGCATCATGCGCTCGATCAGGCGGTACTTCGCCCGGAAATAACTCTCGAGCTCGCCGTGACGGTCGAGGTGGTCCTCGTCGAAGTTGGACCAGAGGACGGCCTCGGGCGTGAAGTGACGGAGGTCCTCCGCCTGGAAGGAGCTGACCTCGACGACCGCGAGGAAGGAGCCGTTGGAGACGGTGCGATGCAGCGAGGTGAGCGGCAGGCCGACGTTGCCGCAGGCGATGGCGTCGAGGCCGGCGCGCTTGAACGCGAACGAAAGGAACTCGGTGATGGTCGTCTTGCCGTTGGTGCCGGTCACGGCCACGGCCGGCCCCGTCCAGAGGAGCGCGCCGAAGTCGAGCTCGGTGAGGCAATGCAGGCCCGCGCGGCGGGCGGCGAGCAGCCACGGGTGCGTCTGCGCGAAGCCGGGGCTGTAGACGAGCAGGTCGTGACGCGCGGCCTCCTCGGGCCCGAAACCGCGGTTCTCGCCGCGCTCGTCGTAGATGACCGAGGCGAAACCGCCCGCGGCGAGCGAGTCGGCGACGGAACGGCCGCTGACGCCTTCGCCGAAGATGGCGGCGGGCCGGGCGAGCCGGCGACGGAGGGACTCGGGGAACTCGCTCATCGCAGCTTGAGGGAGAGCAGCCCGAGCAGGCCGCAGAGGAGCGAGAGGATCCAGAAGCGCGCCACGACCTTGGTCGCGGGCCAGCCCTTCTTCTGGAAGTGGTGATGGATGGGCGTCATCAGGAACAGCCGCTTGCCGCCCGTGCGCTTGAAGTAGGCGACCTGCAGGATGACCGAGACGGCTTCGACGACGAACACGCCGCCGACGATCGCGAGCAGGAAGGGCTGACGCATCAGGCACGCGACCGCGCCGAGCGCGCCGCCGAGGCCGAGCGCGCCGACGTCGCCCATGTAGATCTCCGCCGGCGCGGCGTTATGCCAGAGGAACACGAGGCTGCCGCCGAAGAGCGCGGCGCAGAAGACCGCGAGCTCGCCGGCGCCCGTGACATGGCGGATACGCAGGTAGGAGGCGAACTCCGCATGGCCCGCGAGGTAGGCCACCACGCCGAGGATGGCCGTCGTGATGAGCACGCAGCCGATGGCGAGGCCGTCCAGGCCGTCGGTGAGGTTCACGGCGTTCGAGCAGCCGACGCAGACGAGGATGAAGAATCCGCCCGCGACGGCGAGGCACGCCGCGAGGGGCCAGCCCAACGAACCCGCGGACCACAGCGGCTCCTTGAGGACGGGCAGCCAGATCTCGGCGAGGCCTTCGCGGTAAGCAGGGTCGAGCAGGACGATCCCGAAGGCGGTGAGCGCCACGAAACCCTGGCCCGCGAGTTTGAAGCGCGCGGAGATGCCGTCGGAGCTGCCGTGGCGGACCTTGAGCCAGTCGTCGTAGAGCCCGACGAGGCCCATGCCGACGAGGCACCAGAGCGAGGCGAAGACGAGGACGCCTGGCCGCGCCCAGAGGAGCACGGCGGGGATGGTCGCGGCGGCGATGATCAGCCCGCCCATGGTCGGCACCTTGCCGCCTTCCTTGGCGAGTTCACCCATGAGGGCCTTGGAACGCTCGGGCTGGCGCAGGCGCGCGAGCACGCCGATCAGCCGGCCGGAGAAGAGCATGCCCAGCAGCAGGGCCGTGACGCCGGCGAGGATCGCGCGGACGGTGATGTAGTCGAAGAGGCGGAAGGGCCCCCAGGCGTGGACGAGTTCGCTGAGACGGTAAAGCATCCTAGTGGAAGGTAAGCGCGGAGCGCAGGTGGGGAGGCAGGCAGCGTTCGAGCGCGAACGAGCGGCTGCCCTTGAGGAAGACATGGCCGCGATGGGCGGCCACGCGGGCGGCGGCCTCCTCGATCGTGGCGGCGAGGAAACCCGCCTCCGGGTGCGCGACTCCCTGCAGGAACGCCGCCGCATCGCCGCCGAAGGCGACCACGAGGTCGTCCGGACGGAGAGGCAGCTGCGCGCCGCAGTCGCGGTGGAGTCGCGCGGAGGTGGGGCCGAGCTCGGCCATGCCGCCGAGCACGAAAAGACGAGGTTCCGCCGAAGCCCGGCTGCGCCGGTCGAAGGCCTGCGCGGCGTCGAGCAACGAAGCCGGGCTGGAGTTATAGCAGTCGACGGTGAAGGTGCGCGGGCCGTCGACGTGCACGCTGCCGCGTCCGGCCGGAGGCGCCCAGGCCGCGAGCGCCGCGACGAGTTCGGCCGAGGTGCGGCCGGCGAGCTGCGCGGCGACGACGGCGAGCGCGGCATTGCGTGCGAGGCCGTCGGACAGCGGGCCGAGCGGGAAGGTCTCGCCATCGAGCACGAGCGTGCGGCCACCGTCGGCGGCGACGCCGAAGGCAGCCCGGACGAGCCGCGCGGGCGCGACCGCCGGGAGCGGCTCATCGCCGAAGGCCACCGCGACGGAGCGGGCGGCGTGGGCGGCGAAATCAGGCCAGGTGAGCAAGGCGGCGGGCAGCACGGCGTGGCCGCCGGGAGCAAGCGCGCCGACGAGCGTAGCTTTCTCGCGGGCGATGCCGGCGAGCGAACCGACGCCTTCGAGATGCACGGGGGCGACGGCGGTGATGATCGCGATGTCCGGGCGGACGACTTCGGCCGAGACGCCGAGTTCGCCCGGCAGGCTCATGCCCGCCTCGATCACGGCGTAACGGTGGCGGGCCGGGTCGGCGCGCAGCAGCATCAGCGGGACGCCGATGGTGTTGTTGAGGTTGGCCTCGGTCGCGAAGGCTTCGGCGCCGAGCAAGGCGGCGAGCAGTTCCTTCGTCGAAGTCTTGCCGACGCTGCCGGTGATGCCGATCACGACGCCGGGGAAAGCGGCGCGGGCGCGGGCGGCGATCCGGCGTAACGCGTCGAGCGGGTCGGCGACCACGAGCTGCGGCAACGGATCGGCGACCGGCCGGCCGACCAAGGCGCCCGCGGCGCCGGCCGAGCGGGCGGCGGCGAGGAAGTCATGGCCGTCGCGGCGCTCCGTGCGCACGGCGACGAACATCTCGCCGGCGCGCAGGGCGCGCGTGTCGATGCCGAAGCCCGCGACCGGTCCGGCGGGCGCGGCGGTCCAGCGTCCGTCCGCGCAGGCGGCGAGGTCGGCGGCGGCGTAAGCGAGGTTCATGCGGAGACGCCCCTCCGGAGCTCGAGGATCTCGCGCACGACCTGACGGTCGTCGAACGGGACCACGGTGTCGGCGAATTCCTGGGTCGTCTCGTGTCCCTTTCCCGCGATCACGACGCAGTCGCCGGCCTTCGCGGCGGCGAGGGCGCGGCCGATGGCGTCGCGGCGGTCGGCGACGAATTCGACGGAGGGCAGCGGACCGAGGCCTTCGCGCATGTCGGCGAAGATGCGCTCCAGCGGCTCCTTGCGCGGATTATCGGCGGTCGCCCAGGAAAGGTGCGCGAGGTCGGCGACGGCCTGGGTCATCGCGGGGCGCTTGCCGCGGTCGCGGTCGCCGCCGCAACCGAAGACGCAGAGCACGCGGCCGGGCGTGATGTCGCGGAGCATGCGCAGGGCGTTGCGGAGCGCGTCGTCGGTGTGCGCGTAGTCGACGAAGACGGGGAAAGGCTGGCCGGCGGCGACGCGCTCCATGCGGCCGGCGACGCCCGGGAAGGCGGCCAGCGCCGGCGCGAGCGCGAGCGGATCGCGGCCGAGCGCGGCGGCCATCGCGAGGGCGCAGAGGACGTTGGAGACGTTATAGTCGCCCGGCAGGGTCGACTTGAAGACCGCGGAGCGTCCCGCGTGGCGGACCGTGAAGACCGCGCCGCCGGTGTCGAGGGCGAGGTCCGTCGCGCGGACGTCGGCGTCCGGGGAAAGGCCGAAGGTGAGCACCGCGCCGCGGCGGCGGCAGGCTTCGGCGAGCACGCGGCCCGACGGGTCGTCGACGTTGATCACGCAGACGTCCGGCACCGCGCCGTTGCGGCCGTCGAAGAGCATCGTCTTGACGTCGAGGTACGCGGCGAGGTCGCCGTGGTAATCGACATGGTCGCGGGTGAGGTTGGTGAACGCGGCGACCTGGAAGCGGAAACCATGGACGCGATCCTGGTGGAGCGCGTGCGAGCTCACCTCGAGGCAGGCGCCCGCGCACCCGGCGTCGGCCATCTGGCGGAAGAAGGCGGCGAGGTCGGCCGAATCGGGCGTCGTCTTATAAGAGGGGATGGAGCGCCGGCCGAGGTGGTAACGGACCGTGCCGACCAGGCCCCACTGCGAACCGTCGTCCTGCAGCAGGTGCCGGAGCAACGTCGAGACCGTGGTCTTGCCGTTGGTGCCCGTCACGCCGACGAGGCGCAGGGCCTCTTCCGGGTGGCCGTAGAAGCGGCGGGCGACCTCGGCGAGCATCCGGCGCGGGTCGGCGACCTGCGCGGCGGCGACGGCGGGCAGGCCGGCGACGGGCTCGCCGGAGATGATCGCGGCGGCGCCGCGGGCGATCACGTCGTCGAGGAAGGCGTGGCCGTTGGCCCGCAGGCCCGGGAGGGCGAAGAAGAGCGCGCCCGGGATCACGCGGCGGCTGTCCGTCACGAT
>Ga0102903_1000735_pt1 | contig 11131 bp, 7 predicted proteins | sample Colrivmet1555C02_FD_78497 | JGI IMG/M metagenome (GOLD analysis project Ga0102903, IMG submission 78497) | Estuarine microbial communities from the Columbia River estuary - metaG 1555C-02 | ecosystem: Environmental > Aquatic > Marine > Intertidal zone > Estuary | place: USA: Columbia River... | reverse complement strand
TCCTCCCTGCAGCGCGATCACCGGCGACGGCTCCGTGCACCTCGAGATACCGGTGGCGGACATCCCCGGCGCGGCCACTGCCAAGGGGGGCTTCCAGGTCTCGGCGTGCGACGCGTGCGCGAAGCGGCTCGCAAGCATGGCCGCGGCGTGCGTGGAGCTCTTAGCCGGCACTGCCCTTCAGGAGCGCGCTCTGGACAGCTGCCACCCAGGCTGCTCACATTTTGAGCTGCGCATGGCCGAGGAAGCGGCCGCGGCCCTCGACCCCGAGCTTCGCGGTATCGTTGGCAGCATGCCGGGCTGCGACGCTGCCGATACCTACGCGAAGTGCGTATGCGAGGCGAGCCTGCCGCCGGGGCCACTTGCGGATGCGTGCGTGCGCTTCGCGGACCGCCTCATGTCAAGCCAAGAGAGCTTTCGCTTCCTGGCGCCCCCCACCAGCGAGATGAGGAGGCGCGTGCTGCTCTTCTGCGGCTGCCGAGCGATGGCCGCGCTCCGTGCGGGCGCGGGGTGCTCCGGGCCCGTTGTGGCGGCTGCCCGCGGAGAGGCCGGCGTGGCGTGTGCGGCGCCAGGCTGCGTCATCTACGCCCTCCAGAGGGCCGCCTCCAAGCGCCTGGAGCCCGGGCCCCGCTCGACCGACCAAACCCCGGCGCAGAAGGCCGCGGGCCGTGCGTGCGCTGCCAACGCCCACCAGGCGGCCCACGCTTCCCCGGCGGTGAAGACCGCGGCCCGTGAGCATCACCTCGTCGCTATGGCAGCGCGGGCAGAGGTGGTGGCCGAGCTGTTTGCGGCGGCGGCAGCGTGCGAAGCGCAGGGGGCGGCGGTGGCCACCGCGGCCGCCCAGGCAGCGCAGGCAGCGGTGGCCGCCGGCCACGGCGAGGCGCCCGAGGCTGGGGTCGGCCGTGGCTTGCGTGAGAGCGCGGCGCTCGAGGCCGCGTCAGAGGCCGCTCGGCTGTGCTCCGGCTCCGCGGCTGCCGCGACCCACGCCCACGCGGCTGCTGTGTCGGCGGTGGCGATGCAGCTCCGGACACACGACCGCCTGGCCGCTAGGTTTCTCGAGCGCGCGCTGCCGAGCACGCGGCGCGCGGAGGCTGCGAGCGCGGCAGCGAGCACTGCGGCGGAGCTGGCGAGCGCGGCAGCGGCTACTGCGGCGCCGGGGGCGCGACTTCGCGTGCTCGAGGCGGAGGCAAAGGCGGCAGCAGATGCAACCTCGCGCCTCGAGCGCTGTGTTGAAGCTGCGCATGACCTAGCTGCGGAGGCGAAGGAGGCGGAGGAAGAGGCGGCGAGGGACGCGGCAGAACGGGAGGCGGAGGACACGGCGGCTATAGAGAAGGCCGAGGCCGCGATGCCGCGGAAGCAGCGCCAGAAGGCCGCCCGCCAGCGCGAGAAGGCCTCCCGTGAACGCGAGGTCAAGCGACAGAAGATGGCAACCGGCCGCCTACGCCAGCACCAGGTGGCATCATGGCCAGCAGCGAGGGCGCAGCAGGCTGCGGCGATTGCCGAGCGGCTCCGTGGCCTTCTTGGCCGTGCGCTGCAGCGGTCGGAGGCCGCGGAGAAAGCCCGGGCGCACGCATCAGCCATGGCAGCTGCGACCGAAAGCGCGGTCCCCGTTGCAGCAGCGCACGAGGCGGCCGCGGCGACCGCGGCAGCGGCAGCCGCAGTGGCGGCAGCGGCGGCGGCAGCCGCGGCAGCGCGCGCGCTGGAGCCGTACAGCGGCGATAGCGGCGGCGGCGGCGGCGGCGGCGGCGGCGACGGCGGCGGCGGCCGCGGTGGCCGCGGTGGCCGCGGTGGCCGCGGTGGCGATGAGTGCCACTCGCACGACTGGCGCCAGCTGGTTCTTCGCGCGATGCTTGCACAAGGGGGCGGCAGCGGCGGCGGCGACGGCGGCGGTAGGGACTCAGGCGACAGCAGCTGCGACGACGACGACGGTGGTGGCAGTGGCAGCGGCAGCAGCAGCAGCAGCAGCAGCAGCAGCAGCAGCAGCAGCAGCAGCAGCAGCATTCCCACGTGGCTGGGCAGTCGCCGTCGCCGCCGCAGCAGCGGCCCGCTGCCCCGTGCGTTTGCCGCTTGCTCGGTGTTCCTCGGGAGCCTTGCCGGTGCTGTGTTCACGACAGGCGAATACGGAACCGGGTACTACGAGGAAGTGCAGATGGCCGCGTCGGAGGGAGACAAGGGCGCGGGCGTGGCAGCGGGCGAGGAGGAGGCGCGCAGCGACGAGGAGGGGCGCCTCAACGACGGCCGCCTCAACGACAACGACGACGACGACGACGACGACGACGACGGCGAGGAGGACGACGAGGACGACGAGGACGACGAGGACGACGAGGAGGAGAGGGCGCAGCAGCTGCTAGCGCGGCGGCCCCGCCTCGACGACGACGACGGCCGCCTCGGCGACCGCCTCGACGACGACGACGGCGGCGACGACGAGGAGGAGGAGGGCGAGGAGGAGGACGAGGAGGGCGAGTGCTGTGGCGACGAGGGCGTTGGCGGCGGCGGCGAGGAGGGGGCGCCTTCAGTTCCGTGCTCAGTGGCCTGGCGCTTGCAAGTCCCCCAGCCCAGTGTCTCTGTCGGTTTTGAGAGAAGCGCGCTCGTGCTGAAGAGCGGGCAAAAGCGCGGCCGGCGTGGTGGCGAAGGCAGCTGCGGCGGTGTCAAGGCAGAAGCGCGGCGCCGGGGCACCGTCGTGCAGGCGGCGCTCCTGTTCAAGTTCAAGATTGAGAACTTGGGCAGCTGGAGGCAGGCCGAGATGGACAACCGCTGCGCGCCCTGCCCTAGTCGAGCGGGGACGCGCATGCCGATTGGCGGCTGCCCTCCAGGCGTCGTGGCATCTGAGCTTGACAAGCTGAGGCATCCCATCTCGGCTTCTCAGAGCCCAGTGGCCAATGCAGTCGGTAAACGTACGATAGCCCGGTACCAAGGCGAGTGCGTGAGAATGCCGCCTTTCGTGAGTTGGGTTTAGGTCTTGGGGTTAGGGCTAGCTAGCCCCAAAGCTCGCGCGTTGATTTGATTTGGGCTTTCGAGCCACAGAGGGGAGTTGGTTTAAAAGAGGCTTAGGGTAGGTGGCACAAGAGCTTGATTGGGCAGTATTTTAAAGTATTTCCCGAAAATATTGGAAAATTCCATCATCCCAACACACAACCTCGTTCAATTAGCCTCGTTCAGTTCTCGTGATGTCCACATTCGTCGATGGCAAACTCGAATTGCGCTTCCTGCGATCGCTCTTGTGCGGGGAATGGGACTGTGCGAAGCGCGCCGTCGATCGCGCCCCAACTGGCCCCCGAGCGCACCGCCCTCTTCCTGGAACAACGGCACCGCCTTCATCCATCGACATAGATGCGTTCGGATTCGCGATTTCGCGCGCTGCATTTGACAGCCACTTTCCGGACAGCTTTGGCATTTCGATTGGCGGAGGTACTGTTCCGCGGTCGAGTGTCGATCTGAGCTCAACTGGTGAGGTGCGGTTTGTCGGAACGTCAAATGCAAACTTGTACGTCCATGTCCCTGCCGAGGAGTATACGCGTCTGTTTCAGCACCTCCCGCCATCCGCGCCATCGATTCATCGGCTTCAGGCGTCCGCGACTGCGCGCTTCACGATGCCGATGCCGATATTCAAGTCAGCACTTGCATCGGCGAATATCTCGGAGCTTGTTGTCACGTGCTATGGGCTGAAAGACGCGATTGACGTGGCGTTTGCCCCAGGCACCTGCACGCCGTCGGCAATTGAAATCCCGAGCCACTTGCAGTGGCTACGCGCGTGCATATCGAGCTCCTTTGGTTCGCGCCTCGACATTGGGGTTGTGTGGGACAACAACCACGACGCGCCGCTGTTCTCTCGGCCAGGTGGAAGCGACAAAACCGGCATGCGCATTTTCCCAGTCCATGTGGTTCTCCAGGCCACAACAAAACTGATGAGGTACATGCGATCGACGCCGGCGGACCCGCTGGCCGACTGCTTGCCTCCTGGTGGCTGGCTCTCGGGGGGCTTCCACGTCCCAGCCACATTTCTACGGCGAGCTGTGCCAGTGCACCACGCCACCGTCTCGCCCGTGTCGAACGGCGATTTCTATGATCGCGGCGTGCTTCTCCATCCCACAAACCTCGCTGCTGGAGCCGGCATTGGGCGGTCAGGCGTCGCTTCCGTGTCTCTGTACAACCACCATGTCAAGCATGCTGCGGTTGCGGTTGAGCCCGAGAGGGGCTACACGAAAATGGGGTGGGATCTGGAACAGCGCGCGGCAAGGTCGTGGGTGCGTGAATTGGATGCTCTCAAATCGGCGGCCGCGCTGGAGCGGACGATGGGCACGGGCCAGTTCGGTGGCGTACGCGCAGAGGCCAAAGTGGTGATCGAAGGGCGGAGCTACGCGTTTGAGCGAGCCGTGGGCGACGGCTTGAAGGCGGCCCTCTTCGTTGGAAGCACCGCCGGCTCCGGGATTCAGCTGGATGCGGCGATATCAAAGGACACTGCAGATGGGCTGCTTGCTGCTGCGCTTGAACTCGCCGAGGGAAGGCGCGGGCAGCAGGACCTCGGCCTGCACATCCAGGGTGCCATAAGCCAGCTTGGCTACAGCGTCCTAAAGGCTACAGCTGCGCGGGAATACTTCATTCGCGGAGACCCCTTCAAGCGGCTACTTGTTTCCTGGCGTGCCGCAGTTGCCCTGCAGGCCCGAGCGCGCGCCGCCGAGGCTTCATCGTCATCGTCATCGTCATCGTCATCGTCATCGCCGTCGCCTTTAGCCCTGCGGGCCCGGGCGCGCGCGGAAGAAGCGTCGTCGTCGTCGTCGTCGTCGTCGTTTTCGTCGTCGTCGTCGTCGTCGTTTGCGGCGCCCGCGCTGCCGGCGTTGCTCCTGCCCGCGCTGCCGGATTTGCTCCTCGAGCTTACTGCGCACGAGCGCGACGCGGCATACGCGTACCTCTCGGTGACCTCGGGCCTCGAGCTGCTCACGAACTCCGCGGCCCGTCGACGGTTTGAGCGTCCTGCTTGTATTAGCGTGCTCGATTACACAACTGGAATCGGGGATGATCATGCGACGTACAGCGCCTCTGTGTCAATTCCTGGAGAGGATCAATCACGAGTTCTTGCCGTTGGAAACCTCGCCGAGACATGCTTTGCCTTTGAGATACATCAGGCCTTTCTGTCTCTTGCGAACGAGCGCGCGAAGCGCATTCCAGAATCGCGCGTGCGGACTCTCGGGTTCCGAATGGGAGAAGGGAAGAAGAAGTCGTTTCGCATCGGCCCTGTGCGCGGAATCGACTCGGAGTCGCCGGGTGGCGTCGTGGGCGCCGAAGCACGAGCTGTCGCTCAATCGCACGCCGCGAGCACACTGGTGTGGCGTCACTTCAGCGACATGAACGAGGCGATCACTCGCCAGTTGGAAGGGATTCCTCTGAAAAAAGCGGAGGTGACCAGCGCGGTCCGGGCGCTCTACATTTCCCGAGGCGATGAGTCGGCCGCCGCTTACCACAGATTTCGGTCGGCGGTGGTGGACTTTCTCCGGGCGCGGCACCTTATCCAGCGCCGGATCCTTGGCCGGCGCATCTTCGAAGAGTTTACCCTTCGCGGCGGCGGTGCTGAGCGCCGCGCGGCCACCGCCGGGCCAGTGCCCACCGCTGTCGCCGCCGCGTCGCCGCCGCGGCCTGCGGCACTGCAACTCGGCCAGCTGCCCAGCCCGCCCAGCCCACTCACTGGGGACCTGGCGCGGCGCATGCGGCTGCGGTTGCAGTGCCTCGAGGCGGCGCAGCGCAGCCCTACCGCGGCATCACCCCTGGCCTCTTCGGTGGCCTCTCCTTCTGCCCCATCGGCGCTGAGCCGAAGCCCACTCATGGGGGATCTAGCAGAGCGCCTGCGCTCGCAGGCGCAACTGCAGAGGCGGAGCCCGCCTCAGATTCCCCCGCGGGCTTTGGCATTGCTGCTTCAGCCACGCCCGGGCGCTGAGGAGGCCAGTGACGAGGGCAGCTTTCATGATAGCAGCAGCAGCAGCAGCAGCAACAACAGCGGGGCCAGCAGCCTGGACCGCAGCTGGCTGAGCGAGACGGACGAGCCCCGATTTGCGAGCGTCTAGCTGTTCATTTTGGCGGCGTGGCGCGCAGCTGCTCAGCGGCCTTGTGTGTCTGCAGAGAAGTATGCAGAGTCGCGGGGCGGGGCGCGTTGCGCGTGGGAGCTAGTCATGATCACAGGGCTAGCCACTTTCGACACCATAATCATGATGGCACGTAGCACGTCCCTCTCTCGCGGAAGCACGCGCCGGGGCTGGCTCGCCATGGTCGTAGCTCACGGGCACGCCCCAGCCCGCGCTTTTGTTTCACGCCCCTAAAGCACAGCAGGGCTGTCCTGCGAGCACTGAAGTCGGGGTGAGCGATCCACCAGGACCTTCATCAAGTAGGTCGGGATGCGGTCGTACTCCTCGTAACTCTTCATCCAGGAGACGCGGCCGCCGATGCTTATGTGCGAGTAGTGCTTGAGCGCTCGGTCGAGGTAGACTACCCCTACCCCCGTCACTCGAGAGTCAGTTATGCCGATCCGGTCCCCATCATTGTCGCTCGGCAGGATAACCTGGAGCTGGAGTTCTGCCCCGGCGCGGCGCGGTGGCAATGGGCGGTGCGAGAATGAGCAGAGCTTAAGGAGGTGAGCGCGGGCGGGGATGTAGCGTGGGTAAGGGTGCGTTCAGTTGCTTACTTGAGTTGACCCAGGAGACCACCAGCACTGCTGTCATCGTGCGGTTTGTGAAGCACTGCCACGCGCCCTCGTCGCCGTACATCGCCAGCTCCTCAGGCCCCGCCTTGCCGCGCATGCGCTCCCGAAGCTCACCCAGGGACAGTAACGCCGAGGCGGTGCCGGGGTTTTCGGCCTCGCATACGTCTCGACGGGGCCGCTTGGGGTGGCTCTGTGGGGGCCGGCGGGAGAGGGGGGTGGCGATGGCAATGGGAGGGGCGAGTGAGCAGAGCATAGCTGAAGGTGGCCAGCAGCAAGGAAAGGAGGGAAGGGGGCGTGGGTTTAGGGTGGGTTCGAGGTGGCAGCGCGGCAGTGGCAGCGCGGCAGTTGCTTACTCCGCTGAGGTTTTGTAGCTCTCTGGCGGCCTTCTTCTGCTTTGCCGCGGCTTTGGTTTCTTCTTCATGTGCTAAAGCACGGTGGGCGGAGAGCATGTCGTCGTTCGCGCTGTCTGCCCACCTTCCTCTTTCTGCCTCCACGTACTCTTTCATGCCGGTGATGTCGGTGCCGAGGAGCCCCTCTTCCTCCGTCTCCTCAAAGGTGCTGCGGAGCTTGGTTAACTCTTGCAGCTGCTCGTGATCGCTGTGGGTGCTGCGAGCACGAGGCGCCACCACCTCAAGAAAGTACATAAAATAAAACGCGCAGTTGGAGTCTTTTGGGTTGTCCCACATCCTCACCTGCTCCTCGTCGACGGAGCAGGCTTTGGCCAGCGCACAAGTGCACTTGCCCGTGCGGCCGAACTGGAGCGCTTTAGCGAGCAGAGAGTCGAACTGCAGGGCCGCCGTCTCCACTGTGGACTCCGCTGCGGGCTCAGCGGCGAGCAGGGCAGGTGTGGACAGGAACTGCAGGGCCGCCGTCTCCACTGTGGGCTCCGCGGCGGTCTCCGCGGCGGGCTCCGTGGCGGGCTCAGCGGCGAGCAGGGCCACCGCCTCCACTGTGGGCTCCGCGGCGGTCTCCGCGGCGGGCTCCGTGGCGGGCTCAGCGGCGAGCAGGGCCACCGCCTCCACTGTGGGCTCCGCGGCGGCCTCCGCGGCGGGCTCCGCGGCGGGCTCAGCGGCGAGCAGGGCCGCAGCCCTCTTCTTAGCAATTCTAGCCCGGTCATTCTCACGTACCAGATCAGCCTTTGCCACGCCCCAGCGCCCCACTAGAATAAGCCTGTGCGTTATCCACCACGCTGGTTCTGGTTCTCCTTCGACGGGAGGTTCAGGGAGTCCGAGCAAGAGGTATGTTTCCCGAATGACACTTGGCATCTTTTTGCGGTACGTATCTGACATCAGCGGCGAGCAGTAATATCTCAGCGCGCCCATGACCGTCCGTAGCGTCGTGTCGTCCAGAGTTCCCTCGAAGTGGTTTAGAATGGCGCGCTGGTGCACTTCCCACCAGGGAGCAGGCCCGTGTTCTTGGGGGGATCCAAGAGCCGCATGTGCATCACTGAGGGCTCTTTGCATTCGCTTTTCAGCCTTATTCCATTCGTCCCACGGCCTGGTCGTTAAAAACAGCCATTTTCCCACCGCGTCAAGGGCCAAAGCGCGCCCCGCATCGCTCAGGGCCGCTTGCATGGCCGTGGCTGGCTGCGTTTCTTGGAGGGTTTCTTGGAGGGTTCCGGCGGCGCGGCAGCGGCAGCTCTCTACATGTTGACTACTGCCCATGTGTCCGAGTAGTGATCTGTATCACATGTACTTTCCCCCCATTGTTAATTAGTAATGGGTTCCATGTATTCAATGGAACGGAAAAGACTACTGCCCATGTGTCCGAGTAGTGATCTGTAACACATGTAGTTTCCCCCCATTCTTAATTAGTAATGGGCTCCATGTATACAACGGAACGGAAAATTTGTTAATTATTAATGGGCTCCATGTATTCAATGGAACGGATGAAAAGTAGTATTTCCGACTGCAAGAAAAATTGTGCTGATTAAAATAAGCAGATCACCATGTCGTCAGCATCGTCGTACGCTTTCTACAATGCCGCGTCAACGGCGCTGTCTAATGCCGCGTATAAAAATGCGCTCGTGGCGTTGTTCTTTTTGTTTTACTTTGAGGTAGGTCACTCGTGTGTAAGCAGTCACGACTATAGTCGCGGCTGTGTACGACTGGCTAGGGGCCTTTGGGCCTTGCTTGCCTGCCCGGTCCTGAGTGGTTCTTTGTTTCTTTTTGCGTCGTGCGTGTGGCAGGGCAGCGTGCACGGACGCGCGGGGCACTACAAAAAACGCCGGTACGTTTGCCATGCCTTCATGCAGGGGTGCCGAGATGTCGGGGAGACAGCGCCTCTTCCCGCTGCGACAGCGACGCACGTGGAGCGCAAGAGGGCCTTGGCCATCTTGGGCTCCAACTTGGCGGCTGTACGCAGCCTTCGCGAGCTATCTTGGGATCCCCCGGAGCTGGCTGTCTTCGAACCGGGGGCCATGGAGGTGAGGCACCTGCGCGCCCTGTGTGGCTACTCGCAAACTGCTGCTGCCTGACTTGTCTCTTGCCGCACTGCGCAGGGGTGCGTTTTCGACGAGCTGGAGCTGGTGCGGACGATCGAGGAGTCTCTCGATGCGTCGCTCGAGAAAGTCGGCGTGGTGCGGCCCAACCCGGCGCATGGGCGGGCCAGTCTCTGGCGCACCCTTGCGGCGGCGGCGGAGGCGGCGGCGGCGTTGAGGGCGGATGACGAGGTGGACGACTTGGGCGCGGAGGATGACGAGGAGGAGGAGGAGACGGCGGGTACACAGCAACACAAGCCGCAAAAGAGGGCGGCTGCGGATGATGCGGAGGTGCATCGACAGAAGACCGAGATGAAACGGAAGGCGGCAGCAGCTGGTGAGAAGAAACGGAAGGCGGCAGCTGCTGACGCCGCTTGCGAGCTGGAGGCGGCGGAGGCGCACAGCGACGACGACGAGGAGGAGGAGGAGGAGGAGGAGGAGCAGGAGGAGGAAGAGGAGGAGGAGGAGGAGGAGGAGGAGGAGAGGGCGGGCTGGGAGATTTCCGTTTTGGAGGTCAGTTTCCTGGGCTGCTGCTTTGTGCATTGTGCTTTGTGCACCGCTGATAGGTTTCGCTCGAGCTCTTCTCATGTGTGGTGCTCCTTGCTCTGCATGCACCGCTGCTATTTGTACCGCTTCTTTTGTGCGCGCACGCGCAAAGGTGATGCTTGAGCTCGCCCGCGCCAGTGCGCCTGCTGCCGACGACTGCGGAGGCGACAGCTGGGCTCCGGCGTTGAAGCCCCCGATGGACTTCTTGCCCGCCTACTGCTCTTTCTTCCCCGCCGCGGTGCTCTTCATCTTAGCTGGGTTGAAGTACCCGTCTGCCTTTCTCGAGCTCGTGAAGCTCTTTTCCGTGGGGATTGGGACCAGCCCGGCTGCTTTTCGGTCTTGGGCGGGGCATGCCTTCACTTTGAGGTGCGTTGCGGGGGGCAGCGTGTGATGTGATGTGTGTGTGCGCAGCGCAGTATGCAGCGCAGTACTCACCCCTTGCCTGGGTTGGTGCTCTGCTCCCCGCCCACCCACACGCAGCTGGAGTGGCTTGGAGAGCCCTGCCCCTCCTCCCCTCTTCCCTTCCCGCATGCGCGCGCGCGCGCTTATGTACCAGGTCAAGGGCCGCCTCGCGCGCCTGTACCGCGCCTTCCCGAGTAGCTTCTTCGCTGAGTTCACACGCTTTGACCTGAAATGCGGCCAGCGCGTGTTCACGTCCGGGGTGGCCTACATAAAGTGCGCCACCGGTCTCATCAGCGAAGTTGTGCGCATCGCGAACGAGATCAACCTGCGCGGGTTCAAGTCCGCGGGCTACAACACGCGATATGTCGTTCGCAAGGTGCGGTGGTGCCTCACCGCGTGGGCGAGCTGCGACGCCCCTGTCACGCACGGCGCTCACTCTCCCTTTCCCACTCCCACTCCCCCCCTCTCAACAAGCAAGATGTGCGAGGTGTTCATGCCGGAGTCTGGCACCAAGAAGGAACTCGGCCTCTTTTGGGTGGGCGTGTTCGTGTCGGCCTTACGGCGGGTGTCTCCGGACCAGGGCGGCTACGTCGGGTGGTGCGAGGGCCAAGGGTGCTCCACGGCGGTGGAGCTGATGGAGATGCACGAGTGGGCTTGCTCGGCGCATTTGATCAGCATGTTCGCGTGCATCTTCAAGGCGGCGGTGAAGGCGAAAGTGAGCAGTGCTGCGAAGTTGGACCGTGCCGCATTCGTCTCGGCGCAAGAGCTGTTCAAGAGCGAGCAAGATGGCCTGCAGCCGAACCACGCACTTGTTCTCCGGTCGTTGAAGGGCTGGGCGGCGGCGGTGAAGCCGCTGGTGCAGGAGAGCGACGCCGCAAAGTGGACCTATGCTGATAATGATGATGGGGGTGATTAAGCTGCGCGCTGTTGTTGTTGCGTTGGCTAGAGCGAGCTGGGTGAAATGGGGCTTGGGGCGTGGGGCAAGTTGCAGGGTAGCGCAACACTGCGGGCACGAGATG
>Ga0102903_1000710_pt1 | contig 11365 bp, 10 predicted proteins | sample Colrivmet1555C02_FD_78497 | JGI IMG/M metagenome (GOLD analysis project Ga0102903, IMG submission 78497) | Estuarine microbial communities from the Columbia River estuary - metaG 1555C-02 | ecosystem: Environmental > Aquatic > Marine > Intertidal zone > Estuary | place: USA: Columbia River... | reverse complement strand
TCCTGGCCAAGGCAGCAACAACTCTTGTCCGAATCCAGCAGCGCGAAGTCCCTTGTTTCGGGCTCGCCCTGACAACCACTCGCTTAAACCGATTGCGTTAAGTTCAGCTATCGCTCTTGGAGTTAAGCCATCACCACATGGCTTATCGCGAGGAAAAACTGCGGAATCAATCAATACAACTTGGCGACCAGCGCGCGCTGCATAAGTTGCAGCGGAAGAACCCGCAGGTCCAGCTCCTACAACTAATACGTCGGTATTGATCTCGCTCACCCTTTTATTCTCTCGCGTTATTTGATGAAGTGCATATTTGTATTAGTACTAGGAAACTATTAGTGAGACACGGAAAACTTCTGAGGTGAAACTACGGAGTGAGCGTCGGTCCCCAGATTTCAGCTGATCCAAAGGATCTGCATACTGAAATTGGGGACGCGAGCGGAGCGTTTCAACGAAGAAGGTTTTGCGGGTCGTAACAAAGAGCCACGAACTAAGAACTAAACAACACCAAATAATCGATCGCCAGCATCGCCAAGACCTGGAACGATGTAGCCCTTTTCGTTTAACTTCTCATCAACGGCTGCAGTTACTAATGTGACATCGACATCGCGACCAGCAAGGGCTGCTTCAACAGCAGCTATACCTTCTGGTGCAGAGAGTAAACAGATTGCAGTGATTTGATTAGCGCCACGTTCCAGCATTAAGTCAATTGCAGCGATCAAAGTTCCACCGGTGGCCAACATTGGATCAAGTAAGAAAACTTGGCGACCCTTTAGGTCTCCGGGAATGCGGTCAGCGTAGGTAGTTGGTTGCAAAGTGTCATGATCGCGAACCATGCCAAGGAATCCAACTTCAGCTGTCGGTAATAGTCGTGTCATGCCATCGAGCATTCCTAAACCAGCGCGCAAGATTGGAATTACAACCGGAGTTGGCGCAGCAAGTCGAACACCTTGGGCGGGAGCAACTGGAGTTTGAACTGTCACTGCTTCAACACGAATCGAACGGGTTGCTTCATAAGCCAGAAGTGTCACCAATTCGTCAGCTAACCGGCGAAATGTCGGAGAATCGGTTCGCTCATCTCGCAATGCAGTTAGCTTGTGGGAAATCAGTGGGTGATCAGTAATTAGTTTGCGCACGTGCTCACAATAACTGCAGCCACCGGGTTTCCAGAGTCTGGATCAGGATTTTGTTATCAGTGTGACTGGTGTGACTAAATGTCGACTTAGTCGATTACAGATTGGTGACGGTTGTCTTAACAAGTACGCCAACTGCGCGTTAAAAAGTCACACAACGTACACTTTCTGTAGGTATTGCGAATGTCGCAGTGTCGTTAAGAGAAGAGGAGCCCTCAGTGTTGAAGGGTGTAAAACTTGCCTCCGTCCTAGCTGTAGCCTCACTGGCACTTGCAGCATGTGGATCAAGTGGCGAAACCGCAGAAAGTGCAGCTCCAGTTGAGACTGCTGCAACTGCAAGCGTCAAGGTTGGAATGGCCTATGACCAAGATGGTAAGGGTGACGGCTCGTTCAACGACGCTGCATTCGCTGGTCTTTCAAAGGCTCAGACAGATCTTGGTGTTGAAATCAAGGAAGTTAATTCAGGATCAAGCGCAACTGATGCTACTCGCGAAGAACTACTAACCCTTCTTGCTGATGGTGGATACAACCCAGTTATCGCAGTTGGATTCGCATACAGCGCAGCACTAGCTGCAGTTGCTCCAAAGTTCCCAGAGACAACTTTCGCAATTGTTGACTCAGTTGTTGAATCACCAAACGTTGGATCATTGATCTTTGCTGCAGAGCAGGGTTCATACCTAACTGGTGTAATCGCAGCAACTGCATCGAAGTCAGGCGTTATTGGCTTCATCGGTGGCATGGAAATCGATCTAATCAAGGCTTTTGAAGCTGGTTACATCGAAGGTGCAAAGTCTGTTAACCCAGACATCACTATTGAGTCCAAGTACATGGGCGCTGCAGGCGACAACACAGCATGGAACGTGCCTGAAAAGGCAAAGACTGCAACTGATGGCATGATCGCCAACGGTGCAGACGTTATCTATGCTGCTGCTGGTGGTTCCGGTCTAGGTATGTTCCAGTCTGTAAAGGCTGCTGCTGATGGCGGAGCAACTGTATGGGCAATCGGTGTTGACTCTGATCAGTACACAGTTCCAGCACTTGCTGAATACAAGGACATCATCTTGACATCCATGTTGAAGCGCGTTGACGTAGCTGTATACGACGTAATCAAGGGCTCAGTCGATGGCGCACCACTTGTTGGTGTCCAGGCCTTCGACCTGTCTAAGGATGGCGTAGGTTACGCAACATCCAACTCTGCTGTATCTGAATTCGCTGCTGCTGCTGATGCTGCTGCAGAGAAGATCAAGTCCGGCGAAGTTGTAGTTGGTACAACCGTTCAGTAATAAATCACTGCAGTGAGGCTCGGGTGGAAATCTCCACCCGAGCCTCACTTTTTGTTTCGGGAAGTCGTAAGTTTAGGTAGTAACAAAATCTGAAAGGCGCGGTCGAAGCTAATGAGCCAAAGTGCACTAGCGGTTGAACTCAAAGGGATCTGGAAGCGGTTCCCTGGAGTTATTGCAAATAGCGACATCAACTTAAAGGTTGCTTCTGGAACCGTTCATGCCATCGTCGGTGAGAACGGTGCGGGCAAGTCCACATTGATGAAGATTCTTTACGGCATGCAAAAAGCTGATGAAGGAACGATTTCAATCAACGGCAGCGATTTAGTTTTTAACTCACCATCCGATGCAATCGATTCAGGTATCGGCATGGTGCATCAACACTTTATGTTGGCCGACAACTTCACAGTTTTAGAAAACATTGTTTTAGGTAGCGAGCCCAAGAATGGTATCCGCTTAGATTTTGCCAAAGCTCGCAAACAGATTTCCGAAATTGCTGCCGAGAATGGTCTGGCTGTAGATCCAGATGTTTTAGTTAGTGAACTTGGTGTTGGCGATAGACAACGAATTGAAATTCTCAAAGTGTTGTATCGCGGCGCAAAGATTTTGATTTTAGATGAACCAACTGCGGTTTTGGTTCCACATGAAGTTGATGAATTATTCAATACACTTCGCGATCTTAAAAAAGAAGGTCTCACAGTAATTTTCATCAGTCACAAACTCGATGAAGTTTTATCCATCGCAGACGAGATCACTGTGATTCGCCAAGGAACCACAGTTGGCAGCGTTAACCCACATACTCAAAATGTCTCGGCGCGCGACCTGGCAGAGATGATGGTTGGAAATGAATTACCAACTCCAGAAGCTGTTGGCGACACAATTCGAGATGAAGTAGTTCTGAATGTTGAAAATCTCTCGGTGTTTGCCAAGGGTGGCAAAGCATTAGTTGATGACATCTCCTTCCAGATTCGTGCCGGTGAAATTGTTGGCATTGCAGGTGTCGAAGGTAATGGTCAGGCGGAGATTCTTGATGCTTTGATGGGTATCGAGTCAGCAACCGGCCGCGTGCAGTTTAAAGACGAGGACATTACCAATAAGTCAACGCGTCATCGCCGCGAACTTGGGATTGGATTCATTCCCGAAGACCGGCATCGCCAAGCATTAATGCTTGAAGCCCCACTTTGGGAAAACCGAATGTTGGGACATCAAACTAGGTCACCAAACGCTAAAGGTATTTGGCTAACACCGCGCAGTGCTAAGGCCGATACCAAGCGAATCGTTGAAGAATACGACGTGCGTACTCCGAGTATCGACGTGCTTGCCAGCGCACTATCCGGTGGAAACCAACAGAAACTTATTGTTGGTCGCGAAATGTCAGGTGAGCCAAAGTTGCTTATTGCTGCACACCCAACTCGTGGTGTTGACGTTGGTGCGCAAGCGGCAATCTGGGATCACATTCGACATGCCCGTCAATCTGGTTTGGCGGTTTTGTTGGTATCAGCAGACCTTGATGAATTAATTGGTTTGAGTGACAACATCAAAGTCTTGCTGCGAGGAAAGTTTGTGGCGGACGCAGATCCAGCCACGGTGACACCGCAAGAACTTGGAACCGCAATGACCGGTGCAGGAGAGGCAGCCTAATGAATCTTCGCAGAATTGGAATGAGCCTGATTGCACCAGCAATTGGATTGTTCATCTCACTAGCCGCAACTGCAGTTATCTTGATTGCAATTGGTGCCAGCATTTCAACCGTATTCTCCTCGATGTGGAATTACGGAACTTCACCGCGAGCTATGTCGTTGATGCTTAACTTGGCAACAATCTATTTCTTAAGCGCGTTAGCAGTTTCTATTGGCTTCAAAATGAATTTGTTTAACATCGGTGTTAATGGTCAATACGTACTCGGTGCACTGGCTGCGGCAGTAGTTGCTAGTAACTTAACTTTGCCGAAGGTTGCCTCAGTTACCATCACAATTTTGTCAGCAATGTTTGTCGGTGCGCTATGGGCTGGAATTGCAGCGTGGTTGAAAGTAGCTCGCGGAGTTAGCGAAGTTATCTCCACAATCATGTTGAACTTTATTGCAATCGGAATCATCAGTTACATAATTGTGCGGACTCCAATTGGTACCGAAACTAGTTTGAACATTCGTGGTACCGCTGCGATTCCAGAATCGGGAATGCTTCGCGGCATTGCGTTTATCGATCCAGGAACTCCAATCTATGGATTCTTTTTCATCTCGATAGTTATCGGTATTGCATATTGGTTCTTACTAAATCGCACCCGCTTTGGTTTTGATCTGCGAGCAACTGGAAAATCTGCTACCGCAGCCCGTACTAGTGGCGTGCAATCTAATCGAATGATTGTGGTAACTATGTTGCTCTCAGGAGCAGTCGCTGGCTTGGTCGGTCTTCCTTACCTACTAGGTGACACCGGTTCCTATACCTTGCAGTTCCCAACTGACTGGGGATTCACTGGAATTGCCATCGCGCTTCTGGGTCGCAACAATCCACTCGGCATCGCACTCGGTGCAATCCTTTGGGCTTTCTTAGACATCTCAAGTGGCCAGTTGATTTTGGAAGGTGTCCCACGTGAGATCTCAACGATCATGCAGGGATTGATTGTGATTGTGGTTGTTATCTCTTACGAAGTAGTTCGCCGCTATCAAGTTAAGAGTGAGCAAACCAGTGTTGCTAAGGCATTAGAAAAGCAGGAGGCATCAGTATGACTTACTTAAAATCTCGCCGATTCATAGGCGCTGCTTTTACTGCCATCACCATGCTTTCAATCACTCGCACGATCACTGGCAATGGTGACCTCACCAGCACAGTAACGATTGCGCAAGCTTTAGTTTTCGCTTCGCCAATTGCGCTTGCTGGTCTGGCTGGTATTTGGGCGGAGCGTGCAGGTGTGATCAACATTGGTCTAGAAGGCATGATGATTCTGGGAACCTTCGGTGCCGGCTGGGCTGGCTGGCAATGGGGTGTTTGGGCAGGCGTTTTAGCCGGTGTTATCTTCGGCGCCATCGGCGGTTTACTGCTTGCTGTTGCTGCTGTCACGTTCGGTGTTGACCAAATCATTGCTGGTACAGCTATTAACTTGTTGGCACTTGGCTTAACTAAGTTCCTGGCGATCTTGCTATTCACTGACGCCCCTGGCGGTGGCCAAGCTCAATCTCCTCCTATCAAGGGTGAGATTCCAACTTTCACTATTGATTCAATTGTTGGTCCGTTAACGACACTTCATGAACGAGGCATCTTCTTCATCAGTGATCTTGCTGGAATTCTTGCTGGTTTGTTCTACAACCTTTCTTTGCTAACGATCATCACCTTCTTACTGTTTGTGATGACAAGTTACCTGCTTTGGAAAACAGCATTCGGTCTTCGCTTGCGCAGTGCCGGTGAAAATCCATGGGCAGCTGATTCACTTGGCGTGAAGGTTGTTCAGTTCAAGTACGCAGCAGTTGTATTCTCCGGAATGCTAGCTGGACTTGGTGGTGCTTATCTTTCGATTGCTTCAACGATCTACCGAAATGGAAACACTGCTGGTCGAGGCTTCATTGGTCTAGCAACCATGATCTTCGGTGACTGGCGACCAGGTGGAACTGCGGCTGGTGCATTGATGTTTGGTTACATTGATACTTTGCGTTTGATCGACACTGGAAATCAAAACGTTAAAGGTTTGATTCTGCTAGGTGCAATCATTCTGTTTGCAATCGGAGGAATCATGCTGCGTCGAGCCCGTCGCAACTCTGCAATCGGTTTCTTGATCCTTGGTTCTGTAATGATTGGCGCATACTTCTCAGCGACTTCATTCCCACCAGAAGTTGCCCAGGTTGCTCCTTACATAACCACGCTGTTGGTTCTGGCAACTGCGTCACAGAATTTGCGCCCACCTGCTGCTGATGGTGTTCCATATCGAAAGGGAGATCATCACTAATGGAAATCAATTGGGATGAATTACGAAGCGCAGCTAGTGGCGCAATGGCAAAAGCGTATGCACCTTATTCGAACTTTCCAGTAGGTGTTGCAGGTCTAGTTGATGATGGTCGCATTGTCATTGGATGCAATGTTGAGAACGCCGCTTATGGTGTCGCGCTTTGTGCTGAGTGTGGGCTGATCTCGAGTTTGATCAGCACCGGTGGCGGAAAGCTTGTTGCCGTTGCCTGCGTCGATCGACATGGAAATGCCCTGATGCCTTGTGGTCGCTGTCGCCAGTTGCTCTGGGAACATGGCGGTCCTGAGTGCCTACTTGATTCGGTGTCTGGGATTAAGTCAATGACTGAAGTATTGCCTGATGCGTTTGGCGCGCATGATTTAACAGATCGACTTTAAACGCATTAGCCTTACAGGTATGACACTTCCCCGAGTGAAATTAACATCATGAGTGCTGAAAAGTTTGCGGCAGTCGACTTGATTGCTGCTAAGCGCGATAAACAAGAACTTTCTGATCTACAAATTGATTGGTTTGTTGACGCTTACGTTCGCAACATAATTGCCGAAGAACAAATGTCCGCGATGGCAATGGCGATTTTGCTTAACGGAATGAATCGTCGAGAGATTGTGCGCTGGACTAAGGCCTACATTGAATCCGGCGAGACTATGGATTGGTCAACGCTTGGACGACCAACAGCTGACAAACATTCCACTGGTGGCGTGGGCGACAAAATCACATTGCCGCTTGCTCCATTGGTTGCTGCGTGTGGAGTTAGCGTGCCGCAGCTTTCTGGTCGAGGCCTGGGTCATACCGGTGGCACTCTAGACAAACTTGAAGCCATTAAAGGTTGGCGAGCAAATCTTTCTAACTCTGAAATGTTTGACGTATTGAATTCCACTGGCGCAGTCATCTGTGCGGCTAGTCAAACTCTGGCACCAGCCGATCGTCGCATTTACGCGTTACGCGACGTGACGGGAACTGTTGAATCAATTCCGTTAATCTCAGCTTCCATCATGAGCAAAAAGATTGCCGAAGGAACCGGCGCACTTGTATTAGATGTGAAAGTTGGATCAGGCGCGTTCATGAAAACTGTTGAGCAAGCCCGCGAGCTCGCTACGACAATGGTTGGAATTGGTAACGATGCTGGCGTAACTACCCGTGCATTGTTAACTGCAATGGATGTGCCTCTTGGTCGAACTGCAGGAAATGCGTTAGAAGTTCAAGAATCAATTGACGTGCTTGCTGGCGGAGGGCCTGGCGATGTCGTAGAACTAACTGTGACTTTGGCCCGCGAGATGCTGGAAGCAAGCGGCGCATCAGGATTAAAGGATCCAGCCCTGGCTCTTTCAGATGGTTCAGCCATGGACGTGTGGCGCGCAATGATTTCAGCCCAAGGTGGAGATTTATCTGTGCCACTTCCAGTGGCTAAGGAAAATCATGATATTGTTGCAGACGCCTCTGGTTACTTGACCAAGCTAGACGCCCTTTCAGTTGGTATGGCTAGCTGGCGACTTGGCGCAGGCCGAGCTAGAAAAGAAGATTCGGTCCAATTTGGCGCAGGAATTGAGTGGCATGTTGGTCATGGCGAAAAAGTTGAAAAGGGCCAAAAGCTCTTTACTTTGCACACCGATGAGCCCGCTCGATTCGAATCAGCCTTAGAAGTCTTAACGCATGGTTACGAAATTGGTGCCGAGTCAGAAGTATCACAGCGCTTGCCATTAATTATTGATCGTGTTGTTTAAAACTTGTTTGTAAAACTTTCCCAAGTATTCTGATTACATGCCTGAATTAATTAGCGAACCAACCATGATTCCAGTTCCTGGTGGAAAATCTATTGCAGAGTACATCGGTCGAGTTAAGACTGGAGACAATGACGTTTCGGTCGCGGTCATGCACGCACCAGCTGGTTGGTCAGAACCAGCACAAGCACCAAACTTTGATGAGTTTACGATCGTTATCACTGGTTCCATTGATGTCGAGCATGACGGCAAGACCACAACAGTCGGTGCTGGTCAGGCGTTGATTACCCGTGCCGGCGAAAAAGTTCGTTATCTAACTCGGGAAGACGCGCATTATGTTGCAATTTGTGTTCCCGCATTCTCACCTGAACTAGCCAATAGAGATGATGAAGCATGATTTCACCAGCAGTAATCAAAGCAGTTCCAAAAGTAGTTTTACATGATCACTTAGATGGTGGGTTGCGAGTCAAAACAATTTTGGAACTTGCCCAACTTCATGACTACACAGCGCTTCCTTACGACAATGAAGAGCAACTTGGCAATTGGTTTCACACTGCAGTTCAAGGCTCACTTGAAATCTACTTAGAAACGTTTGCGCACACCGTCGGTGTAATGCAAACTCCAGATGCGCTGCAACGTGTCGCAAGCGAATGCGCTCAGGATCTTGCTGAAGATGGTGTCGTCTATGCCGAAATTAGATTTGCTCCTGAACTACACACTGCAAAAGGTTTGAGCTACCGAGAAGTTATTGACAACGTGTTGATTGGTTTTGCTCAAGGTGAAGCAGCGGCAAAAGCAGCAGGCAAAACGATTCGAGTCGTTGCTTTGTTAACTGCGATGCGCATGGCTGATGTGTCACTTGAAATTGCAAAGCTAGTTGTTGAGTATCGCGATCGTGGTGTTGTTGGTTTTGACATTGCAGGTAAAGAAGCGGGTTATCCTCCAACAGAGCACATCGAAGCCTTCCAATACTTACAACGCAACAATGCGCACTTCACAATTCACGCTGGTGAAGCATTTGGTTTAAAGAGTATTTGGGAAGCAATTCAATTCTGTGGCACTGAACGTCTTGGCCACGGAGTTCGAATTATTGATGATGTAACCGTTAATCCTGACGGTACGGTAACTCTCGGTGACTTAGCCGCCTACGTACGTGATCGCCGAATTCCACTAGAACTGTGCCCTAAATCAAATGTTGATACCGGCGCAGCGGCAAGTATTGCAGAGCATCCAATTGGATTACTTCGCAAACTAAATTTCCGAGTTACTTTGAATACTGATAACCGTTTGATGTCAGACACTTCTATGTCAGCCGAAATGACTTCACTTGTTGAAGCATTCGATTACTCGTTGCGGGACCTTGAATGGCTGACAGTCAACGGTATGAAGAGTTCGTTCTTACCGTTTGATCAACGCTTGGATATCATCAACCACATAATCAAGCCGGGCTACGCCAGGCTTCGCGAACAGGTTGGTTCTTAGTAACTGCCTGTTGCAGCAACGCCATCGAGGATTGCGCGAGAACTGGAAAGTCCAAGTCGAGTAGCTCCCGCGTTTATCAACTCGGTCGCAAACGCAATATCTCGAATACCACCGGAAGCTTTAACGCCTAATCGGCCACCAACAGTTTCATGCATGATCTTGATCGCGCGCACATCAGCGCCACCGGCTGGATGAAAGCCAGTAGCAGTCTTAACGAAATCAGCTCCGGCACTTTCGCAGCGCTGGCAGGCCTTTGCAATCTGCTCATCGGTTAGAGCCGCAGTTTCTAGAATAACTTTTAGTAATGCATTTCCTGTGGCCTTGCGGACTGCGGAAACTTCAGCTTCTAAGTGGTCCCAATCCCCCATGATGGCTCGGCCAACATCGATAACCATGTCTACTTCATGTGCGCCTTGCGAAACCGAAAGTTTTGCTTCGGCTGCTTTAATCTCAGCTTCATGTTTGCCACTTGGGAAACCACAAACGGTGGCAACCTTCACGCCATTAGAAACTTTGGCTGCAGCCAGCGATACAAAAGTTGGTGAAACACAAACTGAATACGTGCCTAGTTCAGCGGCTTCGGCACAAAGTGCGATTACATCTGCATTGGTGGCTTCTGGCTTTAGCAAAGTGTGATCGATCATCTGGGCTAATTGGATGCGATCCATCAGTTGCCTCCACCTAGTAGCGGTCTGGCATCTGCTGCCAAACTCTTCAGTTCATTATCGGCGGTTTGCTGCGCAATTGCTAAATCATCGCCGCGAACTACGACTTCTAAGTAGCACTTAATCTTTGGTTCAGTTCCACTTGGCCGAACAATCACCCTAGCCTTTTGAATCTGATCGTTTCCGGCTAAGTGAATAATCACCGCATCTGTCTTTGGCAATCCACCTAAACCAATGGCGAGGTCATCGATGCTGCTGACTTGTAACCCACCAAATTTCGTTGGTGGCGTATTTCGAATTCCAGCCATGGTTAACGCAACTTGGTCACTGCTCGTTACTCGAACTGAAACTTGATCAGTAGCGTGCAAACCATGTGCCAATGCCAATTCATCGAGTACTCGCCAAATGGTTTTGTCTTGACTCTTTAAGTGAGCCAACATTTCCATAAACATTGCAGCTGCTGAGATGCCATCTTTATCGCTTACATTGTCTGGATCAACGCAATAACCCAAGGCTTCTTCGTAACCGAAAGTTAAGTTATTCACACGTGAGACCCATTTGAATCCAGTCAAAGTTGATTCATATTCAAGACCGGCAGATTTGGCAATCGACTCCAACATCATGGAAGACACAATTGAGTTTGCAAAAGTTCCAGAAAGGTTTGAACCAGTTAGCTTTGCTCGCTCAATCAGCCACCAGCCAAGCAGGCTTCCAATTTGATCGCCGCGAAGGGTGACCCAATCTCCGGATGAATTCGAGACAGCAGCCGCAAAGCGATCCGCATCTGGATCATTTGCTAACAGTACGTCGACTGAATTCTTCTTAGCTAGCGCGATTGCAATGTCGAGCGCACCCTTTTCCTCTGGATTAGGAAATGCCACTGTTGGAAACGCTGGATCGGGATCGCGTTGTTGTAGCGCTGCATTCGGTTCATTAAATCCTGATGCACTAAACACAGATTGCAAAGTCTTCCAGCCAACACCATGCATAGCTGTATAGACCGAAGTTACTGACTTACGTTGGGCATCAGTAATTGGGCCGGACATAATTAGTTGCGAAGTTAACGATGTGTAAGTGTTTACAACTTCGTCGCTTACTTTTTTGCCAGTATCACCTTGAACAATTTCTCTTACGTCTG
>Ga0102903_1000708_pt1 | contig 11414 bp, 8 predicted proteins | sample Colrivmet1555C02_FD_78497 | JGI IMG/M metagenome (GOLD analysis project Ga0102903, IMG submission 78497) | Estuarine microbial communities from the Columbia River estuary - metaG 1555C-02 | ecosystem: Environmental > Aquatic > Marine > Intertidal zone > Estuary | place: USA: Columbia River... | reverse complement strand
TTTCTCGGAAGCTGATGCGGAGCGCATTAAAGCGATTGAAGCTGTTACTAACCACGATGTAAAAGCAGTGGAGTATTGGTTAAAGGAGAAGGTTGCAAAGCGCTCTAAATTACTCAAAGCTAGCGAGTTCATCCATTTTGCTTGCACGTCTGAAGATATTAATAACACTGCACATGGATTAATGTTGCGTGGTGCACGCGATCAAGTCTTATTGCCACAGCTAAAGAATATTCTTAAAGCACTAAATACCCTAGCAGTGAAGCATGCCAAACTGCCAATGCTCTCAAGAACCCATGGACAACCTGCGTCTCCAACCACATTAGGAAAAGAGATTGCTAACATGGCTAAACGCTTAGAGTTAGCCATTAAAAAAATTGCAAGTATTGCTTTTTTAGGAAAGATGAATGGCGCTGTCGGTAATTACAATGCCCATTTGGCGGCTTACCCCAATGTCGATTGGGAAAAATTCTCAAAGCAGGTAGTTGAAAAACGATTAGGTTTGCAATTTAACCCTTACACCATCCAGATTGAGCCGCACGATGGCATGGCCGAGTTATTTGATGCAATTGCACGGACGAATACGATCCTCTTAGATATGGATCGTGACTTCTGGGCTTATATATCACTGGGGTACTTCAAACAAAAAACGAAAGCAGGTGAGATTGGCTCCTCCACCATGCCTCATAAAGTAAATCCAATTGATTTTGAGAACTCCGAGGGTAATCTTGGTATCGCAAATGCCTTATTACGTCATTTAGCAGAAAAATTACCCATCTCGCGCTGGCAGAGAGATTTAACGGATTCCACTGTATTGCGTAATCTAGGCCCTGCCTTTGGCCACAGCGTGCTAGCGTATGACAGCGCCTTGCGCGGACTTGCCAAATTAGAGGTGAATGAGACTGCAATTAGTGCTGATTTAGATGATTGCTGGGAGGTATTGGCAGAGCCTGTACAAACAGTCATGCGCCGTTACGGTGTTGAGAACCCTTATGAGCAATTAAAAGATCTTACGCGCGGTAAAGGGATTACTCGCGATGGCTTGCATCGTTTTATTAAGTCTCTGGCAATACCTGAGCCTGAGAAGAAGCGCTTGCTCAAAATGACCCCAAGCTCTTATGTTGGCAAAGCAGTTGAGTTAGCCTCGCGTTTAAAATAATTTAATCTTTTGAGCGCTTCATCTAGTCAGGCAGCAAAATTTCCATTAGCCCTCTACTTTGTTTATGAGGCGCTTTGGCATGTTCTGATCCCCTTTGTACTTTTACGTCTTCTCTGGCGCAGTCGCAAAAATAGCGATTATTTAAAACACGTTCGAGAGCGTTTTGGGTTTTATGGCACTAAACCCTCTTTGCGCAAGGCTGTATGGATTCATGCGGTATCGGTAGGAGAGACTCGAGCCACTCAGGCGCTAGTCGAATCTTTGTTAAAAGATGGCCAGTCAATCCTGTTGACCCATATGACCCCAACAGGCCGCAAAACGGGGGCAGACCTATACCGCAAGGCGATTGCATCGGGTCAATTACAGCAAGCTTATTTACCTTATGACATTTGTTGGGCGATTGAGGCATTCTTAAAACACTACCGCCCACAGCTTGGGCTTTTTATGGAGACCGAGGCGTGGCCGGGATTTGTGTTTCGGACCAAGCAACTTGGCGTCCCCTTATTTTTGATTAATGCCCGTTTATCTGGTCGAAGTTTTAAGCGCGTTCAGCTTTTTGGTTCTGCAGGCAGATCCCTCTTCCAATCCTTTGTAGGCATCTTGGCGCAATCTGAGCCAGATGCAAAACGCTACCAAGCACTCGGTGTTAACTATGTCATCGTTGCCGGTAATATGAAATTTGATGTGCCTGAGAAAGCTGCAAATCAATCTCTAGGAAAGCAGTGGAAGAAGGTTCTGAGAGAACAGCAACGTTTAGTAGTATGTGCAGCTAGTACGCGTGCGGGCGAAGAACTCATCATGATTAACGCATGGAAGAAACTTCTTTCTGAATTCGGTTCTGAGATAAAGCCCTTGTTAATAGTAGTTCCTCGCCATCCCGAGCGTTTTACAGAAGTCGCTAATTTACTGTATCAATCGACCCTATCATTTGAACGACGTTCAAATTTGAGCGATCCACGCTCTAGTGCAGAGTTTGCTTCAGTGTCCCACTGGACGAATGTGGATGTATTGCTTGGAGACTCGATGGGTGAGATGGGAGCCTATTACAACGCTACTGATTTGGTGGTGATGGGTGGCAGTCTTTTGCCAACAGGTGGACAAAATTTGATTGAAGCCTGTGCCAATGGATGCCCGGTTATTTTAGGAGAGCATACCTATAACTTTCAGCAGGCCAGTGAGGATGCAATTACGTGTGGAGCCGCAGTACGAATTCCTGTAACCTTGCCCCATGAACTAGCTCAATCACTAAGCGAGACCATTAAGAATCTACTAACAAATACTGCTCAACGAGAAATAATGTCGGCTAAAGCCTTGGAATATGCCTCAGTTCATCAAGGTGCAACCCAAAGAATCTTGGATCGACTTAGATCTGTGCTCCAAAGTTAGGATCCTCTGGCCGAGTAGTGTCATTTGCCTTACGCTCGCCCTGAATAAGGTCCTCGCGCTTCACTCCAAGCCACATGGCAATTGCAGCTGCAACGAATACCGACGAGTAAATGCCAAACAAAATACCAATGGTCAGGGCCAGGGCAAAGTAAAACAGGCTGGGACCTCCAAAGATGAGCATGGCAATCACCATCATCTCCGTACTGCCATGCGTAATAACGGTACGACTGATAGTTCCAGTGATCGCGCTATCAATCACCTCTTTAGTGTCCATTTTGCGTTGCTTACGGAAGGTCTCACGAATACGGTCAAAGATCACCACAGACTCATTAACCGAGTATCCCAATACTGCCAATATAGCTGCCAATACAGAGAGCGAGAACTCCCATTGGAAGAAGGCAAAGAAACCTAAAATAATAATGATGTCATGTAGGTTAGCCAAGATTCCGGCGACCGCAAACTTCCACTCAAAGCGGAAGGATAGGTAGATCATGATGCCAATTACCACAAAGACGAGCGCCTTTAAACCATCAATCGCCAGCTCTTTGCCCACCTGAGGGCCGACATATTCAACACGTTGTAACTTGGCCCCAGAATTGCTCGCCTCAAGTACTTTCATGACAGCCGCGCTTTGATCTGCCGAGGGAATAACTTGACCAGCTTGATCCTTGAGGAGCGGCAAGCGAATGATGACATCGCGAGAGCTACCAAAATTTTGGATCTGGGTATCGGTATAGCCAATTTTTGTAATCTGCTCACGGATAGAGTCAAGAGGGGCTGTTTGTGGATAGGTAATTTCCATGACAGTTCCACCAGTGAACTCAATGGATAGATGTAAGCCTTTTTGCCAGATGAAGAAAACAGCGGCAATAAAAGTGAGCAGGGAGAATGCATTAAGAAGCAATGCATGGCGCATGAAGGGAATATCTTTGCGGATTCGGAAGAATTCCATGATTTACTTTCCTTCTGGGCGCCAAACTTGGCCAATTGAAATAGCTTGTAATTTCTTTTGACGGCCGTACCAAAAATTGATAACGCCACGCGCAAAGAAAACAGCCGAGAACATCGAGGTCAAAATACCCAAGCAATGAACGACTGCAAAGCCTTTGACAGGACCCGAGCCAAAGGCTAGCAAGGCTAAACCTGCAATTAAGGTAGTGATATTGGAGTCCAAGATGGTTGCCCATGCCTTATCGAAGCCAACCGCAATGGCGGTATGTGGCGCTACGCCATTGCGTAATTCTTCTCGAATTCGCTCGTTAATGAGAACGTTAGAATCAATTGCCATACCAATCGCAAGGGCCATCGCGGCAATCCCTGGCAAAGTTAGAGTAGCCTGCAACATGGATAGCAAGGAGATCAGTAAGACGATATTGACAGCGAGGGCAATCACAGAGAAGAAGCCAAACAGCATGTAGTAAATCGTCATGAAGATGGCAATAGCAGCAAATCCATAGATGAGAGATTTAAAGCCCTTTTCAATATTCTCTAGGCCAAGGCTTGGGCCAATCGTACGCTCTTCAATAATTTCCATCGGTGCTGCTAAAGAGCCGGCACGCAAAAGAAGGGCTAGATCATTGGCGCTCTCAGTAGTTGGCTGACCGGTGATTTGGAACTTAGAGCCAAATTCACTCTGGATGGTTGCGATAGTGAGTACCTCACCTTTACCTTTTTCAAACAAAATCATACCCATCGGTTTACCGATGTTCTCGCGAGTGATCTCTTGCATAACTCGCCCGCCAGCAGCATCCAAAGAAATATTTACGGAGGGACGTTGGTTTTGATCAAAGCCAGCACTCGCATCTGTAATGCGGTCACCTGTAAAGATCACGGACTTCTTGAAGACGCCTAGACGATTTTCACCAAAGCGAAATACGTCAGTTCCTGGGGGAGGGGTTTCATTGAGACCAATGCTCGAAGCAACTGGGTCTGCAAGGCGTGATTCTAGGGTCGCGGTACGGCCAATAATATCTTTTGCTCGAGCTGTATCTTGAACGCCAGGCAGCTGCACCACAATGCGTTCGGCTCCCTGTTGCTGAATCACGGGCTCTTTTACTGCCAGCTCATTAACACGCTTATTAAGCGTCACGATGTTTTGCTTGACCGCATTTTCTTGAACTTCTTTGAGGGCTGCTGATTTAAAACGCCCCACTAATTTTGCGCCATCTGCTGATTTTTCCACTTGCCATTCAAGCTCAGCCTGGGGTCCAATTAAAACACTGCGTGCAGTATCTGCTTCCGCTGTTGAGCCAAAACGGATGTTAATCACATCCCCCGCGCGCTCAATACCTTGATGACGTAATCCTTTATCACGTAGCTGACCACGAATATCGGTGGCTAGTGAGGTTAACTTCTTTTGAACAGCACCTTGCATATCTACTTGTAGCAAGAAGTACACGCCACCACGTAAGTCAAGACCAAGTGGCATTGGCAGTGCATTAATGGAACTTAGCCAGTGTGGCGTATTTGACAATAAATTGAGCGCAACAGTGTAGTTAGGATCTTTGAGATCAATGTTCAGTTTTTGATTAATTAAATCGCGCGCCTGAAGTTGAGTATCCGTGTTTTCAAAGCGGATCTTGATACTTCCGATATTGCCAGTGCGCTCGAAGAAAAGACCTGTATTTTTAATCTTGCCTTCGGTCAGAATATTTTCAATGCGAGACTGGGTTGTTAAGTCAACCTTAAGCGTTGGTTTTGCAGCGGAGATTTGTACTGCAGGGGCCTCGCCAAAAATATTAGGCAATGCGTACAAGAAGCCGATCAGAAGCGCTACCGCTATAACGAGGTATTTCCAAAGAGGATAGCGATTCATGATCTAGTGAGCTTAGAATGGAGCGCTACTGAAAAGCGCTCAGCATCGTTAAACCGATTTAATAGTTCCCTTGGGCAGGACGCTGGTGACAGCACCCTTTTGCATCTGTACCTCAGTCCCAGCAACAATCTCAACCGTAATATATTGGTCTTTGACTGCGGTGACTTTACCCAAAATACCGCCAACTGTAATAACCTCATCGCCAGCAGCCAAAGCTTCAAGCATGACCTTCATTTCTTTTTGGCGTTTCATTTGAGGACGAATCATGATGAAGTAAAGCACTACAAACATCAGAATTAAGGGAATAAAGCTCATTAAACCGCCGGCAGCATCACCAGCAGGAGCGCTTTGCGCAAAGGCATTACTAATCAGCATCTTGGAGCCTCCAAAAATTTATTAATTTAAAGACGCAATTCTAAACTGTATGGGGATACTGCTGGATTTTGACTGGTTTTGACCTTAAAAAGGCTTAGTCTTGGCCAGGCTCAACCCCACGCTGCCGTTGACTGTGGAACTCAGCCCTAAATTGAGTAAATTCAGCTTCTGCCAGAGCTTTTCGGATTCCCTGCATGAGTTCTAGGTAGTAATGAAGGTTGTGAATCGTATTGAGCTGAGACCCCAAAATCTCATTGGCTTTTTGCAGATGGTGCAAGTATGAGCGAGTGAAGTTTTGGCAGGTATAGCATTGGCATTGCATGTCCACAGGGCGGTCATCGTCTCGGTAGCCAGCATTGCGAAGTTTAAGATCGCCAAAACGGGTAAACAACCAACCATTGCGGGCATTGCGGGTAGGCATCACGCAATCAAACATATCGATGCCCATGCTGACACCTAACACCAAATCTTCAGGAGTGCCAACTCCCATTAAATAATGTGGAAGATGGGCTGGTAATCGAGGGCCAGTATGGGTCAAAATACGCTCGAACTCTGGTTTGGGTTCGCCAACCGAGAGCCCGCCAATCGCAATACCATCAAATCCTTGTTCAGTGACACCGGCTAACGAATACTCGCGTAAAGATTCATACATACCACCTTGCACAATTCCAAACAAAGCATTACCGGTATTTAGTTCTCGGAAACGTTTAAGGGAGCGCTCACCCCAACGCAACGATAGCTCAAGCGATTGCCGTACAGTTTCTTCGGTAGTGGGTTTGCCTTGAGATTCATACGGGGTACATTCATCAAACTGCATGGCAATATCGCTATTGAGAGTCGCTTGAATCTCCATGGATACCTCGGGCGACATAAATAATTTATCGCCGTTAATGGGCGAGGAGAAGGTCACGCCCTCCTCGTTAATTTTGCGTAAGGCACCAAGACTAAATACCTGAAAGCCACCCGAGTCAGTCAGGATAGGCTTCTGCCAAGCCATAAAGCGATGTAACCCCCCATGTTTGCGGATGACATCTAAGCCAGGACGCAACCAAAGATGAAAGGTATTGCCCAAAATAATTTGGGCTTGCATATCTCCCAGATCACGGGGGGTAACTGCTTTGACGGTTCCATAGGTGCCAACGGGCATAAAGATGGGTGTTGATACTTCACCATGCGGGAGCCTCATCAGTCCAAGGCGCGCATGACTGTCTTGATCTTGCTGAAGGAGAGTAAACAGAGGCGCTTTCATACAAGCATTGTCTCAGGTTCGCCGCAGAAACATGGCATCGCCATAGCTAAAGAAGCGATATCGCTCTTGAATAGCATGTTGGTAGGCGTGGCGAATTTGTTCTACTCCAGAAAAAGCGCTTACCAACATCAGTAACGTTGATTTGGGTAAATGAAAGTTGGTAATCAGCGCATCAACTAGTTGAAACTGGAATCCAGGGGTGATAAATAAATTAGTCTCACCCTCTAATTGGTGAGTGATGGCATAACTTTCTAAACTACGAATACTTGTTGTTCCCACTGCAATAATCTTGCCGCCCCGTTCTTTAGTTTCTTGGATTGCTTGAAGCGTCTTTTGGGGAATGGAATACCACTCATGGTGCATTTGATGTAAGGCGAGATCTTCGTTACGAACCGGAGTAAAGGTCCCCGCGCCTACATGTAAAGTAATCGCAGCTTGGCCGACACCGCGCTCGCGTAAGTTATTTAAGATGAGCTCGTCAAAATGCAGACCTGCAGTTGGCGCAGCAACTGCCCCTGGATTTTTGGCCATGACCGTTTGATAGCGCTTGGCATCCTCCTCGTTAGGAGCATGACTGATGTAGGGGGGCAGGGGGAGCTCTCCATAGGTCTCCAATACTGACATTGCATTTTCGGAAAAGGTAATTTCATAAAAATCATGACTGCCTCCAAGACCAGCTCGACCCAGAACAGTAACGGTGATGGGCGCATCATTGGATTGGGCGGTATTTAATCTGGAGCGTAGGATGATTTGACCCCCTGGCTTTGGGACCTTAGATGCCCTTAACTGGGCAAGCGCCTGATTTGGACCTGTGATTCGTTCAATTAAAAGCTCAACGTGCCCGCCTGTTTCTTTTTGACCAAATAGCCGCGCGGGGATGACCCGTGTATCGTTAAAGACTAAAAGATCCTGCTTACCAATTAGTTGCACAATATCGTTAAATGAACGATCTAAGCAGCGCAGTTTTCCATCGTCGGTTTGAGTTAGCTCTAATAGCCGACTGGCAGAGCGTTCGGCTAAAGGGTGCTGGGCGATGAGCTCAGCGGGAAGGTCGTAATTGAAGTCAGATAGTTGCATGGTATTACCATCGGTGTTGGGATTCTAACCATGAGCACAAAACCCTTGTCAAAATCAAGCAAAACACCGACTCGGATAGGGTCTCATGCCCTCCTTGCCAAGTTTGGGTTGGGGACCCCTGCCGCGTTAGCCTTACACCTCCCCATGCGCTATGAGGATGAGACCCAGCTTTGGACAATTGCAGAAGCCTTGGCTCAGTCGGGCGAGGGCGCAGTGCAAACTCAAGGGGTGGTCACTCGTAGTCAAGTGCTATACCGACCCCGCCGACAGTTATTGGTCACGATTACAGACAACGGTGATGAACTTAATCTACGTTGGCTTCATTTTTATCCGAGTCAGCAAAAACAAATGGCCCTTGGGGCTCACTTACGGGTTCGTGGAGAGATTCGGGATGGTTATTTGGGTGCGGAGATGGTGCACCCAACAGTCCGAGCAGTTCCAGCCAATGCGCCCTTGCCCAAAAGTCTAACGCCAGTGTATTCAGTCACAGCAGGGATCAGTCAAACAATGATTCGTAAAGCAGTCCTAGGGGCCTTGAATCATCCAAGCATGCAAATGGTTTTAGCTGAAATTATTCCTCCGGTAATTTTAGAAAGTGCCGAGAAGGCAGCGATGCAATTTAGTTTGCGTGATGCAGTAATGTATTTACATCAACCTCCTGCTGATGCGAATACGAATACCTTGATGGAGCGAACACATCCTGCTTGGCGTCGAGTACAGATCGAAGAGTTGCTTGCCCAACAACTATCACTCAAACAAGCTCACGAGCTCCGTAAAAGCCGGGCATCACCTCCCAAGATCGTGTCAAATGAATTAGCAAAAGCTATCCCCTCATTAGATGCAAAATCCCTTGCATCGCGATTATGCGAAGCCCTTTCCTTTGAATTAACTACAGCACAGCAGAGAGTATGGACACAGATAGGTAAGGATTTACAGGCAAGCTATCCCATGAATCGCTTATTGCAAGGTGATGTAGGAAGTGGCAAGACCATCGTCGCTGCTTTAGCCGCTGCACACATGGTGGAGCGTTCTTATCAGGTTGCCATTATGGCGCCCACCGAAATTTTGGCTGAGCAACACTACTTAAAGTTTAAGGAGTGGTTTGAGCCTTTGGGGGCCTCAGTTATCTGGTTGGCAGGAGGGATGAAGGCCAAGGAAAAGAAGCAAGCTCAGGAGTCCATTCAGTCTGGTCAGGCACAAATTGTGGTGGGCACGCATGCCTTGATTCAGGATGCAGTGCATTTTGCTGCCTTAGGGTTGGCGGTGATTGATGAGCAACATCGTTTTGGAGTTCGGCAACGTCTAGAAATCTCGCAGCGAATTGGCTCAGTCACTTATTACTGCCATCAACTCATGATGTCTGCCACACCGATACCGCGTACTTTGGCAATGACCTATTACGCTGATCTAGATGTATCTGTGATTGATGAGCTTCCTCCAGGACGCCAACCAATCACAACCAAACTCGTAAAAGATGGTCGACGTCAGGAGCTCATTGCCGGGCTTGAGCAGTGGTTACAAAAGGGCTTACAGGCTTATTGGGTATGTCCTTTGATTGAGGAGTCTGAGGTACTGCAGCTTCAAACAGCAGTTGATAGTCATGCTGAGTTATCTAGTGTTCTAAGTCATTATCAGATTGGCTTGATTCATGGACGTCAAAAGGCTGAGGAGAAGGCGGCCATCATGGCAGACTTTAAGTCTGGCAAAACCAAGATCTTGGTTTCGACTACAGTTATTGAGGTCGGGGTTGACGTACCCAATGCTGCTTTAATGGTCATTGAGCATGCTGAGCGGTTTGGCTATGCCCAAATCCATCAGTTACGCGGACGAGTGGGTAGGGGATCTGCGGAGTCAAGTTGTATCTTGATGTACTCAGAGCCTTTATCCTTGGCTGCCAAAGAACGCTTACAGACACTGCGCGAGGTATCCGATGGCTTTGTCATTGCAGAACGGGACTTAGCATTACGAGGTCCCGGTGAGCTCTTGGGCGCTAAGCAATCAGGCGATGCAATGCTGCGTTTTGTTGATCTGCAGCGGGACGCATGGTTAATCCAGATTGCTCAATGCCTAGCCGACCGATTATTAAAACAACACCCAGATTTAGTGAAGGCTCTTTTAGGCCGTTGGATCGGTGCACGCACAGAATTTCTAAAGGCTTGATAATCGTTTTATGACCTTAACTGAACTTCGTTATATCGTGGCTGTTGCAAGGGAACGCCATTTTGGGCGTGCTGCCGAGGCCTGTCACGTTTCTCAGCCTACCCTATCGGTTGCCATTAAAAAGTTAGAAGAAGAGCTGCAGACCCAAATTTTTGAACGCACTAGCTCGGATGTTGCTCTTACCACGCTAGGGGCAGTGATTATTCAGCAAGCCCAACGCGTACTGGAAGAGGCAAACGCACTTAAACATTTAGCAAAGCACGGACAAGACCCACTATCTGGGCCCTTGCGTTTAGGAGCCATCTATACCGTTGCCCCTTACTTATTGCCAAGCTTAGTTCGTGTTGCGCGTGATACTTTACCCAAAGCCCCTTTATTTTTGGAAGAAAACTTTACGGTTCGTTTAATCGAAATGCTACGCCAAGGCGAACTGGATTGCGCTATTTTGGCCGATCCATTTCCGAGTGCTGGATTAGATTTCCTTGATCTGTATGAAGAGCCGTTTTTGGTCGCTATTCCAAAGGGGCATGAATGGTCAGACCGGCAAACAATTGGTCAAAAGGAACTCAAAGAGCAAAATACCTTATTGCTGGGAGCCGGTCATTGTTTTAGAGATCACGTCTTGGGAGTTTGCCCCGAGTTAAACCGTTTTGGTTCCGGCCTTACTTTAGGGGAGCATCGTAGTTTTGAGGGCTCTTCCTTAGAAACTATTCGTCAAATGGTAGCCGGTGGAATTGGCATTACTGTTTTACCGCGTACCTCAGTAATCAATCCAAATGATCGCGATGGCTTAATTATTTATATCCCTTTTAATGATCCCGAGCCTACTCGACGCGTAAGTCTGGTGTGGCGTAAGGGCTACCCCCGAATAGAAGCCATGAAAGCTTTAGTGCGTACGATTCGGGCTTGTGATTTACCTGGAGCGAGGTTGCTCTGATCCCCAAGCGTTTGCAGTCCTACATTGCGCTGGTGCGCTTAGATAAGCCCATCGGTATTTTGTTATTGCTATGGCCTACGCTTTGGGGTTTATTGATTGCCAGCGATGGATGGCCTAGCATTCAAATAGTTGTAATTTTTTGTTTGGGTATCGTGCTCATGCGGAGTGCTGGATGCGCAATCAATGATTATGCAGATCGAGACTTTGATAAGCACGTGCTACGAACGAAAGAACGTCCTCTAACCAGTGGCAAGATCAG
>Ga0102903_1000685_pt1 | contig 11601 bp, 9 predicted proteins | sample Colrivmet1555C02_FD_78497 | JGI IMG/M metagenome (GOLD analysis project Ga0102903, IMG submission 78497) | Estuarine microbial communities from the Columbia River estuary - metaG 1555C-02 | ecosystem: Environmental > Aquatic > Marine > Intertidal zone > Estuary | place: USA: Columbia River... | reverse complement strand
GCATGCTTATAAAGTTTATGCTAAGATAGCAAAATAGATGGCTTTATTCGTTCAATTTATTTTTAGGGCACTGGGTCATGTCCATGACCTCCCCAAGGATTGCAGCTCAAAATTCTTTTGGTAGACAGCCATGCTCCTTTAAAAAGCCCATATTTTTGGAAAGCCTCTAAACTATAGCTAGAGCAGGTAGGGGAGTACCTACAGCTGGGTGGCGTAAGTGGTGAAATGAAGTTTTGGTAAAACCGAATCAGGAGGACAAAAGGTAAAATAAGAATTTTTTTCAAACGCAGTTGTTTTCGTTTATTCAGTTTGCATGAATGTTTGGCAGCGGGTTTTTTTACTGTGCGCCCGTCGTATTTTATTAAATGCTATGACAAGCTAAAGGTGGTTCCCTCTGCACCGTCCTTTAACTGAATGCCTAGAGCCAATAATTGGTTTCTAATCGCATCTGAAGTAGCAAAGTCTTTATTGTCTCTAGCTTCTTTTCTCAGTTTAATGAGCATTTCTACTAATGCAGGGGTTTGGCTGTTTGTAGCCATTTCCACGCCTTCTTTTAAGCCTAAAACATCCAATACAAAAGCCTTTAATAAAGCAGTAAAATGTGCTTTATCTGCTTGGCTTATTTGGTGATTTCCTTCCTTTAATAAGTTAATTTCTTTGACCCCTTCAAATAAGTGGGCAATGAGTATGGGTGTGTTAAAGTCATCATTCATAGCAGAATAACACTTGTCTTCCCAGCTTTTTAAGTCAAAATCTGTATGGTTTCCCACGACTACACTGTCTAGTTGCTTAAAAGCCTCCATTAAGCGAGCATGTCCCTTTTCAGAGGCCAATAAAGCTTCATTACTCAAGTCTAAAATACTGGTGTAATGTGCTTGCATCATGAAAAATCGTAATACAGATGCAGTGAAAGGTTTTGAGAGTATATTGTTTTCCCCACTAAAGATCTCTCCCGGTAAAATATTATTATCGGTAGATTTAGACATCTTTTTGCCATTTAGAGTGAGCATATTGGCATGCATCCAATATTTTACTGGAGATACCCCATTGGTAGCTTCTGCTTGGGCAATTTCACATTCGTGGTGTGGGAATTTTAAATCCATCCCTCCCCCGTGAATATCAAAGGTTTTTCCTAAATATTTTGTGCTCATCGCAGTACATTCAAGGTGCCATCCTGGGAAACCGTCGCCCCATTTAGAAGGCCATCTCATGATGTGTTGTGGCTCTGCTTTTTTCCAAAGGGCAAAATCTTGGGGAGATTTTTTTTCGTCTTGAGCTGTTAGACTTCTGGTGTTGGCCAACATGTCTTCTAGTTTCCTGCCACTTAGTTTACCGTAATCATTGGTCTCGTTAAATTTTTGAACATCAAAGTAAACAGATCCATTGACATGGTAAGCATAGCCTTTGGCTATAATTTCATCAATAATCTGTATTTGTTCAATGATATGCCCAGTAGCCGTGGGTTCAATACTCGGTGGTAATAAGTTGAATTGCGTCAAGATATTATGAAAGTCAACTGTGTATTTTTGCACCACTTCCATAGGTTCAATCTGTTCTAATCGGGCCTTCTTTGCAATTTTGTCTTCGCCTTCCTCTGCGTCATTTTCTAAGTGCCCAGCATCTGTAATGTTTCTGACATACCTCACTTTAAACCCCAAATGCTTGAGGTATCTAAAAATCATGTCAAACGACATAAAGGTCCTACAATTTCCAAGGTGTACTTGAGAATAGACGGTTGGTCCACATACATACATCCCTACATAACCCGCTGTAATAGGGGTAAATATCTCTTTTTTTCCACTCAGGGAATTGTATATTTTTAAGGTGTTGTTTTGTGGTGCAGACATGCTTTTTTAGACTAGAAATTAACCGGAAGATTTAGGAAATTTATGAATTCTTTTCTGGTAGCAGCTTCTTTAAAAGCACCTCCGTACTCTGCTGTAACGGTACTAGAATCTATATCTCTAATCCCTCTAGAGTTTACACACAGGTGTTTTGCATCTATGACGCAAGCCACATCTTGTGTGCCGAGTACTTTTTGTAATTCCCTGACAATTTGTATGGTCAAACGCTCTTGAACTTGGGGTCTTTTGGCAAAATAATCTACAATTCGATTCATTTTTGACAATCCCACTACGGTTCCTTTGGAGATATAAGCCACATGTGCTTTACCAACAATAGGGAGCAAATGGTGCTCGCAAGTAGAATAGAGGGTAATATTTTTTTCAACAAGCATTTCTCCATACTTGTATTTATTACTAAAAGTAGAGGCTTTTGGTCTTTTGTTTGGATGCAAGCCACCAAATATTTCATTGACAAACATTTTAGCCACCCTATTTGGTGTGCCTTTTAGACTGTCGTCTGTTAGGTCTAAACCTAGGGTGTTTAATATGGCAGTTACATGGCCTTTAATATTTTCAATTTTGGCCTCATCTGAGAGGTCAAAAGCATCTGATCTTAGCGGAGTATTTTCTGCTGCAGACAGGTGGTCCATAGAAAGGTCTTCTTGGGCCTCCATAGCGTTTTGGTCTATTTTCATTCTAAATTTAGTACGTTTCTGATGCAAATATAGGGCAATTCTACCGGGATTTATAGCTTTTTTGACTTAGAAGAACAGCGTATAAGTCATGCTAGCAATATTTCTGCGTGTTTCCATTTGAAAAGCCGTGCCTTCAGGAAAATTTAGAGGAGAAACTGACTGGCTTTGTTCCCATTGACTGTAAGCAAAATCAATTCTTCCTCCATTGAAAACCCATCCCAATCCAGAACTTGTATTAATGGTGTTAACGGTATTGTTTACAAAAGGACTGTTTTGGGCACTATAGCCCACTCTAAAAGACCATCTTGAAAGATTAAATTCTCCTCCAATGTTTAAACTATTGACTGTGCCAAGGTCATTGTTGGCAGCACTATTTAAATTACTGAAATAAGGATCGTTAAGGGGTCTAAATCTTGCAGTGGAGAAATCTTGTTGGCTATAGTCTACACTAATTAAACCTCTTTTGCCCACTACCAAGGCTCCACTAAGCGTTATTTTTGAAGGAATCGTGATCCTGTAATCTTCAAATAGGTTGATCTGGTTTTGGTCAATGAATTCAATATCTACGTCTTCCAAATTGCTCCCAATTTGTTGGTGTGTTTTTTCAGATAAGGTATACCAAGTTGGGGTTTTATAACTCACTCCAAGTCTCAAAAATTGAGAAACTCTGGCTATGGCACCTAGACTTAGGGCAACACCATTTCCGTCTGTTCTTATAAAATTGTCAAAATCTATGTATTGTATGGGACTATTTGCACTGTATCCATATTCATTTATCCTTCCTTGTTTTTCGAAAACCAAGTTTTGAAATTCAAGTCCAGCTCCCAAAAATAAGAAGTCTTTGTATTGTGCCGCTGTGGTAGCAACAAATTTACTATTTCTTCCTTTGGTTTGAATATGATGGTTCTGCCGTACTTGCTGGTATAGGGCATTGGATACATAGCTGCTGATACTGTTATTGTCTAGTTCAGCTGGGTCTAACACGCCACTGTAATAACCTAAAAATGCCTGTTGCGCTGCATATCCAATTTGTGAACCAATATTGAGATAGGCTTCTTCTAGTAGTTCACCGTCTAACTTTAGAATGTCACCAAAAGGGGTGCCGTTGGCGTAATGAAGAAAGTATTGGTCTAAACCGTTGGATGTATTTCCTTTTGCATTTACCCTTGATTTGTATTGGTTGCTATTGTCTGAGTTTAAGGCCAAACTGATTTTTTTCCAAGGGCTGTTTTTACTGTTGTCGTACACAAAAACAATACCTGCTTCGTTAAAACCCAAATGGCCTTTATTGGCTTGGGTATTTGTCGCATTTAATTGGGTGTTGTTTTCTGTCTGAAAATGAGAGAGTCCAAAGCCCATTTGACTGTGCTTGAATACGGCAGCCCCTGCAGGATTAATGGCAAGCGCAGAGAAATCTCCCCCTAGGGCGCCAAAAGCACCAGCCATGGCTTGGAATCTTGCTGTTCCTGTCCTTTGCTCTAGTCCAAACAATGGAAGGTCCTGAATTTGTTGTGCATAGGTTAATAAGCCTGTGGCTAAAAAGACCCCTAATAATACTTTTTTCATTTATTGTAAATGCTATTTAATTTCTCCTTCCACTAGATTTGCTGCTAGAAGAAGACCTGCTAGAAGAACTGGATCGGTTACTGCTACTGCTCCTTACATTATTAGAAGATCTTACAGCAGGAGCGCTGTTAGTGTTGCTAGAGCGATTAATGCTAGATCTTTTTACAGGACTACTTTGGGTATTATAGCTCCTTCTAATAGGACTTACATTTCTAACACTATTTGTGCCAGTGCTTCTTGTAGCATTGCTATTAAAATTACTCGTTCTAGGCGCTAGATTTCTGTACAGTTGGTTGTTAGGACTCTGAATACTTCTCACAGTGTTGCTCCTTGTTGCGCGAGGTGTTCTTACAATACTGTTGTTTCTTATTGCGTTAGAAGTGTTGTAAGTACGGTCCCTAAGGTTGTTAGATAAATTATTAGCAGAGACCATTCTCGTGTTTCCATTAGAGGACACAGTTCTTGTATTAGAAGTTGTTCTTCCAATATTGTTTCTAAGTCCGTTGTTAGAAGTTACTATTCCATCAATAGACCGATTATTGTTTTTGTAAGCGTCTATTACCCTGCTGTTGTCAGTGGTTCTGAGATAATTCCTCAACCCACTCACACTTAAAGTATTTTTTCTGAGGGCATAGCTGCTATTGCTTCTTTGGGTCTGGTTGTTTTTGCCTCTTCTGGTCGCATTTACCGCAACACTAGTTCTGTATGGACTCCTGTTGAATTGGTTGCTTCTACCAAATCCATTGACTCTAGCATAGTTGTAAGGTCCGTAAAATGCCACTGGGTTTTGAAAACCCCATCCGTTCCATCCCCATCTGTTCCAACTGTTCCAGCCCATATTGTTCCAATTGTTAAAGCCCCAGCCCCAAGGGTTTCCACCCCAGTTATTAAAGCCCCAGCCCCATTGATCAAGTCCCCAAGGGTTCATGCCCCATTGGTTAAATCTCCAGTTTCTCCAAGGGCGAAATCTTATGTTACTCATATTGGCAAAAGAGGAGAAATAAAGCCCTTGCATGCCCATAGGAACTATCCCTGGATTGCCAAAAAATGGATCTCCTGGATAAAAATGATCAAACCAAGGATTGTTGTGAATTTGAATGGTCACTGCAGACGGGCTGCTTCCCCAACCCGCTTGAGCATTATTTTGACCCGAAGACACTTGATTGTTTTGGGGTTGGTATCCCTGACTTTCGTCATAGTTTTCATTGTATTCTCCAGAATTGTATTGGTCTGCAGAAGTGAAATTGTCTTCTTCTAATAAGGAGGCGTAAGTGTTGGCGCGATCCGAAAAATAAGACCCAAATTCATTTGGGTTTTCGTTCACCAACGGAACAGCTGTTTCAGTAGCAGCCACCGTTCTTACTACCCCATTGGGATTGCTGTAAATCCCATCTTGTGCGTAATAAGATGCTTGGGTGAAACTTCCACATGAAGTCAAAAACAAGCTTACTGTTGTTAGTAATCCTAAAGATCTAAAACCGGAAGTAAATGTTTGTGTTTTCATATGGCTATAATTTAATTGTTATGCTCTTTAAAAATAGTTAGTTTTGTGCCACAGTGCCAGACTAGTAAAATCGCTTTAAAAAGGCGCAGCACTGAGAATTATATACTAACTATAGGCTAAATTACAAGATTTGTGCCAAACTCTAAGTTATGAGTAAAAATTTAACCAAAAGAAGTGAAGACTACTCTAAGTGGTATAACGAATTAGTAGGAAAAGCAGACCTTGCAGAGAATTCTGGCGTGAGGGGTTGTATGGTAATAAAACCATACGGATATGCCATTTGGGAAAAAATGCAGGCCGCTTTAGACCATATGTTTAAAGAAACGGGCCATGAGAATGCCTATTTCCCCCTGTTCATACCCAAGTCATATTTTAGTAAGGAGGCGAGCCATGTAGATGGTTTTGCTAAAGAATGTGCTGTAGTGACCCATTATAGGCTTAAAAATGCAGAAGATGGGAGTGGCGTAATTGTTGATCCTGATGCTAAATTAGAAGAAGAATTAATTGTCAGACCTACTTCAGAGACCATCATTTGGGATACTTATAGAAAGTGGATACAATCTTATAGAGACCTTCCTTTGCTTATTAATCAGTGGGCCAATGTAGTTCGCTGGGAAATGAGAACGCGTTTGTTTTTGAGAACATCAGAGTTTTTGTGGCAAGAAGGACATACCGCTCATGCTACCAAAGAAGAGGCTATTGCTGAGGCTGAGCAAATGATGGAGGTGTACGCTACATTTGCACAGGAATTTATGGCGGTTCCTGTGATTAAAGGATTAAAAACGGAGTCTGAACGTTTTGCTGGTGCCTTAGAAACCTATTGTATTGAAGCCATGATGCAAGATGGAAAAGCATTACAGGCAGGTACGTCTCACTTTTTAGGACAAAATTTCGCCAAGGCTTTTGATGTGACCTACGCAACAAAAGAAGGAAAACAAGCGCATGTATGGGCCACTTCATGGGGAGTTTCTACCCGACTAATGGGTGCACTTATTATGACCCATTCAGACGACAACGGATTGGTATTACCCCCAAAATTAGCCCCCATACAAGTAGTTATTGTACCTATATATAAAGGTACAGACCAATTAGACGCTATAGCAGAAAAAGTAGCACCTTTAGTAAAGGCGCTTAAGTCTAAGGGAATTTCAGTGAAGTTTGACCAAAGAGATACACACAAGCCAGGATTTAAATTTAATGAATACGAACTCAAAGGGGTTCCTATTCGTTTGGCTATTGGACAAAGAGATTTAGACAACAATACGTTTGAAGTAGCCAGAAGAGACACCCTAACTAAGGAAACAGTCGCTTCAGACCATTTAGTGGAGCATGTAGAGCAGTTGTTAGCCGTTATTCAAGACAATCTATACCAACGTGCCCTTGAATTTAGAGACACCCACATTACCCCTGTAGACACTTTTGAAGAATTTAAAAAGGTCTTAAATGAAAAGGGTGGTTTTATTGCGGCGCATTGGGATGGCACTATAGCCACAGAAGCGAAGATAAAAGACGCTACAAAGGCTTCTATTAGGTGTATTCCTATCGATGCAAAAGAAGAGCAAGGCCTGTGTATTCTTACGGGCAAGCCCTCTTCTAAAAGGGTCTTATTTGCAAAGGCCTATTAAAAAAAGAAAAAATTGTAGCGGACTCTTGCAATAGTGAAAAATAGTTGTATTTTTGCATCCGCAATTGCGCAAACTAATGGTCCGTTCGTCTAGGGGTTAGGACGCCAGGTTTTCATCCTGGTAACAGGGGTTCGATTCCCCTACGGACTACAAATTTTATCAGCAGCAGTTGCTGCAAACCGGTCCGTTCGTCTAGGGGTTAGGACGCCAGGTTTTCATCCTGGTAACAGGGGTTCGATTCCCCTACGGACTACAAAAGCGAATGGTAACATTCATAACAATTACAAATTAAAACTATGGCTAATCACAAGTCTGCATTAAAGAGAATTAGAAGAAACGAGGCGGTGCGTTTACGTAACAAGTACCAGCACAAGACCATGCGTAACGCCCTTAAGAAATTACGTTTAGAAGAAGATAAGAAAGCAGCTTTAGAGATGCTTCCATCTGTAATTTCTATGATTGATAAGTTGGCGAAACGCAATATCATTCATTCTAACAAAGCTTCTAACTTGAAGAGTAAGTTAACCAAACAAGTAGCGACTCTTTAAGTAGAGATCTCTTACTCGTTTTACCTTATACGCCTGTGGTATTTTTCAATACCACAGGCTTTTTTTGTGCCCTACTTAAGGGTGTCACAGGTAAAAAAAAACGCCGCGGAGAAATCCGCGGCGTTTTAATATATTTATCAGAAGTGATTATTGATTCATGGTCAATAAGAACTCCTCGTTGTTTTTAGTTTGTTTAAAGCGCTGCTCAATAAACTCCATGGCTTCAACAGGGTTCATGTCTGCAAGGTATTTGCGCATGATCCACATACGTTGCACTGTTTGCTCGTCTAATAAGAGGTCATCTCTACGTGTACTAGAAGAGGTAAGGTCAATGGCAGGGAAAATTCTTCTGTTAGATATTTTTCTATCTAATTGAAGTTCCATATTACCTGTTCCTTTGAACTCTTCAAAAATCACCTCGTCCATTTTAGATCCAGTCTCTGTTAAAGCAGTGGCTATAATAGTAAGAGAACCCCCATTTTCAATGTTTCTAGCGGCTCCGAAGAATCTTTTTGGTTTGTGTAGTGCGTTGGCGTCTACCCCTCCACTGAGCACCTTACCTGAGGCAGGTTGAACGGTATTGTAGGCTCTGGCTAATCTGGTGATTGAATCTAAAAGAATCACCACATCATGGCCACATTCTACCAATCGTTTCGCTTTTTCTAAAACAATATTAGCCACCCTTACATGTTCTGTGGCTTCCTTATCAAAAGTAGAAGCTATGACCTCTCCTTTTACATTTCGCTGCATGTCTGTCACTTCCTCAGGGCGTTCATCTATTAACAAGATAAGTTGGTACACCTCAGGATGATTGGCTGCAATTCCGTTAGCAATGTCTTTAAGAAGCATGGTCTTACCCGTTTTAGGTTGGGCTACAATCATTCCTCTTTGACCTTTACCTATAGGGCAAAATAAATCTATGATTCTATTGGATATATTACTCTGTCTTTCAGATAGTTTGAATTTTTCTTCTGGAAATAAAGGGGTCAAATGCTCAAAAGCTACACGGTCTCTAACGACTTGTGGGTCTTGACCATTAATTTTATTTACTTTGATGAGTGGGAAATACTTTTCACCTTCTTTTGGAGGTCTTACTTCTCCCAATACAGTATCTCCTGGCTTTAAACCGAACAGTCTTATCTGAGATTGAGATACGTATATATCATCTGGAGAAGATAGGTAGTTGTAATCAGAAGATCTCAAGAAACCATATCCATCCTGCATAATATCTAAAACCCCTTCAGAGGCAATGATACTGTCAAATTCATAGTCAGGATCCTTGTACCTATTCTTTAATTCTTTGTCGAAATTAAAGTTTTTTTCTGGACGGTTTTGATTGGGATTTTTTCTGTTTTGCTGTTTGGGCGCATGTTGGGGATGGTTCCTTTGCTCTGTAGATTTTTCAGTTGGTCTAGCTTCCCTGTTGTTCTGCTTACCTTCTGGTCTTCTATTGGGGCGGTTGCTTTGAATCCTTCCGTTATTTTGCTCCTCAGCTTCAGGTGACTTTTTGTTTGGGATTCCCTCGGGCTTGGTTCTCTCTGGTCTGGCCGTAGCTTCTGTAGTTTTATCTGATGATTGAGTCGCCACTTTAAAAGATACCTGATCGTTTTCTTCTTTAGGTTTCCTAGGTCTTGGATTTGGTTTTCTTCTAACTACTTCAGCATTTACAGACGCTTCTTTAGTGGTTTCAGTAACGGCTTCAGAATTGCTTTTAGATAAAACATCATCTGTTTTTCCCTCTAGAACTGGTGTTGCAACAGCAACTACAGCCTTAGGGTTTGTGGCCTGAAGGTCTAAAATCTGATATACTAAATCTATTTTTTTTAAGGTTTTAAACTTAGGAACCTTTAATCCTTTTGCAATTTCCTGAAGCTCTGGAAGCTTCATGGTTTTTAGTTTTGAAATTTCAAACATTCAATAATATAAATAGGTGGATACTTGAGATAAGTAATTGTTGTAAATAATTGAAAATGGGAAAAAGAACTTCCCAGAGGTAAGTGTGATTATCTCTATAACTGAATCACATTACAATAATACAAATAAAAATTAATATTCTCTTTAAAACTTAAAAAAGACCACTATTTTTGTGACCAAACAAGAATGCATCTTATATGATACAAAGAATACAATCATTTTATTTATTTATAGTAGCTGCAGTAAATTTATTCGCTGTTTTTTTTGTGAATATCGTTGCTGAAGTGTCTGAAAACACTATCTTTACTTTAGCAAACGCCTTAAATAAAGGTACGTTCATCTTGTTTGTAACACTTACTTTAATAAGTGTTTTTTCCTATAAAAAGCGAATTAATCAGTTTGTAATGAACCGATTAAACATCATATTAAACTTTTTTTTACTAGGATTTTTCGTTTACCGATGGCTAAGTTTATCTGGAGAAAGTTTTCTTTCTGAGAAGGGTATTGGGATGTTTGTTCCTATTATTTCTATCGTTTTTTTATCTGTGGCCAATAAAGCCATAAAAAAGGACGAAGATCTCGTAAAATCTGTCGATCGTTTACGTTAAACCTAACATCTTAGTAGTATTAGTGCGTAAAACCCGGGCTTGTTACCCGGGTTTTTTTACGACTTTTTTCCCCTCAAGCCCAATTCAATGACCTCTAAATCTTTTAAAGTACCCTGGTCAATAGAAAAACGCAGCATGGTTCTCATATGGTGAAAGCCAGATACGCCGCAAGCTCCAGGATTTAGGTGCATGCATTGAATGGATTTATCCCACTGTACTTTTAATATATGTGAGTGCCCTGCAATAAATATTTGTGGGGCACTTTGTTTTATTTCCGCTCTAATACGTTGGTTGTATTTGCCTGGATAACCACCAATATGAGTGATCCACACTTTCATACCCTCACAGTCAAATTTTAAATCCAAGGGGAAGGTGCTTCTGGCTTTGTGGTCATCTATATTTCCGTAAACTGCCCTTAGGGGTTTTAAAGCAGCTATAGCATCTGTTACAGCCAAGTCCCCAATATCCCCAGCGTGCCATACCTCGTCTGCCTCGGACACAAAATGTAATATTCTCTCGTCTATATGTGAGTGGGTATCTGAAAGCAGTAAAATTTTTTTCATTTAAAGTAAATTCAAGTGGCTATACGGTATATTTGCACACAAAAGTAAGAGATTGCGTTGAGATATTTTGTACACTTTTCATATATAGGAACAGACTACCACGGTTGGCAAAAGCAACCGAATGCCTCTAGTGTCCAAGAAAAAATGGAACAGGCATTTTCACTGTTATTGGCTACACCAATAGAATTAATGGGTGCGGGACGAACAGACGCTGGTGTACACGCTAAAAAGATGGTTGCTCATTTTGACACCGAAGTAGGCTTTGACAAGCAAATCATCAAGGATAGGCTGAACGCCTTTCTAGCTGCAGATATTTCAATTGATCAGATATTGGCAGTTACCCAAGAAACCCATGCCCGTTTTACCGCTACCAGTAGGACTTATGAGTACATAGTGGTCAACCAAAAAGACCCCTTTCAACATCACGGAGCCCATTATGTATTTCAGCCCCTTGATATTCAATCAATGAATAAAGCGGCACAGATGCTATTGGGAGAAAAAGATTTTGAGTGTTTCTCAAAGTCCAATTCAGATGTACATACTTTTATTTGTGACATCACCCACGCAAAGTGGGTAGCTACAAAAGGACAATTGGTTTTTACCATAACAGCCAATCGATTTTTACGAAATATGGTTCGCGCAATTGTGGGAACTCTTTTAGAAATTGGTACAGGAAAGCGGCCAGTGACAGATATTCCACTTCTTCTAGAGACCAAGTCAAGAAGTAAGGCTGG
>Ga0102903_1000679_pt1 | contig 11689 bp, 6 predicted proteins | sample Colrivmet1555C02_FD_78497 | JGI IMG/M metagenome (GOLD analysis project Ga0102903, IMG submission 78497) | Estuarine microbial communities from the Columbia River estuary - metaG 1555C-02 | ecosystem: Environmental > Aquatic > Marine > Intertidal zone > Estuary | place: USA: Columbia River... | reverse complement strand
GGCTCTGATAAGATCATCCTTGGCGACGGGTTTGGCGTTGATACGATCAACGGCTCCGAGGATGTAGGCAACACCGACGTAGACGTCCTTGACGCCGCGACCATGACCACGGCCACAACCGTGAACATGTCTGGCCCTGAGGCTGGCACGCTCACATCTGGCACAAACACTGCGACCTTCTCGAACATCGAACAGATCGTCACAGGCTCTGGCGCCGATAGCATCACAGGCTCCGCAGGCAACGATACGATCACAACTGGCGCAGGCGCTGACCGCATCAACGCGGGCGCAGGCAACGACACGATCAACCTTGGCGCGGGCACTGCGACAGACGGCGCGGCCGACGTGGTTGTGCTGCAAGACGGCTCGGGCAACGACATCATCCGCGGCTTTGACGCACCAACAGGCAGCGGCACGACCTTCACAGGTGTTGATAAACTCGACGTCTCCAACCTTTACGACCTGCCAGCAGGCGACCCGGCCCGCACACCCGTGCGCACCAACGATGTTGTTGTCACAAACGACGGGTCTGGCAACGCGGTTCTGACCTTCCCGAATGGTGAAAGCGTCACATTGATCGGCGTTTCGCCAACAGATGCCGCGAACCCATTCTACCTGCAAGCAATCGGCATCCCGATGCCAGACGGCACCGTCCAAGGTACCGCTGGCAACGACCTCATCAACGGGTCGTACACAGGCGACCCAGACGGCGACCGCGTCGACGGTAATGACGCGATCCTCGCGGGCGACACTGGCAACGACGATCTGATCTACGGCTACGGCGGCAACGACCGCATCTACGCAGGGAACGGCAACGACGAAGTTTATGGCGGCACTGGTAACGACCTTCTGCAAACTGGCCTTGGTGACGATACCGTCTATGGCGACGACGGTAATGACTCGATCTATGCCGAAAACGGCAATGATACCGTCTACGGCGGTGCAGGCGATGACGTCGTGGGCGCATCCATCGGCAACGACCTTGTCTATGGCGGCGACGGCAACGACACGATCAACGGCGGCGGCTATAGCAATGAGGGTGACACGCTCTTTGGCGATGCTGGTAACGACTCGATCAGTGGCGATGCTGGCAACGACACACTCTACGGCGGCGCAGACGACGACATCCTCGTCGGCGGCACCAATGACGACAGCATCTATGGCGGCACTGGCAACTATAAAATCGTGGTCGGCGACAACCATGGCACCGACGTTATCGAAGGCGGCGAAGACGCAAGTGGGCTAAACAACGATATACTCGACCTCAACGACCTAAGCACAACAGGCGGCACAAACGTTACCCTTACTGGCAACGAAGCGGGCACCTATGACTTCAATAACGCAGCGGCCACTGGCACGTTCACTGAAATCGAAACTTTTGATCTGACCGACAGTGCCGACACCTTTGACGGTGCCGCAGCAACAACGAACACAACTGTGCTCGCTGGCGCTGGCAATGACACGATCACAACAGGGTCTGGCGACGACAGCATCATTGCTGGCGCAGGTGACGATCTGATCGACGGCGGCGCAGGCGACGATAGCATCGACGGCGGCACTGGCAACGACACTTTCGCCATCGCTGAAACCAGTGGCGCTGACACCATCGTCGGCGGCGAAAACGCAGGCGACACAGATACTCTGTTCTTCCAAGGCGCGACATTCGGCGCGGGCGCAAACGTCACCTTCACAGGCGACGAAAGCGGCACTTATCTGGTCGACGGCAGCTCTGTCGCTGGACCAGATGCAACGGGCAGTTTCTCAGAAATCGAAGCGATCGTCGGAACCGCAACCTCCGATTATGTCAACGCCAGCGCAAGCACTGCGTCCGTCACGATTTCGGGCGAAGGCGGCTTTGACATCCTGACAGGTAGCTCGGCCGACGACGTCATCTACGGCGGCGACGGCGGCGATTTGTTGACAGGTGGCGAAGGCGCAGACGTTCTCATTGGCGACGCAGGCAACGATATCATCACCTTCTCCGAGGGCGACACTGTCGAGGGCGGCACTGGTGACGATACATTTGTAGCCGAAAATCTGGGCGAAACGACCAATGGCGCGATCACAATTACGGGTGGTTCTGGCGGCGAAACGACGGGCGTTGGCGATACGCTCCAACTTGGCAGCCTTGCCGACCTCTCGACCCTCGTAAAAATTAGCGATGGCATCAAGGCAGATGGCAACGAGACCTTCCACGGGTCCGTCACCATGGACGATGGCACGATCCTCAACTTCTCCGAGATCGAGAACATCATCTGCTTCACGCCAGGCACACGTATCGCCACACCAAAAGGCGCGCGTGACATCGCAACCCTGCGCGTTGGCGATCTGGTTGTGACACGTGACCACGGTCTCCAGCCAATCCGCTGGATCCAGCAACGCACCGTGCCTGCGTTGGAAAGCTTTGCGCCAATTCGCATCCGTCCTGGTGTTATCACTGGCCAAGATCGCGATCTGCTTGTGTCACCACAGCACCGCATGTTGTTCCAAGGCTACCGCGCAGAGCTCCTGTTCGGCGAAAGCGAAGTCTTGGTCTCGGCCAAGCACATGATCAACGACAAATACGTGACCCAAGAGACTGGCGGCGACGTGACTTACATCCACATGATGTTTGACGAACACGAAGTGGTCTACGCAGAAGGTGCGGCAACAGAGAGCTTCCACCCGGGTGATGTTGGTCTGACAGCCGTCAGCGACCCTGCCCGCGAAGAACTCTTTGCGCTCTTCCCAGCGCTGCGGTCAAACGTGAACGGCTACGGCCAAACCGCACGCCGCTGCCTCAAGGGCCACGAGACAAAACTGCTGATTGTCTAAAATAAAACGGCGGCGCCGGGTTTTCCCCTGCGCCGCCGCCTCTGTGCAGATCAGTGCACGCTCAGTGCACGTAAATCACACCTCTGTTCAGGCGCTTTTGCGGCCCTTCTGAAACGCTGCACAAGCCGCACCAAAAGCCTCAAAAATCGGCCTCGATACTGGATCACCCGCTGCATTCCACTCTGGATGCCATTGTGTCGAAAGGGTAAATCCCTTTGCATCCTTGACATAAATCGCCTCAGGCGTGCCATCAGGGGCATAGCCGTCAATCACGATGCGCGGCCCCGCCACCTTGATCCCCTGCCCGTGCAGTGAATTTGTCATAACCTCTTGGGAACCCAGTATTTTTTCAAACGGACCACCCGCCACAAAACGCACCTTATGACGCAATGCAAACTTCTCAGCCAAAGTGCCATCGGGGGGCATACGGTGGTTATCACGGCCATCCAGATCACGGATTTCGGGATGCAGCGTTGACTCCATCGCCACAGCAACCTCTTGAAATCCGCGGCAAATCCCGATGATCGGTTGGCCTGCGTCAACACATGCACGGATCAACGGCAGCGCCACAGCATCACGATCACGGTCAAACGCGCCATGCGCTTCAGTTTCCGCCTCGCCGTACTCCTCAGGATGCACATTCGGACGTCCACCCGTAAACAGAAACCCATCACAGACTTCCATCAGCTCTGCGGTGTTAACCAGCGCAGGATCAGTGGGGATTATCAATGGGATAGCGCCACAGATACAGCCCACCGCATCGGCGTTCATCTTCCCCGCCGCGTAGGTGGGGTACTCGCCATCAATCAAATAGCTGTTACCAATAATGCCAACCACAGGCCGTGACATAACGCTCTCCCTCAAACTTTTGAGAGACTTTAGCCTTGTGTTTTCAATAAGAAAACCCGCCCTTTACGCTTCGCCCGTCAATCCCGCCGCAGTGATACCCGCAAGGCCCGCAATGACGTCATTATCGGAGGTATCCCCCGTCACCCCCACAGCACCAATGACAGCGCCGCGCTCGTCGCGCAGTAAAAGACCACCTGGAACGGGGATAACCTGACCGCCAAAAACGCCGTTCACGGCAGCCATGAAATAGGCCTGCGATTCGGCACGCGCCATTTGCGCCGTGCCTGCCATGCCGAGCATGACAGAGCCGTATGCCTTACCGTGAGCAATGCCAAATCGACCTGGTGACGCGCCATCGGCACGCTCAAAGGCCTTCATGTTTCCGCCGCTATCTAGGACGACAACAGAAAGAGGTTTAAACCCCATTTCCTCGCCCGTAGACATCGCATTCTGAATGATCAATCGCGCCTTACTCGTTGAAACGTCTGTCATTTTCGGCTCCTTAAAAGACGGGTTGTGACCCGTTATTTGTTAATGGTTGCGCTGTGCTTTTAGTTCCAAACGGCGACGGTGCAACACAGGCTCGGTATAACCCGATGGCTGAATGCGGCCTTGGAACACCAAGTCGCAGGCCGCCTGAAACGCGATCCCGTCAAACGTTGGCGCCATCGGGCGGTAAGCGGGGTCACCAGCATTTTGCCCATCCACTACGGCGGCCATTTTCTGCATCGCATCCATCACCTCAGGCTCGGACACCACATCATGATGCAACCAGTTTGCCAGCGCTTGGCTCGAAATACGGCACGTTGCCCGGTCTTCCATTAGACCCACGTCATGCACGTCAGGCACCTTGGAACAGCCAACGCCTTGATCGATCCAGCGAACAACATAGCCCAAAATTCCTTGGGCGTTATTCTCGACCTCAGTCGTGATAACCTCCTGAGACCATTGCGGATTTATCGCAACAGGGATCGTCAACAGATCGTCCAATGTGCCACGTGCACCGCCCGCTTTAATCTCATCTTGGCGGGCGAAAACGTCGACGTGATGGTAGTGTGTCGCGTGCAACGTCGCTGCCGTCGGGCTTGGCACCCAAGCGCAATTGGCGCCAGCTTTCGGGTGGCCAATCTTGGCCTTCAGCATCTCTGCCATCAGGTCAGGCATCGCCCACATTCCCTTGCCGATCTGCGCCTTACCCTGCAACCCGCAAGCCAGACCAATATCAACGTTGCGATCTTCATAAGACGTGATCCAGGGCAGCGTCTTCATCTCGCCCTTTGGCACCATCGGCCCCGCTTCCATGCTGGTGTGAATTTCGTCACCCGTGCGATCAAGGAAGCCTGTGTTAATAAACGCAACGCGCGATTTTGCAGCGCGGATACATTCCTTAAGGTTGGCCGACGTGCGGCGTTCCTCGTCCATAATGCCCATTTTTACAGTATCTTGCGGCAAGCCAAGTGCCGCCTCAACACGGTCGAAAATCTGCGCTGCAAAGGCAACCTCCTCAGGACCATGCATCTTTGGCTTCACCACATAGACCGACCCGTGCACGGAATTGCCACCCTCACGCTGCAAATCATGCATCGCAATCAGGGTCGTGCACATCGCGTCCATGATCCCCTCGCCGATCTCCAGCCCATCACGGTCCAAAATCGCGGGGTTCGTCATCAGGTGGCCGACGTTGCGCACCAACATCAGCGAGCGGCCCTTTGTGCTCAGCGGACCGTTTGCCGTTTCATACGTGCGGTCGTCATGCAGCTTACGGGTAAATGTCTTGCCACCCTTGGTAACCTCTTCGGTCAAATCACCGCGCATCAGACCAAGCCAGTTACCATAAGCGACAACCTTATCTTCGGCGTCCACAGCGGCGACGGAGTCTTCGCAATCCATGATTGCGGACAACGCAGATTCCAGCCAAATATCTGAAATACCAGCCTTATCCTGTCCGCCAATTTGACTTGTCGGGTCCACATGCACCTCGATCAGCAACCTGTTCACGCGCAAAGCGGTAACTTTCACACCATCGCGCACGGCCGTACCGACCAACATTGACGCATCGGCCAGCGTCAACGCATCCATATCCACATCGGCCCAAGACCCCGACGCCAAAGGTGCAACCGCATCCAAATGGGCACGGCCCCATGCAATCACGCGGGAACCGCGCTCCGCGTCATAGCCCTTGCCATTGGGCAAATCGCCCAGCGCATCAGTGCCGTAAAGCGCATCATAAAGGCTGCCCCAACGGGCATTCGCCGCGTTCAAAGCAAAACGGGCATTGGTGATCGGAACAACAAGCTGCGGCCCAGCAATCGACGCAATCTCAGGATCGACGTTTGTCGTCTCTATTGCAAAATCAGGACCTGTCGGCACCAAATACGCAATCTCGCGCAGGAATGCCTGATAAGTCGCAGCATCGGCACCGCGGTTGGCCTTGTGCCATTGGTCAATCTGTTCTTGGATGTCCTCACGCATTTCAAGCAACGCGCGGTTCCGCGGTCCCAAGTCATGCACGATGCCAGACAGCCCGGCCCAAAATGCATCCACATCAACGCCAGTGCCGACGATGGCATGGCCTTCGATAAAGTCCGCCAACTTACGATCAACTTGCAATCCGTGCTTCTCTATACGCTCAACCATGACGTCCTCCGTTAAAATGGGTCCTTGTTACGATAGTGCTAAAAGAAAAGTTTCCTATAGGCAACAACAGCGGTCATATTTTTTGACCAATTTCATTTGAAGGACTTTCAAACAGGTCCACCCAATCGCGCTTGAATGCCCATGCATCGGGGCCTAGGTTTGGCTCAAACCTCCTCAGTAGGACTGCCCCATGACACATGCCGCGCCGCAGACGATTTACCTCGCCGATTACACGCCTCCTGCCTATTTGATCGACACGGTGCATCTGACATTCCAGCTTGCCCCAAATGCCACGCGCGTGGTGTCCCGTATCGCGTTCCGTCCGAACCCTGACGCAAAATCTCGCGACTTTTTCCTGCATGGTGAAGAGCTTAGGCTGATCTCCGCCCACATTGATGGCGCTGCAATCAGCCCAGACGTGACCGAGCGTGGCCTCACCTGCGACGTGCCAAACCGCCCGTTTGTGTTTGAGGCCGAGGTCGAAATTGCCCCCGCCGCCAACACCGCTCTCGAAGGCCTTTATATGTCAAACGGCATGTATTGCACCCAGTGCGAGGCCGAGGGTTTCCGCAAGATCACCTATTACCCTGACCGCCCCGACGTGATGGCCGTCTTTACGGTAAAAATTGAAAGCGACCTGCCCGTGTTGCTGTCGAACGGCAATCCAGTGGCTGCTGGCGAATGGCATGATCCTTGGCCAAAACCTGCATATTTGTTTGCGCTTGTTGCTGGAGATCTCATCGCCCACCCCGATACTTTCACCACCATGTCGGGCAAAGACGTGGAACTGAATATCTATGTGCGCCGCGGCGACGAGGACAAATGCGCCTTTGGCATGGAGGCGCTGAAGAAGTCGATGCAATGGGATGAGGAGGTCTACGGCCGCGAATACGACTTGGACATTTTTAACATCGTCGCTGTCGATGACTTCAATATGGGCGCGATGGAGAACAAAGGCTTGAACATTTTCAACTCGTCTTGTGTTCTGGCCTCCGCCGAGACGGCCTCTGACGCGAACTTTGAACGCATTGAAGCGATCATCGCCCATGAGTATTTCCACAACTGGACAGGCAACCGGATTACCTGCCGCGACTGGTTTCAGCTGTGCCTGAAGGAGGGCCTGACAGTCTTTCGCGATGCACAGTTCACAGGCGACATGCGTGGCCATGCGGTCAAAAGGATCGACGATGCTCTCACGATGCGCGCCAATCAATACCCCGAGGATCGCGGTCCACTCGCACACCCAGTGCGCCCTGCCAGCTTTGTCGAGATCAACAATTTCTACACGGCGACCGTGTATGAAAAGGGTGCGGAAGTCATCGGCATGCTGAAACGGCTTGTTGGTGACGATGCCTATTACGCGGCGTGCAATCTCTATTTTGACCGCCACGATGGCGAGGCTGCGACGATTGAGGACTGGATCGCGGTGTTTGAAGACACCACGGGTCGCGATCTGACACAATTCGCCCGCTGGTATGCCCAAGCAGGCACACCGCATTTGCATGTGAGTGATGCGCATGAGGACGACACCTATACGCTCACCCTGCGCCAAGACCTGCCCGCGACACCCGATGGCAGCACCAAAGAGCCGCAACTCATCCCTGTGTCCATGGGTCTTCTGGCGCAGGACGGGTGTGAGGTACTTGAAACGCAGATGCTGGAACTCACTGAAATTGAACAGGTTTTCACTTTTAACGGCATCACGCAAAAGCCGATCCTTTCGGTCCTGCGTGATTACTCCGCCCCTGTGATCGTGCATCACGCGCAATCCGCCGCTGACCGCGCTGTCCTGCTGGCCCATGACACCGATCCGTTCAACCGCTGGGATGCGGGCCGCATGCTCGCCAGAGACGTGCTGGTCGATATGACGCTGAGCGGCAGCAGCCCTGATACGGCATTCCTTGATGGCCTCGCCGCCGTTTTGCGCGATGAAACGCTTGATCCTGCCTTTCGCGCTCTGGCTTTGTCAATCCCTTCCGAAGATGAGACAGCGCAGGCGATTGTGGACGGCGGCAGCATCCCTGAGCCGCTTGACATCCACCTCGCCCACGAAGCGCTCAAGCTACAAATTTCGCAGCATTTACAAGACATTACACCGCGCATCTATGCGGAAATGGTTGTCGCAGGGGACTATCATCCGAACGCCGCAGATGTCGGAAAACGAGCCCTTGTCAACCGTGTTTTAAGCTACATCAGCCGTATCGACGGTGGACATCAGGCAGCCGCGCAATACGCGAGTGCCGACAATATGACCCAACAGCAAGCGGCACTTGCCTGTCTTTTGCACATTGGTGCTGGGCAAAAAGAGCTTGCCGCTTTTGCAGCCCAATGGGGTGATGATCGGTTGGTCATGGACAAATGGTTCGGGATGCAGGTGTCTTGCGCTGCCCCGAATGCGACAGTTCAAACGGCCAAGGACTTGACCACACACGCAAAATTCGACTGGAAAAACCCGAACCGCTTCCGCGCTGTGATTGGGGCCTTGGGAAATAACGCGGCAGGATTCCATGCCCCAGATGGCACAGGGTATGCGTTCTTCGCGGACTGCCTCATCAAACTCGACCCGATGAACCCGCAAACAACCGCCCGTATGGCAACGTTCTTTGAGACATGGAAACGCTATAGCCCTGCGCGACAGGCGCAAATGCGCACTGAGCTGGAACGAATCAAAGCGACGCCAAACCTCAGCCCTGACACGACAGAGATTATCACGCGCATTTTGGGGTAATTACAGGGCTGGGCTGCTCATGGTCGAGACGGTGACATCCCAAACGGGTGTTTCAGGTCTCGCCTGCGGGCGGATGGAATTGGCCTGTGGTTGGCAATAGTCCTGCTTGCTCGTCCACGCGGCCATTTCAGCGATCTTGTTGTCGTTCGTCATTGGGCCCCAATCGGCTGCAACACCACGCCAACGCCCGTCATGAAGCGCCACTGCGCGGTCACGCGACACGGTCACGGCCATAATGCGGGCTGCACAGGACAGGTTGTCGGCAGGGTTTTTCAACGCCTCGCCTGTCGTTGCACGACACCCATAACGGCGGGCCGTATCAGGATAAATCTGGAGCAAGCCAAACCAGCGACCACCGCCGCCGGCGGCCTTGGGGTTATAGGTGCTCTCGTATTTTGACAGCGACGACATCATCCCAACCCAAAACGCCTCGCGCATTGTCTCGGAGTTTTGCGCGTAAGCAGGGCACCATGTGGAAATATCACGCGGGATCACGTCCGTCAGGCCAGACCCTTGTTCACCCACCGCCACCATCGCTGCGCGTGTCCAAATCTCGGAACCGTTTTTGAAATCCCAACGGGCCTTGGGCAAATAGTCATCACGCGCAGCGGGGCGCAACGTGGATGCCGTGGCCTGATGCACCTCGACAGGATAGCGGATCATATGATCAGGACGAGGGACGACGCGGAAATTGGCCAAGGTCTCGACCTCCGCCTGTGCCACTGCTGCGACCGCATCATCACGAGAAAGTGGCCGCACCGCTGAATTCGCCATAGCCGAACCCGCGATGACAATGGCCATAATCCCCCCCCAGGATTGACTTGAATATCATCATGTGGCGGAAACTGCCCTATATGCCCCCTTTGTGGCAAGCGAAACGACGCGCCCGTCTTGTCCCGCCCCTCTGAGTGGCATAGAACCGCCGAGAGAGATAATGCCTTTGGAGTTTCCCCATGCTTGACCTGACCTACGAAGCCCCCGCACCTACGGTGATTGCTGGCGCGCAAAACGACTGGGAGCTGGTGATCGGCTTAGAGGTCCACGCGCAGGTCGCGACCAAGGCGAAACTGTTCTCGGGCGCATCAACACAGTTCGGCGCAGAGCCTAACTCGAACGTGGCATTTGTAGACGCGGGCATGCCGGGCATGTTGCCAGTGATCAACGAAGAATGTGTGGCCTTTGCCGTGCGCACAGGATTGGGCCTGAAAGCACAGATCAACCTGATGTCTGCCTTTGACCGCAAAAACTATTTCTACCCAGACCTGCCGCAGGGCTATCAGATTTCCCAGCTTTACCACCCCATTGTTGGCGAAGGTGAAGTGCTGGTTGAAATGGGCAACGGCAAGGCGCGCAATGTGCGCATTGAACGTATTCACTTAGAGCAGGACGCAGGCAAATCGATTCACGACATGGACCCGAATATGTCTTTCGTCGACCTGAACCGCACGGGCGTGGCACTGATGGAGATCGTGTCCAAGCCTGATATTCGTGGACCTGAAGAGGCCGCCGCTTATGTCGTTAAGCTGCGCCAGATCTTGCGCTACTTGGGTACTTGCGATGGCAACATGCAAAACGGCAATCTGCGGGCGGACGTGAACGTCTCGATCTGCAAGCCGGGCCAGTACGAAAAGTATCAAGCAACCCAAGACTTTAGCCACCTCGGCACCCGCTGCGAAATCAAGAACATGAACTCGATGCGCTTTATCCAAGCGGCGATTGAGGTCGAGGCACGTCGTCAGATCGCACTGATCGAGGATGGCAAAGAAGTCGTGCAAGAAACACGTCTTTACGATCCGGACAAGAACGAGACTCGCTCCATGCGGTCCAAGGAAGAGGCGCATGATTACCGCTATTTCCCTGACCCAGACCTTTTGCCTTTGGAAATTGAACAGGCTTGGGTCGATGATATTGCCGCAGCATTGCCAGAACTGCCAGACGCGAAAAAAGCCCGCTTTATCAGCGACTTCGGCTTGTCGGACTATGACGCGAGCGTGTTGACGGCTGATGTTGAGAATGCGGAGTACTTTGAGGCTGTGGCCTCTGGTGCGGACGGCAAATTGGCTGCGAACTGGGTCATCAACGAGCTTTTCGGTCGCCTCAAGAAGGACGACAAAGAGATCACCGAAAGCCCAATTTCTGCGGCCCGTTTGGCGCAGATTGTAGCGCTGATCAAATCCGACGCGATCTCTGGGAAGATTGCCAAGGACGTGTTCGACATCGCCTATACCCAAGACCGCGACCCCGAGGAGATCGTCGAGACCGAGGGCATGAAGCAGGTCACGGATACAGGCGCGATTGAGGCTGCCGTTGACGAAATCATTGCCGCCAACCCCGACCAAGTGGAAAAGGCGAAAGCCAATCCAAAGCTGGCGGGCTGGTTTGTAGGCCAGGTGATGAAATCGACGGGCGGTAAAGCCAACCCTGCGATGGTCAATCAGTTGGTGGCTGCAAAGCTTGGTCTCTAAGGGGTGATGGGTTAACACCCATCCTACTTAATGCGCAACGAACAACGGGAGGCGATTTGATTTGAACAGCCAATCCATCGTCCCCGTCTGCGCCTATGACATTGACCAGCATGGTGTCGCGCGCGCCGTGACTGAGGCTTGGCCAGACACCAAACCGCACGAGGGCTATCGCTGGCTCCATTTCAACAGGCTAGAT
>Ga0102903_1000607_pt1 | contig 12481 bp, 7 predicted proteins | sample Colrivmet1555C02_FD_78497 | JGI IMG/M metagenome (GOLD analysis project Ga0102903, IMG submission 78497) | Estuarine microbial communities from the Columbia River estuary - metaG 1555C-02 | ecosystem: Environmental > Aquatic > Marine > Intertidal zone > Estuary | place: USA: Columbia River... | reverse complement strand
CCTGGTAAAGTTACGCTGTTGCCACCAAATTAGCCAAGGTGTTAAGTGTGCCAACATCATAACGAACCACATTGCAGGCATTTGCCAATCGTGTCCGCAAATTGCACTAGGAATAGAGAGGCTATAAATAAATCCTATAAAGAATAGGATCGATGGAGATAATGTTAAGAAGGTATAGATGATTTTCATAGAATTATTTAGCATACTAATATTAAAGATATCAGCCACAATTTAACGTAAAATCAAAAAAACTTTGTATAAATAAGTAAAAGAAAAACAAACAGTATCCAACAAAATAATCAAAGGAGCTAACAAATGGCATCAATAGTAACAAGTAAGTTCAGAATTCATAATGCACAGCAATTCTATGAATCTTTTTCAGAAGCGGCAAATACGATTATGTATTTGTTTGTCGGTAAAAATACCGCATTCGCAAACGACAACTCTCCCCCAACTCCAATAAATTCGACAGCTAATATCGAATATACTCCATGGCGTGATATGTATGGCGTAAAACGCATTCAAAGTGCTGACGTAACACATGCGGTTCCACGTTATGATTGGACAAGTGGTACAGTCTATGTTGCATATGATGATACAAGTACAAGTCTTTTAACAGACACATTCTACGTTATGACAGAAGATTATAACGTTTACAAGTGTTTATTCAATAATGCCAGTGCGGCATCAACAACAAAGCCGACAGGAACAAGTTCTGCTAGATTTACAACAGCAGACGGATACATTTGGAAATTCATGTATACAGTTTCTACTGCTAAAGCACTTAAATTTTTGACTAGCGACTACATGCCAATTCAGACATTAGCATCTGATGATGGAACAACTCAATGGAGTGTTCAGAGTGCCGCAGTTGATGGTGGGATTGAAGTCATCAAGGTTACTTCTGGTGGTTCTGGATATGCTACTGCCCCCTCAGTTACAATTGTTGGTGACGGAACTGGCGCTACTGCAAATGCAACAATTACCGCTAACGTAGTTACAGCAGTTACAATCACAGCGGCCGGTACTGGATACACTAAAGCAAGTGTGTCTTTTGCTTCTGGTGCGGCTGCGGCTACAGCAATTATCTCTCCACGTTATGGTCATGGCGCTGATCCTATTGAAGAGTTGGGCGCAAAATATATTATGATTAACGTTCGTTTAGATGGTAGCGAATCCAATACAATTTCTACAGCTAACGAATTCCGTCAAGTTGGTATTGTTCGTGATCCATATTTGTTTGGCACCACAACAAGAGCAAGTGCATCTTCTTACAGACAAACATTTAAATATCAATTGTCCGGAATTTCTGGTACATTCTCATTAGATGAGCCTGTTTCATCAGGATCAAATACTTCTAATGTTGTTGAGTGGGATACACCAAACTTATATGTGATTAAACCAATAAATCAAAACTTTGCTAATGGAGCAACAATTACTGGCGCAACATCTACAGCAACTGGTACGATTGCCGCAATCACAACTCCAGGTTTGCAACCATATACAGGTGACATTCTCTATGTTGAGAATAGAGTACCTATCTCTAGAGCGGCAGACCAGATCGAAGACGTAAAACTTATCATCCAGTTCTAAACAAACGAAGAAATATAAATGGCTAATCCAGGTGGTGTAGACTTTAATACGAGTCCGTATTATGATGATTTTGATGAAGATAAAAAGTTTGTACGTGTTCTCTACAGACCTGGACGTGCTGTTCAGGCTAGAGAATTAACACAAGCACAAACTATTCAGCAAACTCAGACAAAGCGTTTTGCGGAATTCTTTTTCAAGCAAGGCGCTATTGTTGAAGGTTGTGAACAAAATTTAGATTTAGGTTTAAATTTTGTAAAATTACAAAATACATATAATGGTAGTGAAGCAAATGTTGCCGCATTTAACGGTAGCATTGTTTACGGCGCAAATAGCGGTATCAAAGCGTATTGCGGAATAGTAACCGACTTAGAAGGTACTGATCCAAAAACGCTTTTTATCAATTACGCAACAAACGGAACTCAAGTTCTTACTGTAAATAATGCTCCTACAACTTTAGTTCCGGGAAATAAAATTACATTTTCTACTGGAAATACTGCAACAATTGAAGCGGCTTATATTGATCCAATTACGGGAACAAATAAAATATTTGTTTCTAACGTATCAGGAACATTGACTACAACAACTGCAAATACAGTAACAAGCACTAGTTCAACTCTTGTTGTTAATGTTACGAACATCACAGACTATACGTCTAATACTGCGTTTGCAAATTCGGAGACAATCTTTACTGCAAACACTTCAACTAGAGCATATGCTAATGCGGCCTCTACAAATGCTATTCGTAATGTTGTAGATGAAGGCTTAGAAACAGAAACCATTTATTACTATGGTTCAAAAATAACTGTTTCTAATGGTATCATTTGGATGGCAGATCATTTTGTCAATCATACAAATCAAACAATTCTTCTTGACAAATATTCTAATGTTCCATCATATAAAATTGGTTTAGTTCCTACAAAATCTTTTGTCGATTACATTGCAGACAACTCATTAGTTGATAATGCACAAGGAACACCAAATTATCAAGCACCTGGTGCGGATAGATTTAAAATTGATTCTGTTCTAACAAAAGTTGCATTAGGTGCAACTACAGATGAAAACGAATTCATCACAGTAACAGAAATTGAAGACGGCATTACAAGAAGGCGCAAAGTCACTACTGTAGATAGTAATCTTGAAGATGTAATGGCAAAGAGAACAAATGAAGAATCTGGAAACTATACGATTTCTGATCCTATTGTTACTGTTCGTGAGCATCTATCAAATGGTAGCAATGGTGGTAGATACACTTCTGGTCAAGGCGGAAACAATAATATTTTATTAGTTGAAGTTGATCCTTTTACGTCATATACTTCTGGATACCGAAATGAAATTATTGCAAAAACTCCAATTGATGTTCAAAAGGGTTTAGCAACAAACTATGTTGACCAAACTAAAACTCAAATTAACTACGGACAATATATTCTTGTCAATGAATTAGTTGGTGCTTGGGATGTTATGGAAACAACTCAAGTTGACCTATATGATGCGGCACAGCAAGTAGTTACAAATGCAACTCATTCTACCGCAACAGTATCTGGAAATAAGATTGGTACCGCTAGAGTACGTTCTGTAGAATACGTTAGTGGTTCAAAAGGTCAACCTGACGCAAGATATTATTTGTATCTGTATGAAATTACAATGAATTCTGGCCAGAATTTTAAAGATGTTCGTTCAGTATATGACTCGGCAACACCAAAACGTTTTGCTGACATTGCAGATGTGACTCCATATGGAGCCGTGTTGCAAGAAACTGGTTTTAACTCAATGCTATTTAAATTGCCATATCAGGCAATTAAAACTATTCGTTCTGATGCTGGTAACGTTGAAACTGCATTTAGATTCAAAAAGAAATTTACTGTTTCATTCACATCTGGTGTATCGACTATTGCAACAGACGTAGTGACAGAAACTTTCGTTGGTACTGGAACATTAAACTCCACACAGAAAAATGACTACTACATGGTTGTAGTTAACAATGCTGGTGCTAACGTAGAAACTTCTGCGTTGACTGGTACTGTTACTGTGGGTGCGGCATCTAATACTGTAACAGGTAGCGGAACGTCTTTCACAACGCAAGTTAGCATTGGCGATTTCATAAAGATTAATAGTTTAACGAAACAGATTGCATCTATTACAAATGCAACATCATTAACTCTCACTAGCACACATGCAACTGGTGCGACAGCTAATACATTCACAAAAGTTCTTCCAACAGGAACTGTATTAGCATTAGGCACAAATGGTGGCAAAGGAAGCACACGTACTGTTACTGTTTCTTCTCCGGGTACTGCATCAATTGATTTGCAAGAAAACGCAACTTTCACCGCAGACATTATTGTTTCGATGGATCGTGCTAATGCAAAAGAAAAGATTAAAACTCTCAACTATGCAACTCAAGCAAATATCAATCCTAATACTCACATATCTGGACTAGCAGGTCCATTTGGACTTGGATACGGTGATGTCTATCAGTTAAGATCAGTTTATCAGTCCTCATCATTTGCAACTGCCGCAACAACATCCAATACAAATGTTACTGCACATTTCACATTAGACACCGGTCAACGTGATTATGCATATGAGCATGGAACTATCACTCCAGTTACTGGATTTACTCCTACCGGAAGATTGTTAGCAGTCTTTGATAATTTTACACATGATACATCACAAGGTGTTGGATATCTATCGGTAGATTCATATCCAGTTAATGACACAACAACATCTAATACCACAATCACAACAGCACAAATTCCAATCTTTACAAGTCCTACGACAAAGACTGCATATAATTTGCGTGACTGTATTGACTTTAGATCAATCAAAACTGCTAATACATCACTAAATGCAATTGATGATGGTACATATCAAGTTCCAACATATGGACTTCGTATTCCACAATCTGGTTCAGATTTTGATGCTGATTTGGTTTACTACAAAGGTAGAATTTCTAAAGTTTATATCAACAACCGTGGTGTGTTTGGTATCAATGATGGTGTTCCACCTAGCGCAGGAAATCAAAAAGCAGAATCGCCTCCAACAAAACCAGATACGTTAGAAATTGCTGAGTTGACAATTCCTCCGTATCCTTCAAATCCAATTGATGTTAAAATCAAATTGCTGAAGAATAAACGTTTCACTATGCGTGACGTTGCTAAACTTAATGACAGAGTTGAAAAGTTAGAATATTTTACTGCATTAAACTTTTTAGAGAAGCAAGCAACAGACACCACGCAATTAGATGACAATGGATTTGATAGATTCAAAAATGGTATTATTGTAGATCCATTCTCTGGATTTGCAGTCAGCAATCCAGTAAGTACTGATTGGGCTTCGGCTATTGATAGAACAAATAGATTTGCTACTGCATTGCAGGACAATGCAAATACTTCCGGTATGAGATACAATGGAACTCTATCAGAAACTGCAAACACTACTGGTAATAAAATTATGCTTCCATATACGGAAGTTGAAGCGCCAGGATTAAAACAACCATATGCATCAGCACAACTTCGTTTAGCTGAAGAATTAAACTTCGTCTGGAAAGGCGAATTAACTGCTGTTCCATTCGTAGACAATTTCTTTGAAACTACAAATGACACAAGCAAAGCGATTGTTTACAATGACACTGGTGATGCAGACAACTGGAAAGCATTAATCAATGCTTGGAATTCTGAAGTTGCGCCTTTGAATGTTCACTGGATTGGTAATAGTTTACAAACAAATATTGATCGTTCAACTGCACAAACTGCACAACAGGGAAACTTTAATGTTACTACAGCAATTCAAAATACAACACAAATTGCATACAATCAATTAGCATCTGGTTCATCTGCAACATCATCTAAACAAGATGTTGCATTCGATAGAGTTGTTAAGGTTGAGACTGCACTATGGATGCGTAGAAGAGAATTTGCAATTCATGCAACAGGTTTGAAAAATAATGCAAGACTTTATGCATTCTTTGATGGTGTAGACGTAACAGCAAATTGTTATCAAATTCAATTGTTAGGTACTACTACATTTCAACAATTGAATTCAAAATATGATAACAATGGATATTTAACCGAAGAAGGCACAAGTTGGAGTGCAATTGCTGATGGTGCAACTCAACCATTAATCGTTAAAAATAATCAAATTCATTTGGTGTTTGAAGTTCCATATAGAACATTCTATGTTGGTCAGAGAGAGTTTTTAGTTACAGACAGCCCAACAAACTCTTCCGGAACAACATTAACGGCTGCCAGAAACACAATTTTTGCACAAGGTATTCAACAGTCTACAGGTTCTGTTACAATTAATTCTCGCCCATATAATGTGACATTTAATGACCAGACAAACATTACGCTATTGGGTAGAAGAACAATCTCTCAAGAACGTGTTGAAATTGGACGTGCAGTTGTTCCTCCTCCAGCAAATCAATGGCCTGGAGTTGATCCATTGTCACAGAGTTTCTATGTTGATCCACAAACCTATCCAAAAGGTTTCTATGCAACATCTATAGACTTATACTTCAGAACTAAATCTAAAGATGATAACAGAAATGTTAGAGTTGAAATTAGAGAAGTTGATAACGGATATCCATCTCCAAAATTTGTTGGTATAGGTGATGAAGCTGTTGTGAATAATAGGAACATTAATATTAGTACTGACGCAACCACGGCAACAAAATTCACATTCAAGAATCCTATCTTTCTTGCTTCGGGTAATGACTATGCGTTCACTATGCGTCCAGAAAACAATGACGCAGACTATGCAGTTTGGGTTGCAGAGTTGGGTTCAATTGACGTTACTAATCCTGATAAGAATACAAGAATTGAATCCGCATATAATAGCGGAGTATTATTCTCATCATCTAATGACAGAACACATACTGCTAGACAAAACTTAGACGTTAAATTCACAATGAGAGTTGCTGAATTCACAACATCTAGTAAAGTTGCATATTGGGCAAACATTCCAATTTCAAATGCATTCCAGTATGATGTATTAACTCCTATTATTGGAGATCAAGTTTTACCAGGAACTAATATCACATACGATATTAAAACTACCGATAGCGCATATGCAGTTGATGGCTCATATACAACAATTAAAAACTATGAGAAGTTGATAAATCGTTCTAGAAAACAAATTTCTGCAAATACTGCTGAAGATACAAATTCATTTAAGTCTTTACAGTTAAGAGCAACATTGTCAACTAATGATAAGTATATTAGTCCATACATTGACAATGAAAACATTTTGTTCAATTTCTCAAAGAACATTATTAACAATGACTACTATACACCAATTACTGGCACAATAAGATATACTACAGATACAGCGGTTGTTGGTGTTGGTACTGATTTCTCTAACACAGTATTTGCTGGTGAGTATGCAGACTTTGGTACTGAATACCGAAGAGTTGCAAGTGTTACGAATGCTACATATCTAACTGTGACTAGCGCATTCACAACATCCAATGCTGTGGCTCAAACAATGTCAACTAGAAATGAAGAGCATCCAACTGGACCTTATTCATCACAATCTAGATACATTACAAAAGTTGTTACCTTGAATGATGGATTTGAAGCATCCGATATGGTAGTTTACTTAGATGTAAACAGACCACCAGGAACATCAATTAAAATTTACACTAAAGTTTTAAACGAAAATGACTCGGATAGCTTTGATGATAAATTCTATACACCTTTAGAATTGTCTGGTACAGAAACATTTACATTGGATCAAACAGATTTTAAAGAAGAAAAATATGCTATTCCAACAAGCATCAAAACTGGCGGTTCAACAATGCTTACTGGTAATGTTGCAATATCTAACGTATCAACAACAGTTACTGGAACATCAACTAGATTCACGGAAGATTTGAAGATTGGTGATACAATTGCTGTTGGTGCTACTAGAGTAAATAGAGTTGTCACTACGATTGCAAATAACATTTCGTTGACTGTAGATAGTGCATTCTCAACAGTTTCATCTGGACAAGATATATTCAAAGTGCTAAATAACTCAATTGCATATACGACCCCCGACGGAAGAACATTCCAAGGATACAAATATTTTGCAATAAAGGTTGTATTTCTTTCAAGCAATCCAAATTATGCTCCGAAAATTAAAAACTTAAGAGGAATTGCATTGGCATGATATCATCAAAAAATAAAGTTCCTATTATTGAACCGGTACGAGGTTTTACAGAAAGAGACATACACTCTAAAGCTATATTAAATACTGATATGGATTCGCTTTTGAAGTATAAAATTCAAAAGAGAAAATTTACAGATATAAATAAGGGTGCAGAAGAGTTAAGTCAAATCCGAAATGAGGTTCATCTTATGAAAACGGAATTAAGCGATATCAAGCGCATGTTGTTGCAAATAACGAATGAGAGTAGATAAAAATGCCATTAATAAATCAAGTACAATTAGGAAATACGTTTAACGAGTTTAGATCAACCGTTAACGATATTAGCAATACTATTAATTCCGGATTAAGCATTACCGGTGATTCTGGTTCGGACTCAATTTCTGTTGGTGGTGAAACATTAGCAATTCAAGGTGCTACTGGAATTACTACAGTCGTTGCAAATAATGTTCTTTCCATATCTAGCGTAGCTTCTGCTAATATGCAATATCAAAGAATGATATTGACTACTGTAGAAGACTCGGAAACAGCAAATAGTGGAAGTTTACGCACGTATGGTGGCGCCGCAATCGGCAAAAAACTTTGGGTTGGCTCTGACATATATATTGGTGGTAGTGCGAATATTGCAGGCGACCTTATTATTCAAGGTAACACCGTCACATTAAATACACAATCATTTGACATTGAAGATAGCATTATATATTTAAATGCAAACAATACAGTAACAAATCCAGATATCGGGCTTGCCGCAAACTACAATGATGGTACATACAAACATACTGGTATTTTTAGAGATGCTTCTGAAGATCGTTGGAAAGTATTTAAAGGTTATACTCCAGAACCAACACATCCGATTGATACAGCTAATGCATCGTTTCAACTTTCGGATTTTCAAGCGGCCACATTTTTTGGAAACGCATCATACATAACAACAGAAACTGCAAATACAATTGTTGCAAATAATAATATCTCTATTGGAACAACGTTAACGCCAGGAGGAACCGGTGTTAAATTTGTTGTTTTAAATGCATCTGGCGGTGGTTCACAATGGGCTTATGGAACAAGTGGCGGTGGTAGAGTTTCTGCACTTTCGGGTGGCGGGTTAGCGTTGAGTACATATACTGGCACAGTTGGTTCTGAATCTTATATTGAACGTGCCATACTATCAAGTAATGGTAATATGGTGATTGGCACAAATGCTGATACGGTTAAATCAAAGTTACATATTTTAATGACTAGTGATAGTGCAAATACATCATCTGGTCTACACATACAGACTCCTAATAGTGCAGGCGGAGATTCAACACCAACATATGGCGCATACATTGATGCAGGTCAATCGTTTGCAAGTTCAAACTCTGTATATGGCGTATACTCTGTAGCCGCATCGTCTGGTGGATTGAATTCATTTGCACTATATGGTCGTGCAACAGCAAATACAAATGGTGCTGGTTCTATTGGTGTTTACGCCGAAGCAACCGGTGCATCTAGTGCAACAGGCGCATTGCCATCATACACAGGAAATTTACTTTCTGGTACGAGTATGCCAATTGGTATATACAGTAAAGTAATTTCAACCGGTTCGACAAACACAAATACTACAGCCGCTGGTGTATTTGAAAATACTTCAGCATATGGTGCAACATCTTATGGTATTTACATTAAGACTGCATCTGGTCCTACTACAGTAACTCCATTGACAATCGCTCATGCGGGAACAGTTGTTGCTTATGTTGATTCGTCTGGATTTTGGACAGGTAGCATCAAAGCAAAAATTCAACGTGACTCTGTTACAGCAGTTTCTGCAAGCGGCGCAACTAACATTGATTTGTCTTTAGGTAACGCATTCGTAGTGACAATGAATGGAACAGCGACATTCTCCTTTATCAATCCTCCATCGGGAACTGATATTACATCATTTACTATTATCACAGTTAACTCTGCTGGTGGATATGCAATTTCATGGCCAGGTTCAGTAACTTGGTCGGGTGGTGCGACTCCAACAAGAACAACAACATCAGCAAAACAAGACGCATACACTTTCTTTACTAGAGATGGTGGTACTACATACGTAGGATCACTTGCAATCACCAACTATTAATGATATAATAAAACTATGAAAATATCTGGACTATTAAGAAGAGAACGAACAAACGCAGTTGTCAAAGAGACAGTTACGTTTAATGCGCCAGGGACTTATTATCCCCCATACGGAAAAACTAATTTTTCGTTACAAGGACGGTCTACTGCTGGTAATCCAACAACAACAAATCCAACCACTAGTAATCCTACAGTACCAGGAAATCCAATACCAGGAAATCCCGTTCCTGTGGCTGGTTATTTTGTGTTACAGGGTTTTAGTTTTGTTATTACATATCAAATAATTACTGATTGGACTGCATCCACATTTCCTGGCCGAGGCGGGTTTTACGGCACTTTTTGGGCAGGCACTCCTGAGGCATACTTTAATTATTATACTAGTGATGGACAAGGCACATGGAGTATGGTAAACTATTGGTCTGGAGGAAGTCAAGGCTCAGTACAGTCCTATGGATATTATGTTCCTGGTTTCACATACGCTAATCCCACAAACTACAATCCAACATCACCAGGAAATACTGTTCCGGGAAACACTATTCCAGGAAATGCAGGACCATCGTATGTTGTATTGGGTGTCCCATTGCCAGGCGGTGCTGGCGCTTCTAATGCTCCCGTTGTTGGACCAGTGGCAGTTAGTGTTGACTACAGCACAGTTGGTATATCAATTTCTGTTCCTCCAGGGGGATACGTGTCGCTTATTAATGCATAATAAATAAATTGCATTTGGGTTTTATTATTTAAAAAAAGGAATTAATTATGAGTCATATTTTACATAACTTTGGTCCTAGAGCCGTTGCGGCAATGACAATACAAGAGATATATCAGCCCTTAGAGGAACTGATTGTGTGGTCAGACGGATTTACTGAAGAAGAAGTTCGTGATATTATAAGTTTGGGTGAAATGGCAGAATTTCAAAAAGGTGTTGTTGGATCCGACTCAGCACCAACAACAGACCTTGATGTTAGAGATACTGATATTTCTTGGATTAACCCATCAGAACAATCGGAGTGGTTATATCGAAGACTTCAACATATTGTGTCTAAAATCAATCACGACAAATATCAATTTGATTTAGATACGCTTGATGTTCTTCAATATGCAAAATATAAAGACGACCAATTTTATAATTGGCATACAGATTCTGGACCATCATTATCATTTCATAGAAAGTTATCTATAGTTGTGGGATTAAGTGATCCTAGTGAATATGAGGGTGGAGAATTTATCATTAATATAGGCGGAAATCCTGAAACGGCACAAACTATTAAATTAAAACCTGGAATTATACTAGTTTTTCCGTCTTGGGTTCCACATAAAGTAAATCCAGTAACTTCAGGAGAAAGAATTAGCCTAGTAACTTGGGTTAGGGGCCCTAAATTTAAATGAGTTTAATTTCAATATTTAAAACTCCAGTAATAGAGTTTTTATGTGATGAAAGATATTTTAAAGTAATACCAGAACCTAAACCATCAGCAAAAACCATTCCCGAATGGTATAAAAAAATTCCTCCGTTTGCAAAAGGTGAACGAGATGGTAAAGGTGGTCCTGGTATGACTGCGAAAAAATGTATTCCAATGATTGACGCTATGTCAATTGGGTATACAATACCATTCTTTATAGATCAGTATGTACATGTCGATAGAAACTGCAATGTTGATCCAGGTCCAACAATGGCTGATTTTGGTCTCGGCATAGAGTTTCATAACTCGGCTCAAGTCTCTGATAAAGATGGCAACGCACCATTTAAATCTAAACCAATAAAATTTGTAAATCCTTGGGTGGTTAAAACTTCTCCTGGATGGTCAACTCTTTTCATACCTTGCTTAAATACTCTTGAAGATAGATTTCAATTATTGGGTGGATTGGTAGATACTGATAAATATGTTCGACAAGTTAATTTTCCTGGAAGATGGATTATGCCATACTATGAAGGATATGTTCGTGCTGGCACCCCAATGATGACTGCGATTCCAATTAAACGCAGTATGCTTGACATTAAACATAATGTTAGATCGTTAAATAGCGATGAGCAAAAATATATTGACATTCTAACAAAAAGTCAACTTACCCGTGACAATGTTTATGAAAATGAATTAAGGGAAAAAAGATAAATGTTTAATAAAATTCGTAATTATATAAGTGAAATGGTCACAGAAGAGCCGATAATTAGGTTTGCATCTTTCAATACACACCCATACGTTAGTGACATAACTAATATTAAATTAGCAAAAGATGTGATTCCAGATTTTGTCAAAGCACAAAAAGGCAGACCATCAAGTGAAAAATTTTTAAATTGTCCCGGAATGGCAGATTTTGTACGAGCAGGTTATATTATTCCTGCTTGGACTGATTTTGAAATTAAATCAAATCGATCTGGAACTCACGTTAAAACACTTGCTAATTTTGAGTCCGGACAAATTTCATGGTTAAATTATAAATTGGTTGATGGTTTGGTTCCCATAAATGGTGTTCCGGGTGCAGTAAATAAAGTCCCATGCCCTTGGGGACTTTTTACAAAAAAAGGTTGGTCTGCATATGTAATGCCGGCATATTATCATAGTCCATTTTTAAAAGACTTGTATATGTATCCAGGAATTATAGATCACGATAAATTTTGTCAAATGAATTGGCTTTTTACTGCAAT
>Ga0102903_1000601_pt1:2500-12525 | contig 12525 bp, 5 predicted proteins | sample Colrivmet1555C02_FD_78497 | JGI IMG/M metagenome (GOLD analysis project Ga0102903, IMG submission 78497) | Estuarine microbial communities from the Columbia River estuary - metaG 1555C-02 | ecosystem: Environmental > Aquatic > Marine > Intertidal zone > Estuary | place: USA: Columbia... | reverse complement strand
GTAGAATTAGACATAACGTGTAATGTTAGAGCCTCAGCGGATTAATAATCCACAAACTTTGCGATAAACAAGGGAATTAATTAAATCAAAAAACGGTTTGAGATTGCTCCCAAACCGCTATTTCAAATACATATTTTCAGCAAACCGTTACTATTTCAGAATCAGCTTCTGCGTAAAGGTTGAATTCGAATTTTTAATGACAACCAAATACATTCCAGGAGATTGATTTAATTGTATTGGGCTATTGGGATTCAATTTATCATTTGAATATACCAATTTTCCAAGGGTAGTATAAATTTTTATGGAAGCTTCATCCGCATCGATATTCTTAAAATTGAGTATGCCAGAAGAAGGATTAGGATAAATTGAGAAATTGGAAGCCAACTCATAGTTAGAGAAGATAGCAGCAGGTGTTGCTGTTGTATAAGAGTATAATCCGGTCATATTACTTGCCCACCATAAGGTTCCAGCATCGTCAAATTTGAGGGTTGTTTTAGCAGATGTTTTTTTATGAGGGACATCATCGATAAGCAATTCTCCCCAAACACTGTCAAGCAATGTAGTTACTCCATATTGATGTGCAAAATACATTCTTCCCTCTGAGTCACTCTCGATAGAAGATGCTTTGTAATTTTCTAAATTACTAATATTTTCCTTTATTGGATTAGTGAAATTTTCACCATCAAATTTAATGGCACCCACTTTAGCTGATATCCAAGTATTTCCATTGTTATCAAAATGAAATTCTCCCACTGGTTGGTCTATACTGGGATGATTCGTATGGTCAAAAGTGGTCCATTTTTCATCAGTATCGACTTTTTGTATTTTTGAATTTCCACTCCAATCGAAAGATGCAATCCATAAGTTATCATTAGCATCAATACCAAGGCCAGAAGTTGCCTCTAAATCAGAGAGAGGTGAATTAGTTGGTGTGAACTCTGAAACATTACCATTCTCAACAATATAAATACGTTTCGAAGCTAACACATAAATTTTTCCTTGTGAATTTATAGCCAACTGCTTACCATTAATCAACAATTTATTTGTTGACCAAGTTTTGCCATCATAATGAGTTAGACCTTCGTATGAAGTTAGCCATATATCGTCATCTGCTAGAAAAAGAATGTCATTTATCCCGAAAATCCAGTTGAGACCATCTGGCAATTCAAGGGATGACCAATTACCTTGCGGGTCAATCACAGCAATAGACCATGTTGCTGATTTCTCCATTATGAAAAACAGTTTCCTGTTTCTACCATTATGCATTCCCTTAATAGAGTTAGCCTTTAGGGTGTTTGAGGAAATACTTGTTGATCGAATAGTGCCATTATCACTTACAGATAAATAGATATTCTTACAGAACCAACGTTGGTTTTGTGTGTCTATGTAGTAATACGAGTCTTCATATACTATAAGATCTTCCATTGCTAATGTTTGTGAATCGGTGTAGGTATTCCAAGTACTGTTATTTAATTGAAAAACCATACCATTCGCGCTCATGTAAATATTGCTGTCTATATCTTCCACAAACTGCACACGATCAGTTCCGCTGCCTTGATTGTACACTTCCCAGTTAGTTCCATCATACCTGGCAGTTTTAGTCAAGTCTCCTCCAAAAAACAAATCTCCTGACTTGCTAAAAAACAGTTCTGCATTACGGTAACCTTGGAGTGAATCGTCTTTTGAAATGTGAGACCAAGAATTGTTTTCGAATTTATGTACACCGACTTGGGTACCTGCAAAGACATCTCCTTTGCTATCGATTTCAATATCCCACACTTTAAAAAAGAATTCTCCAAGCTCAGTCTTACCATACTTCGACCAATTCTGGCCTTTTTTGTGAAAAATACCTTCTGAAGAGCCGATCCATAAATCGCCATTGGAAGCTACTTCTACATCAAAAAATTGTAGTGTATTTACATTGGTTTTTAACCCTGCTGGGATTTCTATTTCGGTTATATCCGAACCATCAAATTTCCCGATAGTTTGGTCCGTGCTCAAATAAATATCGCCATTTGGTGCTCCGGTTATAGAACTGATGCGATTATTCGCAAGTTTAGAATTTCGTTTAGTGAAAGTGGTTTTTTCAAGGGTGATTTTATTCATAATCACAAGACCATAATCTGTTGCAATTATCAATTCACTGCCATTGTCAACCAGATCGTTAATTTTTTGAGGGCTTTGGTGGGGAATCCATACTTGAGCGTTAGCAGCATAAGAAAAATTTAGTGCTGTTATTAAGAAGAGAGATTTTAAAATATTCATATAGTTGTTATCTTTAAATTGTAGTTGCAAAAATGGTTGTTTCTTAAAAAATGGCCATCACGTCTAGGGGTGAAAACCCAATTGTCACGCGCACAAGTGATAATTATTATCTATTGTGCATGATTCGATGTCTTAATTGCTTCTAACAATAATGATATTTTCTTGTATTTAGATTCTTTAATTTCGAAGTACTCGTACATCCTTCGTAATGAAGAGCCTATTCCATCAATACTCATAAAGGCTTTTGATGCAATTTCTTTATTGGTAATCACCGGGTTTTTCAATAGTAAATTTAGAACTTTCCAATCGGTATCATTTAGTCTTCTGCCAAGAGACTCTTCAATTTTTTCCCGAACCAACTCGAACGTAGCAGAGACGACCATTAAATCTGTTCTTGTGTTTTGTTTAAGTCGCTCTATTTCAGCCAACAGCAAATCTCGTTTTGCCTGATTTTTTTTAATTCTAAATCGGTAGTAAAAAGATAAAAAAAGGATAATCATCAAGCCGATTAGAATAAGAGAATAAACTAATTTCAGTTGTCTCAATTTTAATTGAGCTTCACGTTTTTCTGCCTCTAATCGATTATCAAATAGCTTAGCATTGTAATCGGCTCGTAACGCTTCTCTAACCATTACAGTCTTATTCTCCTCTATTAGAACACTATCTGAATACAGCAAATATTGCTCATTCATTTCCATTGCTATTTCGAAGTTTTCTTGTTTTTTGTAGCATTGATATAAGAGTTGAAACAATGCAGATTTATGTGACTTATTGCTCCCATTAAGGATTGGTTCTTTTAATGCTTCCGCGATACGATAAGCATGCTCTGAATCTGAATCTAAAATTAGTTTGGCTTTAAGAAGTTTAGAAGATATTATTTTATCATTATTGCCTAGATCAGTGAGGATTTTCAATCCCTCTTCAATCATTAGAAGAGCACTATCAGGGTTCCCGGTGCCCTCATGGAATAACGCTAGGAGATAAAAATATTGTGGAAGGTAATATAAATCGTTTTTTGCTTTTAAAATCGGGTATGCTTTCTGAAAATGCTCTCTGGCAATTTTAGTGCGTCCAGTTTTAGTGTAAATGTTAGCCAAATTTAACCAAAGAAACCCAGCTTTTTCGTCCGCTCCTTCTTTCGTATAAATAGTTAAAGCCTCTTTATAGTTTGGTAAGGCTAATTCATATAACTCTATGGAGTAGTAAATTCCCGCAATGTTGTTTAGAACATCAGCCACCATTAACTTATTTTTTTGTGCTTTAAATAGGGTTAAAGCTTCTCTGTAATAATTTAGAGCAGATTGAAAGTCACCTTTGTCTTGAAATAGTGCGGCAATGTTATTTTTTGTAGATGCTATTCCATTGTAATTATTCAATTCAGTGTAAATGGGTAATACTTCTTGAAGCACAGCATTTACACTATCTAATTTATAGCCAAGCATATAAAAAACAATTGCTTTCTCATTTAGTGCCAGGGCTTCTTCTTTTCGGTTCCCCAATTGTTTGGCCAACTGATAATGAAATTTGGAAAGTTTTAAAGAACTATTTGGGCTGCTTTGCGTATTCTCCACATAGAAATCCATGATAGCCTTAAAACGAACGGAATCTGCTAGGGATTCATTCTCCCAAACAATTCTTAAAGAACCGACTTTACTTTGAGCATAAGTCAATGATGTGCTCGCCAAGAACAAAAAGATTATTATGAGTTTTACTTTTTTCAAATTGAATTTTTCTGAAGAATTTTTAACGTTTAGATACCCAATACAAACCGCTTATTGTGCATATTTCCGTTATGTACGCAATAGAAAACGGGTGTCGTTGAAACGGTGTATGGTGCAATGATCGCGTGTCATTTTCAAAGTCCAAATCTAACTAAACTAACCTACATGTCCAAAGGACTTTTAGGGTATTGAGCAGCGAATTAGATGCACCCCCCCCCCAACGTAATAGGACCCCCGCTAAATTACGGCATCAACGTGTGAGATTTATACGTTGAAACTCAGTATCGTTGCTTCAATGATATCGCAAGCAGCATGAAGCTCTGCTTCTGTGATTACTAAGGGAGGCGCAAAACGAATAATATGATCGTGCGTAGGTTTGGCCAGTAAGCCATTGTCTCTCAATTTCAAGCACACATCCATGGCCGTTTTGTTTTCTCCTTTAAACTCAAATGGAGTAATAACTACGGCATTCAATAAGCCTTTACCTCTATAGGTTTCTATAATGGGAGAGTTTATGTTGGCCATACGCTCTCTAAAAAGTATGCCTAATTGGTAGGCGTTTTCTGCTAGCTTTTCTTCTTTTACAACCTGAAGTGCGGCTATCGCTACTTTATTGGCCAAGGGGTTCCCGCCAAAGGTGCTTCCGTGTTCTCCTGGTTTTATGCAGAGCATTATTTCATCATTGGCCAAGACGGCGCTTACGGGCAATACCCCACCGCTTAATGCCTTGCCCAGTATTAAAATGTCAGGTTTTACTTCTGGGGTTCCAGAGCAGCTTTTGTCCTCACAAGTACAATTGCCACAGGTAGCCAGCAATCGGCCCGTTCTTGCTATCCCAGTTTGCACTTCGTCTGCTATAAATAGCGCATTGTGTTTTTTGCAAAGTTCCGATGCTTTTTTTAAGTATCCTTCGTCTGGCACCATTACGCCTGCTTCTCCTTGAATAGGTTCTACAATAAATCCTGCAATATTGGGGTTGGCGGCTAATGCTTGTGCTAAGGCATCGGCATCGTTATACGGTATTATCTGGATACCTGGCAAGTAGGGGCCAAATCCTTTGCGGCTATCCGGGTCGGTACTTGCAGAGATTATACCCAGGGTTCTGCCATGAAAATTTTCTGTAGCAAATAATATTACCGCTTCATTTTCTGCAATTCCTTTCTTTTCGTACGCCCATTTTCGGCACAGTTTCAGCGCCGTTTCTACGGCTTCTGCTCCAGTATTCATAGGCAATACCTTATCAAAACCAAAGTAATCGGTAATGTATTTCTCATACTCTCCAAGCGAATCATTGTAAAACGCTCTGGAGGTAAGGGTTAGTTTCTGCGCTTGATCGGTTAATGCTTTTATTATTTTTGGATGACAATGACCCTGGTTTACAGCGCTATAAGCACTCAAAAAGTCGTAGTAACGCTTCCCGTCAGTATCCCAAACATACACACCTTCGCCACGCTCAAGTACTACCGGTAAAGGGTGATAATTATGCGCGCCGTATTTATCTTCTAACCCGATGTAGTAGTCCTGTGATTGTGTCATTACAGCAAAACAAGACCTTTTAGTTGTAAATTCAGGTATGAATGGTTAAAAAATCCCATTAGAATGTTTCATTTAGGAATAATCTATTTTAATCAGTTACGGTTTTTTTAATACGTTGTGTAATGTCTATATTGCATTCGTTTTGATTAAAGTGAGGTTTATAGGGGTTCTACTTGGCGCAATGCTGTTTGGCTTTTCACAAGGGCAGGAGTGGAACCAGCTGGTAAATCAAGACTTTGTTTACTATTTTAAACCAGATAATAGAAAGAATGTGGCGCCTGTAGACTCGGTGCTAAGCTCGCAATTAAAAAATGTACAGCGTACGCTTAATTATTATGCGAGCAATCCTATTGATATTTTTATAGTAGACAAAGATGTTGAGATGGCAACTGTAAACGTCAAGAAGCAACCCGGTAGCGTTTCGCTGCTTTCTGGCCAAATCGTAATTAACGTACATGCAAGTACACATGCTATTGCGTCGCTCTTTCGCAAAGAGTGCAGTAAGATCCTGGTGGAAGAAATGATGTACGGAGGGACCTTTCAGGATAAAGTGAAAACCAATAATCTTATTAGTTTGCCTGAGTGGCTAATCCCTGGTCTGCAGCATTACCTTGCGTACGATTGGTCTGCCGAAACCGACAATACCATGCGGTACATACATGATCAATATGGCCTTACCGATTTTGATGCGATACCATCTATATACAATGATGTAAAGGGAGCTAGTTTTTGGAAATTTGTAGCTTACAAATACGGCCCCAATGCTATTCCTACAGTATTGTACATGGCGCGTGTTACCCGAAAATTCAATGCATCTGTTTACTATTCTTTTCAGGTTTCGGCAAAGGAACTTTTTGAAGATTGGCAAGAATTTTATGATTACGGTTATTCCCAAGATCAAAAGAAACCTAATCCGGTAAACGGAATTATGCTGTCGTTACCCCATATTTTAGATATTTATGTAGCTAGTATAGACACCTATTACACACTAGAAGAAAATTTTTGGGGGATTCATTGGTTTGAACATAAGTTACAAACAGCTTCCAAGCAGAAAATAATGACCTTGTCTAGGGGTGTGAAGCCATTGCCTCAGTTCTCAGGTGGGATATTTAAAGGTAAAAATGGCGTCTGCCTGATTGTAAATGCGGCTAAGCATGCCGTGCTGTATACACAAACAAAATCGGGAGTAACAAAGCGGAAGTTAGATATCCCACAGGTGAATGGTGTAGGAGGCGGGGATGGTGTCTTCTTAATAGAATCACAACTAAGCCAAAGTTATGTTTATGCCTTAAAAAAAGAAGGTACGCCCCGTGTTTTAGCCCTAAAAGGATACGTAAATAGTATAGGAAGGTGGGATGGGGTTTATTATTACATTAGAGAAGAAGGCCAACAAAACTATATCGTATCGCGCAGTGATGACAAAGAGGATATTCTGCTGGCGTCCAACACAAGAATGCGCCAATTGCTCTATGCCGGCGATGCTACATTGCTTTACAATGCAGATGAAAACGGGATTTGGAATGGGAAGATACTTTATACTAAGCAACGTAAAAGTAAAACACTCACCAACTACCGCTCAAATATTATCTTTCATCAATTTACACCAGAGGTATTTGTAGAGTTTTTAGACAGAGGAATAAATTCTTCACTTTCCATAACCGACCATATTAAGTCTACCGAGTTTTATAGTTACACAGATATTACTCCCGCGTACTTCAGCGATTTAGAAGTGCCTGTATTGGCCAAGGAAGAAACTAAGCAAAATTTCAACCAAGATTCACTGAAGTCGTACACATTTCAAAATGAGGTTTATCCTTCTACCGATTTCACAATTTCCAATTACGACTCATTGGTAGATGCTAAAAGTGCCGCAGCTGAAACATTTTTAACCCCTTCGTTAGCAGTAGACTATTATAGTCCTTCGCTTTTTACCCTTGCGCTGGTTAACCAACCCGAAAAAGCAGCGTATTCCATTTTTGAAAATAGTTACCGAACATTATTGCCTAGCCATTTAAATATTAAAGCCGGAATAGCATACACAAATCAATTTAACACCAAACGTATTCAAGCTTACTATTTGGGTGCCATGCAAGTGGGGGCAAGAGATATTTCACTGAAATACCTTTCAACTAAAAAACTAAAGTACAGTTTTGATGTAATGAGCAGGCAGCGCATAACCAATGATGAGCTGGGTAAATACCGCTATCTCACTAATATGGGTGAGTTTACCACCTATCACCATTTTCATTTCCACGGCGATGTAATGCAGTATCTTAGATTTTGGCAAGCATTAGAAGTTCCACTAGCGGTGAATAGTGAAACCCTTTTTAAAAAACGGAGTAGTAATTATCTTGCAGCGTATTCGCTTCACTATACATTTAAGAATGAAACCCCCAGAAATCAGCTAGCGGTAGACGTCAAAGTAACGCCTATGCTAGAGTTATCGCAATCAAAAAAGAGTGTAACTGCACAGATTACATCCAATCATAAGTGGTCCCTAGGCCAATTCACCCAATGGATTAATAAATCAGAAGCAGGAATTTCTTTAGGTCCTAATCCCGTGGTCTTTCTTCTAGGTGGCAATGCAACTGATTTTTTAAACGTGGATAAGCAACGTGAATTTTCGGCGGATAAAGCACCAATCATGTATCAAAACGTTTTTGGGATTAGAGGATTTCAGAGCAATTATAGGAACGGCACTACCTATGCAATGCATAGTTCCGAAATTCAATTTAAATTAGCCACGTGGTTAAGGCGCAAACCCGTTACCTCAGAACTGTTTTCCCATCTTTCGACTAATTTTTTCGTAGATATGGGCTTATCTTATTACGGTCAAAGTATATATGACCCTGCCAATATATTGAATACACGCTATATAGTATCGTCAACAGGTGCTGTCACAACAAAGGTTATTGCATTTAAGAATCCATTTATAATTTCCTCAGGAGTTGGGGTTTCTACTCAAATTTATGGGTACAAAGTAAACTTTGCCTATGCGGTTGGCCTTGAAGACCAAGTGGTAAAGTTGGGTGTCTTTCATCTTAGCGTAGGAACTACATTTTAGTTAAGGCAGCAAGAGGAAGGGTCGCCCGGCCTTATCTACGCGACTAGTGTTCACAATTTGTAGGCACAATTAAATCCATAAAGCATTCAAGGTAAATTGTTATTCTACTTTTGTGTTAACTTATATCTAAATGACAATCAAATCAGCATTAATCTCGGTTTACAGCAAAGACGGAATTGACGAGTTAGCTCTATCGCTAGCCAAAAATGGAGTTATACTTTATTCTACAGGTGGTACAAAAAAGTACTTGGAAGGTTTAGGCCTCACTGTTTTAGCGGTGGAAGATTTTACCAATTACCCCGAAGTATTTGGGGGTAGAGTAAAAACATTGCATCCTGCCATTTTTGGCGGAATACTGTACCGAAGAGAAAATGAGAGTGATCTAGTAGAATTAGCACAGCACCAGATTCCGGCTATCGATTTAGTAATCGTAGATCTATATCCTTTTGAAGATACGGTGGCTTCCGGAGCGAGTCATTCAGAAATAATTGAAAAAATTGATATCGGAGGGATATCGCTTATTCGTGCCACAGCTAAAAACTATCAATATACCTCCATCATAAGTCATCAGTCTCAATACGCCGATTTTGCGACGCATTATAACGCGAATAATGCCAATACTACCCTAGAATACAGAAAAGAGTTAGCGTTAAAGGCATTTGAAGTAACTAAAAATTACGACAGTGCCATACATAACTATTTTGCAGGAGGTCAAGTTATGCCGCTTCGTTATGGGGAAAATCCTCATCAAACCGCAAGATTTGAAGGAGATATAAATGACTTGTTCCAAAAGCTAAGCGGGAAGGAGCTGTCCTACAACAATCTTTTAGATGTAGATGCTGCTGTTTCTCTTATTACCGACGTTTCAACTGCAGGTTCCGCCTCGTTTGCGATTTTAAAACACAATAATGCGTGTGGTTGTGCTATAAGAAGCACGGTGAAAGAAGCTTTTGACGCGGCCTTAGCTGCAGATCCAGTAAGTGCTTTTGGAGGAATACTAATTTCGGATACCGAAATTGATTTAGAAACGGCTAAATCCATCGATACTATTTTTTACGAAGTATGCATAGCGCCATCGTTTACCGAGGATGCTGAAGCCTTGTTAACCAAAAAGGCCAATAGGATATTACTCAAGTGGAGTATGAAGCCGTATAAGCAAGATGTAGTAAGATCATGTTTAAATGGAGTCTTAGTACAACAACGAGATCTTGTGAATGTGATTGCATCAGAACTAAAGGAAGTGACCATACTAAAACCTACGGAGCAACAGGTAAGTGATTTGTTGTTTGCTGATAAACTTGTTAAGAACACGAAGTCTAATGCAATCATATTTGTAAAAGACAATCAACTATTAGCTAGCGGCACAGGACAGACGTCAAGAGTAGACGCATTGCAACAAGCCATAGTGAAGGCAAAGGCTTTTGGTTTTGAGCTAAAAG
>Ga0102903_1000571_pt1 | contig 12882 bp, 6 predicted proteins | sample Colrivmet1555C02_FD_78497 | JGI IMG/M metagenome (GOLD analysis project Ga0102903, IMG submission 78497) | Estuarine microbial communities from the Columbia River estuary - metaG 1555C-02 | ecosystem: Environmental > Aquatic > Marine > Intertidal zone > Estuary | place: USA: Columbia River... | reverse complement strand
CGCGCAAACCGCTTTCCTTGATCTTGGCTTGCACGTCTTCCCAATTGCCGTCCTTGCGCAGCGCCTTCAGTTCGGCGTAACCACCAGCGGCAACATAGGCGTCAAAACCTTCGTAGTCGGGGATTACTGCGTGGGTATGGCCACCCGCAATTGCGGCCTCGACCTTTTCAACAGTGGCGTGGTCGATATGGGCGTGGCCGATTTCCAATACGGGCGCTGTATCACAACGACCCATGCAAGGGGCACGCAACACGCGCACTTCATTCGCATCAAGACCATCCTCGAGTGCCTTTTTGAGCGCCTGCGCACCAGCCATCTCGCACGAAAGGCTATCACAAACACGAATCGTCAGCGCGGGCGGCTTTGGCTCGCCCTCTTTGACCACATCAAAGTGGGCGTAGAAGGTCGCGACCTCATAGACCTCAGCCTGACCAACACGCAGCAGTTCGGCCAAAGACCGCAAATGGGTCGCAGAAAGGCATCCGAATTTGTCTTGGATCAAGTGCAAATACTCAATGAGCATATCACGCGCATAAGGGCCATCACCCAAAAGCGCGACAACCTCGCCGTGGGCTGTATCGTCTAACTGCCGACCCTTTGTGGTATGGCGGCCTTTACCCTTACCAGATTTCCAAACGCCCTTACGATCATCGAGTGCCATTCTGCGGGTATCCTTTGCATATGTCTTGAGCATAGGTTTATCGGGCGCAAAGCTATCGCAACAGCGCAAATACGACATTCACCGTGTCAGTTGCGTTCTTGGGCGGGGCACAGGACATGCGAAAGTTTCGTATACACCCCAAAGCGCGCCGAATTTTTACGCCTGTCTGCGACTGCGGAATTTCTTTTCAAAGGCAGCCCCGATGAAAACGAGGACCAAAAGCGCAGCCGTAGCACCCAAGAAAGTCGCAGCACCTAGGAACACTTCAGATGTGCCATGTTCCCCGCGCAGCATTGGCCAAAGCGTCACAGTAAATAGCGCCCCCACCCCAAGCGTTGCCCCAAATACGACAATGCCGACGTTTCCACTGCGCTTTGGACGGGTCAGCATGCGACGCGCCGATGCGACTTGCTGGCCCACGTCGGCCTGCATCGCCAAAAGGGCTGGCACAATCAGAAGAACCAGAACCATGCCAAAACCCAAACCATAGACCAACGTGATCACTGTCGGTTTCAGGAACTGCGCTTGGCTGGACCCTTCATACAAAAGCGGCGCAAGCCCAAGGACAGTCGTCATTGTCGTCAGCATGACGGGGCGCAAACGGTCCGCTGTCCCATCTATAATAGCTGGAATAAGTCCGCGTTCTTGGGCGTATTCATCAATGGTCGAAACAAGCACGATGGAATCGTTGATGATAATACCAACCATACCAATCAGCCCGACGACCGTGAATATACTCAGCGGCACATCCCATAGGTAATGCCCGTAGATCGTTCCGACGAGACCAAAGGGGATAATGGCCATCACGACAAGAGGCCGAGTCCAGCTGGAAAAAATCCAAGCTAGCGTTAGGAAGATGCCCGTGAGGCAGAGAATCAATCCGTCACGCGCGTCATTGAGGAACTGATCTGACTGTTCCGACAACCCAGACAGTCTGGTCTCGACGCCAAACTCCGATTCCAAAGTGGGCAGAATATCCGCCTCGACTAGTGTCATGATTTCCGCGGCCCGCGCGGGATCATCCTCTGACAAATCGCCTGTTACCGAGATCAGTTGCACACCGTTTTCGCGACGGATGGTGGAGAATCCCGTGCGTTGGGTCACGCCCACGATGTCCGCCAAGGGCACATAGATGCCGCTCGTCGCCCGCATCTGCGAGCGTTCAAGAAAATCGGCCGTAAGCTCACCTGCCGGAAGCTCAACCCTGATAGTTCCAGAACGCGGACCATCAGGATAGGTCGCGGCCTCAATCCCACCCAAGCGATCCCGCAGTGTCCGTCCCAAAGCGTCAATGGTGAAGCCAAGGTTTTGACCCTGCGGCGTGAGTTGAAGAATGATTTCCTCTTTGTCATATGCCAAATTGTCCTCAAGCGCGGAGACTTCGCCAAATTGCGCGAGGCTCGTCTTCAGGCTTTCGGCTGCGGCCTTCAGGGTCTCGGAGCTCGCGCCATAAATCTGGATGTCGAGGGCGTCACCACCTGGCCCGCCGCGCCAACTTCTAAAGCTGACTGTTTCGGCAAGGGGGTGGTTCACAACCTTGTCTTGAAGTTCGGCGACAAAAGCGTTGCTTGAATAACTGCGCAAATCCGCATCAATCAATTCAATGGAAATTGCGCCAAGCTGAAAGCTGTCTTTCGCTTCGGTTCCGGCAATGCCGCGACCAGAATTGCCTCCGATTTCGGCCATGACAAAGGCAAGCGGGTTCGCTCCATATTTTTCCTCATATTCCGCCGCAAGATCGTTTGTCGCCCTTTGCATTTCCCGCATCATCGCAAGGGTGTCTTCGCGCGTGGCGCCATCGGTCATCACAAAATTGGCGCTGATCGATCCCTGCTCGGGAGAGTTAAAAAACCGCCATGTCACATCGCCATTAATAAAGAGAACGACTTGACTGGCAAGGACGACAACAGCCCCCGCAAAGACAGGATAACGCGCCCAAATGACGGCCGCGATGAAAGGGCGGAACAATTGTTCGCGCACCCAATCAAAGCCTTTGTTCACAAATCGGCTAGGCGCGTCATACCAATGGTCTTTCATCGAATGCGCAATCGAATGGGACATATGGTTTGGCAAAATCAGGAAGCACTCGACCAAGCTGGCGGTCAAAACCACGATGACGGTAAAGGGGATATCCGCAATCAGGTCGCCAAATCGCCCCCCGATAGCAACAAGCCCAAAGAACGCGATAATCGTCGTAAGCGTCGCCGAAAAGACGGGAGAAAACATGCGCCGCGCGGCATTTTCCGCGGCCGTGACAGGGTCCTCGCCCAGCTTACGGGCCCGAAAATCGGCATGTTCACCAACAACAATCGCGTCATCAACAACGATGCCAAGCGTCAGAATGAGCGCGAAGAGGGATATCATATTGATCGTCAGGCCAGCCAAAAACATCAGCGCCATCGCCGCCAGCATCGAAACAGGGATTCCCGCAGCGACCCAAATAGCGGTTCGCGCATTCAAGAAGAGAAAAAGAAGTATGACGACCAGCCCCAGTCCCATAAGCCCGTTCTCTAGCAAGATATTCAGCCGGCCCGTAATTAGTTCGGCGCGGGTCCGGATCAGGTCGACTTTCACACCTTCTGGCAGACCCAACTCATAGGTGTCTGCGACGGCCTGAACCTTGTTTTGCATATCAATCGCATCGCCGCGATCCGATCGGTCAACGCGGATTGAGAGCGCAGAATTGCCCCCAACGAAATACGCGCGGTCGCGGTCAATGCTACCTTGGGTCACATGCGCAACATCGCCGATCCGAAGAACAGAGTTGTCGGCATTGGTTCGCAAAACGATTCCCGAAATCTCTGTAACTGTCCGCTTTGCGGCACCTGTTCTGACGCGCGACGTGCCTGATACATCGCCTGCGGGACTTGCATCGGCCTCATTTGCAATCGCGTCAGCGATTTGCGCCAGCGTTACATCGTGTTCAATCAAGGACAGCGACGGGACTTCGACAATCGTTTCGGCAGAGGCGATTCCTTGCACTGTCGTTTGCGTCACGCCAGCTGCGAATAACCTTATCACCAGCTCATCGGCAAAACGGGCCAATTGATCGGCGCCGACGGGGCCAGTGATCACCACATCCGTGACGCGGTCCGACCACTGCCCACGCGATACCGATGGTGTTTCGGCGGCCTCGGGTAGGTTGCTGATCCCATCGACGGCCTTTTGCACATCGTCCGTTGCGCGGGCCATGTCCCAATTCGGCTCGAACTCCAACCTTATGCTCGCCCGACCTTCGGTCGCAGTGGCGGCAGAGTCGATAACCCCTTGGACGCTGAGCAATGAAGGCTCAATTACTTGCACAATGGCGCGGTCAACGTCTTCGGCGCCTGCCCCGCTCCAGGTCACAGACACGCTCACTGTATCCACAATCACATCAGGGAAAAACTGGGCGCGCATCCGTGGAAACGCAGCGATACCAGCCACCAGCATAACCACCAACAACAGGTTCGCTGCCGTCTTATGGCGGGTGAAATATGATATGATGCCGCCAGAACCTGAGAGCTGCCTCATAGCTTATCCTCCCATCCGGCTTTCCAGCCGTGCGAGCGTTTCTGCCGAAATCTCGCCCGCTTGGATTTGGGTCACGATCCGCGCTTTTGCCTCTTGAGGCATCCGTGTATTGCCTTCGATAAACGACAAGAGTTTCGCTTGCTGTTCGGGCGTGAGGACCACCGTTTCTGGCTCGGCCGCGACCACCTCGCCATCAACAGAGCGCCTGATCGGATTGACCTTGATCCCCGCCCCCAAGATCGGAGACCGCTCTGCGACGACGTCAGCCCCATTCAGGCCACGTGCGCGAATAATGACGTCATCACCCTGACGGCGCAGGACCTCCACATCGGCCACCGACAGGCGATCATCCTCGCCAATGACAAGCACAGTATTGTCTGCCGCGACGGCGGTAGCTGGCAACAAGACAACCCTATCCAATGGAGGCTCCGTTATGCTGAGCGTCACGAAATCGCCTGGACGAAAACCGCGCGGTTCTGCCATCGTCGCAAAGATAAGACGACCAGTTTGACCCTCAGCCACAGACGCGCTTTCGCGGCTTAATGTGGCCGTTGAAACCAAGTCGACGCCAAGCACATCAAGCCGAACGCTGGCATCGGCATTGATCAGGTTTCCGTCGGCATCGAGCAACCGCGTGTATTGCGCCGTCGAGACACGAAACGCGACCTCAAGCTGCGATGTATCGATCAAGGTTGCGATCAGTTGGTTGGCCGTGACACGCCCACCGAAAACAGCAGCCACATCGGCCAAGCTGCCGTCGAAGCCTGCAACTATGGTCGTGTCATCAAGGGCACGTTGCGCTTCGCTCAAATCGATCTCAGCGCGAAATTTTTGCGTCGTCGCTTGATCAATGCGAGCCTGCGCTTGGGCCACTGATTGGCGGCGTGACAGCACTGCTTGATCCGCAGCGGAGGCCGCGAGTTCCGCGATCTCAACTGCCGAAGCCGTGCCAAAACCGCGCTTTTGTAGGTCTTGCTGCCGCGTCAGAGCGGCTTTTCGAATGCGCGCTTGCTCGGAGGCCGCCGCGCTTTCATCTTGTGCCAAAATCAATGCTCGATGGGCGTCGCGCAGCTCGGCCTCGGTATCCTGCAAATTCGCTTGAATGCGGTCGTAAGCGGACTGGGCATCAGTTGGGTCAATCCGGACAAGGACCTCTCCTTCGCGAACAATTCCGCCGTCTTGAAAACGCGTCGATACTTCGATGATCCGCCCATTAGTTGACGGGCGCAGATCAAGCGTTTTGGCCGCTTGAACCTCGCCATATACTGTCAGTTCTGGCGTGATGGCTGTCGGTTCGATTTTGATCGCGTTGACAGATAGAACCCGTTCTTGTTGCGGCCGTGTGCGTGGCTCTTGTGACATCTTGGCTTGGATCGCGTCATAGACCATCGTGCCCGCCACCCCAAAAAGTGCGAGTGTCGTGGCCAATAGGAAAAGCCCCGTCAGGCTGCGGCGCAAAAATCGCATTTATCTCTCCTTGGTGGTGGCGCTTGGACACGTTCTACGTCTTATACGGACGGGCAGCGCATTTTCGTCAAATAAATATGGTATTCGGGGCAAAAAAGTTCGCTCACCGTTCAGCGGAAAGCCTCACAACCTGCGCGACGTGATGGAGTTGCTCTGCCAGCGGATTACTTTTCCGCCAAATCATGCCGATACGGCGCGATGGTGCGCGCCCTTCAAACTCAACGACATCGACCTTGGCGGCGCGGGTTTCGACGGCGATCGCCATCTGAGGCAATAGCGTAACACCCATCCCGGCGCCGACCATTTGAACGAGGGTCGAGAGTGAGGAGCCATCGAGCCCCTCCCACGCACGCGAGGTTCTGACCGTGCAATAAGCCAGCGCCTGATCCCGAAAACAATGCCCCTCCTCGAGCAGTAATAACCGCATATCGCGCAGCACGTCTGCGTTCGGCACTGGTTTTTGCGCGTCTGTAACGGGGCGAATCAGGACAAATTTTTCCTCAAATAAATCCACTTCCGTAAAAGCCGCCTCATTCACGGGCAGCGCCACAACGGCGGCATCTATCCTGCCGTCAGATAACTCTTGGATAAGTCGAGGCGTCAGTGTTTCGCGGATATTGAGCTCGATTTCTCGGTGACTCCTTTGCATGTTCGCAATGAATTTCGGGAGCAGATACGGCGCAATCGTCGGAATAAATCCCAACCGCAACTGTCCCGTGAGTTGACTTTGCGATGCGCGGGCCAGATCGCTGAGGTCATCAGAAGCGCGTAGAATTTCACGTGCGCGAGTTTCAAACACCCTTCCGAACTGCGTGAGCCGCACTTGCCGCGCGCTACGCTCGAATAGCGCTATACCGATAATTTCTTCGAGTTCTTTGATCTGCATCGAAAGCGCTGGTTGCGAAATTGAACAGGTATCGGCAGCCATCCCAAAATGGAGATGCTGCGCCAGCGCCTCAAAATAACGCAATTGCTTCAACGTGAATTCCGCCATAATCACAACTTATCACAGATATCAGAAAATCCAACTTAAACTAATCGTCCAAGCTTGCTATCATTCTTGCAAATCAACCAACATTGGAGCAAAAAATGGACGGATCTGACGTAAATAAGTGCCCTGTCATGGGTCATAGCGGCACCGCAAAAGGCACAAATGCCAACCAACATTGGTGGCCGAATCAACTGAACCTCAAGATGCTTCACCAGAACACGCCGCAGGGCGATCCGATGGGCGAAGGTTTTGACTACGCAGCCGAGTTTAAAACACTTGATCTGGATGCCGTTGTCGCCGATTTGCGCGCGCTTATGACGGATAGCCAAGACTGGTGGCCTGCCGATTATGGTCACTACGGTCCGTTCTTTATTCGCATGGCGTGGCACTCTGCGGGCACATACCGTGTCGGTGACGGTCGCGGTGGCGCGACATCAGGCAGCCAGCGTTTTGCACCTCTCAACAGCTGGCCTGACAACGTCAACCTCGACAAGGCCCGCCGCCTGCTTTGGCCAATCAAAGCGAAGTATGGTCGTAAGCTGTCTTGGGCTGACTTGATGATCCTGACAGGGAACGTCGCACTCGAATCCATGGGCTTTAAGACCCACGGTTTTGCAGGTGGTCGCGTTGATATTTGGGAACCAGAAGAAGACATCTACTGGGGTCCAGAAACGGATTGGTTGGCCGATGAGCGCTATGAAGGCGCACGCGAGCTGATCGGTGAATTGGGCGCCGTGCAAATGGGCCTGATCTACGTGAACCCAGAGGGGCCAAACGGTAACCCTGACCCCAAGCTCTCCGCGCACGATATCCGCGACACGTTCCGCCGCATGGCGATGAACGATGAGGAAACTGTGGCGTTGGTTGCTGGTGGTCACACATTCGGCAAGGCGCACGGTGCAGGTGATCCCGACAAATTCGTGAGCGCCGAACCAGAAGGCGCGGCTGCCGAGGAGCAAGGCCTAGGTTGGCGCAACTCTATGGGTTCCGGCGTTGGCGTTGATACGATTTCTTCGGGCATCGAGGGCGCTTGGACCAAGACTCCAATCGCATGGGACAACAGCTATTTCGACACCCTCTTCGGTTTCGAATGGGAATTGACCAAAAGCCCAGCAGGCGCTCAGCAGTGGACAGCCGTCGGCGGCGAAGGCACCGTGCCGGACGCACATGATGCATCGCGCACACATGCACCGATGATGACAACTGCTGACCTCGCATTGCGCGAAGATCCAGCCTACGCGAAAATCTCTAAGCGCTTCCACGAGAACCCAGCAGAGTTTGCAGCAGCCTTTGCAAAAGCTTGGCACAAGCTGACACACCGCGACATGGGGCCGTTTGAATTGGGCCTTGGTAAGCTGGCACCGACACAGCCAGAGTTGTGGCAAGACCCTGTGCCAGCACCAACAGCGGCACCTTTGTCAGATGGCGATATTGCCACGCTGAAGACGAAATTGCTGGCCGCTTTGCCGGTTGCGACTTTGGTCAAAACCGCTTGGGCCTCTGCGTCCACGTACCGTAATTCCGACAAACGTGGTGGTGCCAATGGCGCACGTATCCGCCTTGCGCCTGCAAAAGATTGGGCGGCGAACAACCCAAGCGAACTTGCAGCGTCCCTGAAGGCAATTGAGGGCGTTCAAGCCGGATTTGGTGCGGATAAAGTGTCGATTGCCGACCTGATCGTTCTGGGTGGCGTTGCTGCGGTTGAGCAAGCGGCCAAGAATGCGGGTCATGCCGTTTCCGTGCCTTTCTCAGGCGGTCGCACGGATGCGACCCAAGAGCAAACGGATGTGGAATCCTATGCTTGGCTAGAGCCAAAGTCAGACGGTTTCCGCAACTATCACAACACAGCAGAGCGTCGCACGCCCGCGGAAATGCTGGTCGATAAGGCGCAGCTTCTCACGCTGACAGGGCCAGAAATGACCGTTCTGGTTGGTGGTATGCGCGCGCTTGGTGCGAATACAGGCGGGTCCGATCTTGGGGTGTTCACTACCAAAAAGGACACGCTCTCCAACGACTACTTCGTCAACTTGCTCGACATGGGCACCGCTTGGACTGCGACCTCTAAGAATAGCTATGAGGGCAAAGATCGCAAAAGTGGCGCGGTGAAATGGAAGGGGACTTCCGTCGATCTCGTGTTCGGTTCCAACTCGATCTTGCGGGCACTTGCCGAGGTCTACGGCTCTGCCGATGCTTCTGAAAAGTTCGTGAAAGATTTTGTGGCTGCTTGGACAAAAGTCATGAACCTCGATCGTTTCGACCTCGTCTAACGACACCTTAGGTATTGGCGGCCCAGCGTCGCCAATACCACCCAAATTTGGCTAAAATTCGCGTCGATTTCGATCTAGAGAAATCCGCTAAACCCGCCAGATTGATAGCAAAATTCATCCTTTGTGAACTGGATACAGGCAGTGTCAAAGACCTTGGCGTGGTGCCTCAAATCGCCATGCAGAACGGGTTGAAACGGTCAAAAGGACTCCATTAATGCATTCGACACCTACCGCAACTGATGGGTCAACTGGCCAGAAATTCTCACTCCAACATCTCGCCATTAAGGTTGCCATCCCGCTCGGGATCATGTCTGTCGCCCTTTATGGTCTGTCCCATTTCACGACGGGGGTCAGTGCCGCAGAAATCAGGGATGATGCACTTAGCTATGACGCCACGACACTCGCGTTGTCCCTTCTTGCCATGCTGGTAAGCTATGCGCTTTTGGGTCTCTATGACGCGCTGATCATGCCGACGGTCTCCTCCGTCAAAGTCCCGTTTAAGCTCATGGTCGCAACTGGAGCCAGCAGTATGGCGATCTCTAATCTGTTCGGCTTTTCATGGCTCACGGGGGGCGCATTACGCTTCAAGGTTTATACTGCCCGCGGCGTCAGCATTTGCGCAATCGCAAAGCTGATGGCAACGGCATGGGCCGCATTTTTCGCGGGCCTTTGGGTAATCATCGGCATCGTCATGGTCATCAATCCCAGCGGATTTGTGCATATGCTGCCGATGCCAAGCAACTTTGTCATGCTGACAGGTGCAGCAATGCTGACACTCATGTTTGGCTACTTCAAATGGACATGGCAAAATGACAGGATGATCCACGTTGGCCCGCTGGCGTTCAGCCTGCCAGAGGGAAAACTTGGGGTCAATTTGACAGTCGTCACGGTCCTCGATTTGGCTGCGACAGCATTGACGCTCTACGTCCTGCTACCACCCGATCTGACACAGGATTTCATCTACTTTATCGGCCTGTTTGTCGTGGCACTTGGCCTTGGCGTGCTTAGCCATTCTCCTGGCGGCTTGGGTGTATTTGACGCAACGATTATCGCGGGCCTAGGTGCAATGGGGCGGTCTGACGTCATGGTCGCGATTGCGCTTTACCGTGTAGTTTACACAATAATCCCTGCTACTTTGTCGCTCATCAGCGTTGTTTTCATTTGGCTCTATGCGCATCGCGCGCGGATGCAACTTGCCATTCTCAAAATCCACAAATCCTGCGCAGAGACCATTCCGATTGCGGCGGCTGGCTTGGCCATGTTCTCTGGTGCAGTCCTACTGCTCTCGGGGAGTTTTCCATCGGACCCGTCACGCCTCCGCCTTATGCGACAGGCCCTGCCATTAGAATTGGTAGAGGCATCCCACTTGTTGGGCAGCGTTAGCGGTGTGCTGTTGATGATCGTCGCACACGGCCTTTACCGACGCATGTTCCGCGCTTGGCTGGTCGCGATGGTGCTCTTTGCCGTGGGGCTTCTGGTGTCGATTTTGAAAGGATTCGACTGGGAAGAGGCCACAACAATCGCGTTCATCATGGGGGTATTGTGGATATTCCGCGCAGCCTTTTATTGCGCGAGCTTCCAAACAGGGCCAACACTCAATTGGCGCTGGATCGGGACGGTTTGCGCACTCACTGTTGCGATTGTTTGGATCGGCCTGTTCGCAAATTCACAAGTTCCACTGAACCAAGTGCCGTGGTGGGAATTCGCATGGCAGGGAGATGCCTCACGCTTTGTGCGCGCAACACTTGCGATTTCTGTTGTGCTTGCGGCGCTCCTTCTCAACGCCTTGCTGACGAAACAGGCGACGCGCTTGCGCCCGGAACCGATCCCAGCAGTTGTTCGCAATCTCGTCAAACAGTCCACATTTGCCGAAGCTGGCATTTCACTATCTGGTGACAAACGATTTGTCGTTAGCCCCGACAACAAAGCATTCTTGGCCTATGCCGACACGGGCAGTTCCTTGATCTGCAAAGGTGATCCCGTTGGAGACAAAGACGCCTGCGTTACCGTCCTGTGGCAATTCCGCGAACTTGCTGATCAGATGGGTCGGAAATGCGCATTCTATCGGGTTTCAGATGCCTATCTTCCAACGTTCCTCGATCTTGGGATGCAAATTCTCAAGATCGGTGAGGTCGCCAGAATTGAGCTGGCAAACTTCAACCTGCAAAGACCAAAACGACGCGCGTGGCGTAATGGAAAACTGCGTGTGGAAGCGGAAGGTTACCAATTCGAGATCATCCCCACTGGCTCCCTCAACTATGATTTTGAACAGTTGCGCACAGTGTCAGATGCATGGCTGGCGCAAAAACTGGGACAAGAGAAAGGGTTTTCTCTTGGGTCTTTTTCACGCACATATTTGGATGAGTTTGATATTGGCGTCTTGCGACACACCGAAACCGGCAAGATCACGGCGTTCGCGAACATTATGAAGACTGGCAACACCGCAGAGCTTTCCATCGATCTGATGCGTTACGATCCGGCTGGACCCGTTTCGTCGATGGATGGATTATTCGCTGGCATGCTCCTATGGGGTCATGAGAACGGCTATCGCAACTTTTGCCTCGGCGCGTCTCCGCTATCTGGGTTGGAGCAACGCAGGTTGGCGCCCGTCTGGCACCGCATCGGGCACTTCCTGTTTCACAACGGCGAGTCATTCTACAAATTTGCGGGCCTGAGTCAGTTCAAGCAAAAGTTTGCCCCAAACTGGTCTCCCGAATACCTAACCGTGGCCAATAAAATGGATGTAGCACGTGTTCTTTACGAGGTGAGCGTTCTCATATCAAAAGGCCCCCAGGAGACGACAAGAACTGCCAAGACGCGACATGTTCATAGTGCACCCGATTTGATGACCATTCGGTCTATTTCCGCTGAATAGGGTCGCATTTACATGGGTTTAGATCTGATGTGGCGTTGATTGGTTTGCTCTTTACGCCACAGCAATCTGTTGACCGCGTGTCTCGCGGGTTTCGGGCACGCAATAGGCGGGATGGGCGCGATCATGATTGCGACAAGAAATACTGACCACACTCTTTCCGCTCACACGCAAGGGCGTCGAAATTCGGGAACATATCGCGATGCTGTTTTCAGGCGAACTGGCGCAAAAGTTCATCAATGACTGCCAAATCGCGGGTGAGTCGCTGTTTGTTTTCAATGGAATCAGGCCATAATTTCAAAATCGGGTGCGAAAATCTTTAAGAAGGCTTAAGCTTGGTGACAATGTCACTGACCTATGGCGTGAAGTACTGTTCAATCAAGACAGACAAATGGAGAGAAAACATGACATTCGCAAAAAACATGGGCGGCATTGACCGCATCGCTCGCTTTATCATTGGTGCGCTGTTGGTGGTTCTCGCGATCACTGGCACAATCGGTGTTTGGGGTTGGATTGGCATCATTTTGGTTGTGACGGCCTTTATTAACTTCTGCCCGATCTACCGCGTATTTGGTATTAAGACTTGTAAAGACTGCTAATCCGCTAACCTGAAACAACCCGCGGCATTGTGTATGAATGCGGCGGGTTTTTTGCATTTCAACGAAAGATACATTTACAAAATCAATAAATTGAATATAATGTTTAGCGTGTATTTAGATCAGTCGTTCGATCATAGTGCGTTGAGAAAATCGACCCAACATCTGAGGGGCATAAATGTCAAATCCCGATTGGACGACTCGATTTGATGGTTTGCTATCCATCGAGCCTCTGACAGCTCAATATTTAGAAACACACAGTAAAGTTATCTCGATCCCATCCAAAACCACAATCTTCGGACCTGGAAAATCACCCGAAAACATGCTCTTACTGTTGGACGGCACTGTGCGCGTGCAGCAGTCTTCAGAGAACGGCCACGAGATCGTGCTTTATCGGATCAATGCAGGTGAAAGCTGTGTTTTAACAACTGCCTGCCTCTTGTCCCACGAGGCCTATTCCGCCGAAGGCATCACCGAAACCAACGTCAGCGCTGTCACCATTCCGCGCGACGCAT
>Ga0102903_1000565_pt1 | contig 12965 bp, 1 predicted proteins | sample Colrivmet1555C02_FD_78497 | JGI IMG/M metagenome (GOLD analysis project Ga0102903, IMG submission 78497) | Estuarine microbial communities from the Columbia River estuary - metaG 1555C-02 | ecosystem: Environmental > Aquatic > Marine > Intertidal zone > Estuary | place: USA: Columbia River... | reverse complement strand
CGTCAAGGTATGTTGTCAATTTTGTGAGCTGAGCAGCGACAGCGGACTCAGTCGATGCACCCAAGTCCAACCCGACTAGGAAGGAGTCTGGATCCGTCAAGAGGCTGAGTGCTGACAGCGTATTCACACCAGCCCAACGGCTAGAAACCTGCCACTCACCATTGCCCTTATCCAAGGTTAAATCGACAAGCTCATAACGGTCATAGCCACCCTCAAACCGGACCTCATCGCGCAGGCGATTGCCCCACTTGTCCTGACCAAGACCATCGCTACCGCCTTGACCACCGGCGTCAATAAAGTCGTGACCAGTTCCTGGCCTGATCGACTCCGCGCCATTGCCACCGATGTACCGATCATCACCACCCTTCAGTTCAATATCCAAGCGGGCACCAACAAGCTGATTGGTCCAAGTCTGCAAATCAGCACCCGTCCGCTCGCCTTTTGACCACGTCACCACATCAGCAAATGCAAAGTCATCGGCGCTGGCCGTGCCGCCCACAGAACCGCCTGAAACAACTTTAGGCGCCTCCGCATCTTCGTTGTACTCGTACCAAACGTTGACAGTTGGGATTAAGTCAACTTGAACATCCTGGAACCGGATACGTTCCATGTCGATAAGCAGATCAGTACCGTCGCCACCGATACTTGCGGGCAGCCTGTCTTGCACGATACGTGCGGAGACACCTGCAGACAAGACGTCCCCAGTCAGTGCAAGCGCCTTACCAATCAGGTACTCGATATCAGCGTCAACACCTGCGTCGAATACCCACGCGCTATCTTCAAAAGTGGCAACGGCGTGGCTAGCACCGGCCTTGTCTGTGTAGGAAATTTCTGTCTCGGCGACAACCAGCTTATAGCGGTTGTACCGTGCCTGGTTACCTTGATATTCAGCGACATCGAGATCCTCCCAGCTGTTGCCTGAGGTTCCATTGATGCCGCCAATCAATATATCATTACCTGCATCGCCACCGAGGTTATCGCCGTTACCGCCCCCCACCAAAACGTCGTTGCCATCCCGGCCTCTGAAGTAATTCCGCTCGTTTTCAGACTGTTCCTCCAACAAATCATCAAAGTCCGTGCCATCTGCGTTCTTATTGACAGTACCGTCCCAGTTGGTCCACTCGTTGTAATTGGGCTGCAAAGACATCCAACGGTCAGCGAAGCTCAAATTTTCAACATCAACCAGAATGTCGACCCCCGTTGAGTCTTTGTCATCTGAGGGTAAGAGGTCGGATAGTCTAAAAGCGGCCTTAGTGTGCGTCCCGTCAGAGATAGTGACGAAGTCATATTCGTCATCTACAAAGCCAGTCTCTAGCGTGTAGCGATCAAACGAACCGCTGAAACGGGCGGTGTCCATCCTGACCCAACCATTTTCCTCTTCCGCATTGTCTCCACCGACGATGGTGTCGTTGCCCGCACCGCCCTCGAGCTCATCACCTCCCGCGCCACCGATCAGCAGGTCATCCCCTTCTCGACCGTTAAGCCAATCGTTACCATCCTCGCCGACAAGTACGTCTCCGAACTGCGTACCTTCGGCATTCATCTCAATGCGTCCCAGGTAGTCAGTCCAGTAGTAGATTCTCGGCGTAACCGAGACGGAACCGTTATTAAAGTTAATTTGCTCGATATCTATCAATAGATCACTGCCAAGCCCACCGAATGCATCGGGAAGAATGTCAGTAACAGTAATTGCATTGATGGTATCCGCGCCTGCGTTAGTCGGGTCTACGATCACGTACTCGTCTTCATCGAGTCTTACAAGGACCCCTTTGATCTGAAAACGTTCACGCGACGCACTGTAGTAATTGACGGAATCATTTCTATCCCAGTCGCTACCGACGTCAGGCTGATCTCCACCCAGGTAGGTATCGTTGCCTTGGTCCGCATTGAATCGGTCCCGGAAACCCTCACCGGAGGATTTAAGCAAGTCATCCAGGAAAGTCCCGCTGTGCTCAGCGTCGTCAATGCCGCCACTGATGTAGCTGTTCGTCTCGTCGTCCCAATAGCCAGAGGTGCCCTCGAGCGTTTTAGCCTCCAGCAAAAGCATCTCTTCGCCGAAATCCAGGTACCCAAAATCTGTAGAGAGCCAACTCAGTCCATAACCAACACCACGGTCGACGATGGACTTAAGGTCCCCGAGTTCTCCTGAACCTAACTCCTCGCTGGACAAGTCCTGAGTCAAGGAAACCTTGTCAGCGATCAAGAAATAGTGCGCACCAGACTGGAGGTTTCCTACCTGCTCTCCGTCGGCAACAACACGCGAGGTGGAGATCACGAAGCGTTCACGAGGCAGATCGTAAGGGACCTGAACCTCCATGCGCCACTCCAAAAGCTCGCTCTCCTTGGGCTCCGCGCGCAACAAACTCCCTGAGCCAATGCTCGTATCGCCATCCAACGCGGTCAAGAAGTCCATTTCGTATCGATAGGCTGAGTCGTCTGCGTTTGCTGCCACGCTCAACTCATCAACCGTCGTCGACGGTCCTAAGTTCAGTAACGCATCATTAAAGAGCAACAATTCGACGCCGATCAGTAGATCCTGACCATCACTGAGTCTGGCATCTAAATTCGACTTGTCAATTACCCTCAGGTGGTGGCTGGACGGGTCAAAGATCGTCATTGCATCGGATTGCAACAACCACCGCAGTTGATCATTGCCTTGATAACCAGTGTCTTCAAACGAGGCACTGTCGATAGCGGAGACTACAGAGTGGTCATTTTTATCGAGTACCTCGAACCTGTACCGTCCGATTGAGTCGTCGAATACAACAAGGTCAACACCGTCACCACCGTCAACGGTGTCGTTGCCAGTGCCCGTGCGGATCATGTCCTTGCCCGCATCTGCAATGACCTCATCGTCGCCAGCCCCGGCGTCAATGTTGTCTCGCTGAGGACCTCCGTAGACTTTGTCATCCCCGGCGCCCGCATTCACCATATCGCCTACGTTTAACCCAACAGAAATATCGTCTGACAAATTTGTTCCATAAACCGAGGTATACGTGACACCCTGCGATTCGAAGTCTTCGTAATCGACCACGAGCCGCATGCGGGTATTTGCAAAACTAATTTCTTCAATACCGATCAGCAGGTCTTTACCCAATCCACCCAAATCATCGGGGATCAGGTGAGTGACCACGACATTGTTGCCGTCCCGCGTGAAAGTAAACTCATTGGCGTTGGCCGAAAATCTGGCAACATCGCCGCTCCCCCAGTTTTCGAGGTCCTCTGCGCCGCCAACAAGAGTGTCATCACCGCGACCACCCTCCAACCAATCATTCACGTCGGCCCCGGACAGCGAATCGTTGCCAGCTCTGCCATTTAGGTGATTTTCAACGCCGTCTCGTCCTTTAATCAGATCAACAAAAACCGTTCCGTCTACGTATAAGGTCTCAGTGTTTTGCTCATTTTCCTGCGTTGTAAGCCTTTCCAACCTGTCGCTAAAAAAGAGCGCCTCGATATTTGTCAATACGTCTCGACCGTAGCCCCCCATCAGGTCGGTGTAGCGGTCTTTTACGACCACCAAGCCGGTCTTGGTGAAGTAGTCCGAGACCTCGTAATCGCCACCCGGTGCCGGTAAGCCCGATTCGTTATAGTTGCCGGCACCGGCTACGACCAATTCAAAGAAGGAAATCTCAAACCGGTTAAAACCAGCCTCAAAACGAGCCACATCAAAATAAGAGGTATCCCACTGGTTGTTCGGATCGACAGTTCCGTTCGCACCACCGTCAATCACGTCATCGCCGAAGCCACCTGCTATCTCGTCAGCACCGGCACCGCCGTAAATGGTGTCGTTGCCCTTACCTCCACGAATGTTGTCACCCAGTGCGGCATCGCCTGGGGTTGGATTACCGTACATGGTGTCTTGACCATCCGTAAGCGTGTCCCCACCGCCGTGCATGGTGTCCTGACCATCCGTTAGCGTGTCCCCACCGCCGTGCATGGTGTCCTGACCATCCGTTAGCGTGTCCCCACCGCCGTGCATGGTGTCCTGACCGTCCGTTAGCGTGTCCCCACTGTCTGTTGCCTCGGACTTCTTGCTGTTGTACGCAACTGCAAGCGCATCTGCATCGATGGTGTCAGCCAACAGCCCACCCTCTACCCAATTACGGTCCCAGTTGGTGCCACTACCCCAAGTGTTCGCGGAGTAATTGACCCCTAGTCGAACAGACTCACCGTCGAAATCCAGACGATCAAAGTTGATCAGGTAGTTGGTGCCATCAGAACCTAATTCCTCCGGCATGAGGTCAACCACCTTCACGACCTGAACTTGTGTATTGTCAAAGTTTAATTTTTCAGACTCGTACTCGGTGAGCGCATCATAAATTTCTTGCGTGGCCAGAACATTGAGATCTGATAATTTCAGTGTTGAAATATCGTAGCGTTCGAGCTTTCCGTTGAATCTGACCGAGTTCTCATCATCCCAAGAATTTTGCGACGTACCACGTCCTCGCCCGTCATAGATGTCGTCGCCAACCCCATCGTTTACACGATCGCCAGCGCTATCGCTACCGTAGACCACATCGTCACCAGCATCAGTGCGAATCTCCGATCTGCCGTAAGCGATACCATCTAACTCGGTAACGGATTTCACCAACTGCTCAACATCGACCAAGTCATCGAATTTTGTGCCCTGCACGTTCACAGTTAGCCACTGCGGCTGGTCTAACTGACCCCAGTAATCAATGCTGGGAGTCAGTCTGACTTCCTGCCATTCGCTGAAACGCAAGATTTCGACGTTTTTGACGATCTTGACACCGAGACCCCCTTTGTCCGAAGGCAAACGATCTGCGCTCGTGAAGACGTCAACACCTGACTCGGTTGTCTTGGCGATCGTGAAACGGGAGCGCGCCGCAGCAAACTCAACAGTATCCCGACCAATGCCGCCGTCAATGGTGTCATCACCTGCGCCAATCCAGACCTGATCGTTGCCCGCTCCAAGAGATAGGATGTCATCACCGCCGTTGTCGCGCACTTCGTCCTTCTCTGCCGTGCCCTCGATGACGTCGTCCCATTCAGTCCCTTCCCAGCTGGTGACCCGTACCTCTATGTTCTGGTTGTTGACCCACTCCCATCCCATGTAGCTGTTCTTGACCACCTGCAGCGCACGCTCACCATCGCTGAATCGCAGGATCTCGATGTTACGAAGGGTATCCGTTCCGTCCCCGCCCTTTGCACTGGACTTACCGTCGCTCACGACTATGTAGTCCGCACCCGCAATTGAATTAACTTTCTCACCATTGCCGTCAAAGAATGTGATCTCGTAGCGGCTATAAGCGCCAGAGAATTCCGCGAGGTCGTAACCACGTGACCCGTTCGAGTACCAAATCGAGTTGTCACCGGTTGCGTTGCCGCCACCATCGAGCAAGTCGTCACCCTTGTCACCGCGAAGGGTGTCCGGACCTGCGCCGCCACGCAGTGTGTCGTCACCAGCCCCACCAGTCAGCCGATCAGAGCCTTGGAAGTTGTACTGCGTCGCAGGCACTTCGCCCTCAACAAATCCCACCTCATCCGCAAATTTAGAACCCTCGACATTCACCAGTCGGTTTACCGCAGACACCCGTGGTAACGAGTAATCGATTGGGGTATAGGTCTCAATGCTATCGGTGTTATTTGAGTCGGGCGGAAGCACATACTTCACATTTCCTGCCGCTAGCTCGTCAACGGTTACGGTGACATTTTGATATGAATGTTCATCAACCACGACAGTGTCATTTCCCCTGTCGATCTCAAAACGTCCGCCTGCTGCGTTCCAACCGCTAAGCTCCAAACGGACCAGTGTGTCGGCGTTGAAGTCGTCAAGTCCCAATACATAAACACCATCCACGGCACCATCAGTCGAAATCTGGACGTCATTCCACATTTCGTTAAACCAAACATTAGGCGTCAGCCACACTTCCGTGTCTACAAACCGCAAACGATCCATGTTGAAGACGATGTCAGTCCCGTCACCCCCGCTGGCACGGCTATCTTCAACTCTGAAGTAGGTTTTCCCAAGCTCTAGCCCGAACTCGCCGTATAGCGCAACGTCATCTGTATCAGCCACCTCAGCGGATATGTTGTACTTGCTTGCCTTGGCAGAGTATTCGGCCTGATTCATGAGTGGCCATGTATCGCGAACTCTGATATCTAACAGGTTGGCGAAAGATGAACCCCCGCCGTTGATGATGTCGTTACCCTGTCCACCACGCACCTGGTCGCCACCGGCGCCGCCAAGAATCGTGTCATCGCCTGCACCGGCGTTGATCCAGTCCCGTGTCACCAGAGCGGCCTGGTCAGCACTGACCTTAACCACCAACTGGGAGTTCATCCAAGTGGGTTCCCAATTTTTTATGTAATACCCACCCGCAATCAATTCGGCAGCCGAGAGCGTCACATCACCCTCATCGAATGAGACCTCGTGCCCTTGGCCATCGAACAGCATTAAATAATTTGTCTGACCAGCGCCGCCCATAAACGGGTCCTGACCACCCGTAAGCGTGTCCTCACCGCCGTACATGGTGTCCTGACCACCCGTAAGCGTGTCCCCACCGCCGTACATGGTGTCCTGACCACCCGTAAGCGTGTCCCCACCGCCGTACATGGTGTCCTGACCACCGAATGAACTCGCAGAAAAGGTGACATCACCCTCGAAAGCGAATGGGTGATCGGCAAACGACCATTTGTCGGAGCCATTGAACTCGAGCTGGATGAAGGCCTCGCCCTCGAAGGGGTCATCAGTGGCCTTTCCCATTGCGTCCGCGTCGATCTTTTCAGGCAGACTGGTGCCATCGATACTGTTGCTAGACCAACGATCCAGATTCGGACTCGCCCAAAACCTCAACTCGAAATGAACTGAGTCGTCACTGTCAGTGAAGTAGACCTTCTCGATGTTGTAGATCGTCTCGACATCAGTGTTGTCTTCAAGCAGGCTTCGAATTTCAAAATGGTGCCCACCTCCCTCATCATCAATGCGCTCAAAGGCAAAGTCGACCAGATCCCCAGCAATTTCGAGCGTGTCGTAGCCTGTTCCACCGTAGTAGGTGTCGCTACCTGCGGAGTCTCTGAAGCTGTCGTCCTCTGAAAAATCGTAGTAGGTGCCTGGCTCATTACTGTCGATAATCGCACGCAGCGCATCGTTCAGGCCAACCGAGTCGTCAGCCAATGTGCCCCGCGTGTGGCTACCCCAAATCCCGACAATCTCGTCCTGCTCCCACTGGTAATGGATATTGGTTTCAGGGATCAGGTAGACGCGTCCTGTATCCCCGTCACTGTCCCCGAACTGGATGGCATCGATATTAGAGAGCGTATCTATCCCTTCGTTACCATCAGCGGGGTTGTTATCCGTGACTGTGTAGGTCTTGTCTTGATCGTTGTAGATCACACTAAAATCCGCACGCTTACCGTCGTATCGAGCCGAGTCGCGTTTAACCCAAGCCTCAAAGCCATCTAACTCTAAGAATTTGAACAGCCCCTCTGAGCCACCATCGATAGAGTCGTTGCCAAGACCCCCCTTAATTTCGTCGCCCTCTTTACCGCCCAAGATCGTATCGTTCCCGGGACCTGCATCGATCCAGTCGGCCTTCACGAGAGCACCACTGGATTTAAATCTGACATTGACACCGAGGTTCCCGACGTTGCTATCGGTCCAGTGCAGGGAATAGTTGCTCTCTTGGCTGATGAAATCCCAGAAAGATATCTCAAGTGACTCGCCAATTTCGACGACCTGTCCACCCTTTTGAAGCTGAACACCTGAGCCCATCATTTCGGGGTCAATGACGATCACTGTGTCATTCGGGACGTCGGGCACAGCATCCTCGACAATTTTCCACATCACGACTGAGGTACGTGTGCCATCCATGCTCGAGCCGAAATCGATGTACAGCTGACCATCGAACGGCTGTTCCGCCCCGAGGGCATCCGCGTCAATGCGATCCGCTTTTAGGGAGCCCTCAATGTAATTCCGGCCGCCATCCATAAACGGATCTTGGGCGTGTGAAAAACGGACCTTTAAAGAAAGACTCCCCGCATCAAACTGTATACGCTCAATGTCAATGAGGTTATCGACCTCTGTGCCCCTAGAAACGGTAACCCCGTTGGTCGTTTCGACGACCGTGTAGTCCGACGAATTCCCTTCAAACTTGACCTCATCGAAACCCGCGCCACCGTAGTAGGTGTCGTTGCCTTCAGAGTTTCGGAAATGATCGTCACCCTGAAACTTGTAGTACACATCTGTCGGTGTGCCGGCCAGCAGTCCCTCAACCTGAGGCGTGAGACCCAGTGCATCGCCCCTGGCTGTGCCGTGGGTCCAACTCCCACTGACCGCCATGGTCTCCCAATCAACGATGTTTAGACCTACACGGGGCGCGAGATAAATTACCTTGTCATCGTATGCAACTGAGTTATCGCCCCGGCTGAACTCAAGGCTCTGTATGTTAAGGAGCTTGTCTGTACCCTCGTCCCCATCGGCAGGGTTCAGATCCCTAACCGTCCAGGTCTTGTCGGTCGCGCTGTAGCTGACAGAAAAGTCCTCACGCTTGCCGGCGTATTTGGCCCGGTTTTCGCGGTACCAATCGGGGTAGTCCACCTCAATTCGCAAGTATTCGAGGACGCTCCAAGCGCCCCCATCGATCGAGTCGTTACCGGCCCCACCGGCAATGTGATCACCACCATCTCCGGCCTTGATGGTGTCATTGCCGTTCCCCGCCTCGATAAAGCTGCTTATTGATCGGCCACCATTGATATAGATTGGAACGTAAACTGGCTCTTCGCTGTCACGCTCGGCACCCAGCCACTCTATTTCATAACCATCGTCCTGTGCGGTAAATGCGCCTATCGTTAATTGACGGTAAGCCTCACCTGAGAAGTCGACTGGGACCCCCTCTTTTAAAAGCCTGAAACCAGCCAACTCGAGCGCGGGCTCACTGAAGATCACGCCGGCGTCAGAGGGAAACTTGGCGGCTTGATATGGAAGGGTAAAGTCAATAGCAAGATCAGCGACCTTCACCGTATCGCCGTTGTCTTTGACGAAAACAGGAATGCCATCAAGAGAGCTAAACGGCATATGGGCGTCAAGCGCCTGCATGTCGATTAGGTCAGCATCGTCTGAGCCAGCGACATAACTTTCGCGGTTATCGAACGAGTATTCCACCCCTGGCGCGAGTCGATTGAATACATCGTCACCCCGGAAATAGATCCCCTCGATGTTGTGAAGCGTGTCGACGCCTTCAACACCGCCGTTTTTGTGTGTAACCGTGAAGTAAGTTTGGCTGCCCGATGTTACACGCGCAACCGTGTAATCCACGAACCGACCGGTGTAGGTCGCCACATCAAAACCTAAACCACCGTCGATCGAATCGTTACCCTCAAGACCCAATATGGTATCTCGACCTGCACCGCCTTTGATCGTATCGTCACCACCAAAGCCAATGATCAGATCGGCGGGGATGCCAACCCCAGCAGAGGCCCCAAGCTGATCCGCATCGATGACATCGGCATCGTTGGTCGCATCAATTCGGTTGAAATAGTCTTCGATATGGTGGTCCTTAAAATCCTCGGTAACTTGGAAGTTTGGGGAACCAGGGGTGACGCGAATGGCATCGTCGGCCAATACCAACCTCACTCGCGCCAAGGGATTTGCCTCATCGATCAAGATGACCGCCATGAAGTCACCTTTGAGGGTAACAACCTGGTCATCCGCGCCATCCACGCCGTTAACAGTGAATGTCCCGCCGCCATCAGTCAGCTGGATACTGCCGTAATTCGCGCCGTTGATAAGGATGTTGGTTTGCCCATTTTCCTCGGTCAACGCGTAGGCACCTGAGCCAACATCACTCGAATCAAAGTAAAGCGCAAGCTCAGCTAGCCCCTCTTTGGCATCGATTATCTTGAGACTAGAGATCTCATCCAAGGACAGGCTGAAACTATCACGCCAGGGGGTACCAGTTAACTCGGCTGTCCCAGGCTCATTTGCGCGGGCAGAGAGGCGAAGATTAAATGATCCGAATCTGATTTGCTCGATGCCATCCAAGTCTAGGGTGTTTACGATGCTTTCACCATCCGCTCCTATGACCTGAAGGACAACGTGATCTGGGTTCGACCATGATTGAATAGGTTTGATCTTGTACTTGGCTACGCCCTGAACGGCTACCGTGACGTTACCGTACTCATCGACGCTATAAACAGCGCCCTGCAAGGGCGAAAGACTTAGCTGGTCAAAGCCTGAGCCACCGTCGAAGCGTTGGTCTCCGCTTCCACTGCTCCACACGAAAACGTCGTTACCATCGCCACTCTCAAAGAGAAGAGTCGCTGTATTGCCTGCAGCACTACTGGTCGTCCCGACCACGATGTCTGCCCCGGAAGACCCCATGTCCCCTTGCGATGACTTGAATATGGGCTGCGGGGCCGTAGTCACGGCGCCGCTCTCGACATTCACCTTCCACGCTCCCGCGCCATCAGGCACCCCGCTTGCCAACTTGTCTGCGCCAAAGTAGGCGGCAATCGTCAAACCATTAAAACCAGTCCCCGTGTTTAGACTAGTCTGGACGCTGGTTGGCTGCTTGTTGATCAGGCCCTCAGTTATGTCTATTGCGAGATACCGGGACTCAAACACCGAGACCGTATTGGTATCCGCACTGCCCCGAATCACCCTGTAATCGCTGGAGACGCCCACCAGCCCTATCGTTGCGGTCCCGGAAATTGTGCCACCTAGAAGAGCCTCATAAGGCTCGCCCAAATCCATCAGCAGGTAGTAATGACCATCCGAGCCAACGATTAGGTTCTCCCTCGAGTCTGCCTTAAAAGCGCTAAGCGGGGTTGAAAAGTCTACGGACATGGGTCTCTCCAATTCACTGCAACGGTAGGACCATTATTGCCTTGATAAGTACTCCTATCAAGGCGATTGAGATAGAAATTATTAATTCTCTAGGGTTTTCCTTAATTGAGCAGGCATCGATGAATTTTCAACCCGTGCTAATTCTTCATTATGAAAAATTTCGGCATTTGGCCTGAAGATATTCGGAGGCTAGCGCGGAGCAAAACGACCTGATCGCGCGCTTGCAGCAAGGCCTTTCGATACTCGGCCAACTTAAGCTCAGCCTGCGAGACCTCAAGCCTTGACGCAAGTCCGAGCGCCTGTGCACGCTTCAGGCCCGTTAGTCGCTCAGCCCCCGCTCGCACCTGCAATTCATAGGCTCCAAAGGCATTTTGGGTGGACTCCAGGTCCGACTGCAATGATTTGAGCCGCTCCGATACACGCAGCTCGACCTCGGCGAGCGCGAGCCGCGCGTTTTCGGCGACCTCAATCGCCCGACGAGTCGCGGCATCGGTCCCACCACCTTGATACAAACTCCAGTTCATACTGATGCCGATCTGAGTCGTCAGGTACGCTGAATTTGGAGATGACTGAAGACTTTCGCTCTTGCTGTGGGTGCGCCGCAGGTTGAGGTCCAGGGTGGGCAGGTAACCAGCCCGCGCCACACTGATCGCGTGATCGGCGGCCCGAACCTGGGCCTGGGCGGCTTGCACCTCAGGCGTCTCCGGAAGCACCGCTGCAATCCAACTCCAATCCCCCGGTAAGCGGGCCTCCTGAATGACGCGCTGGCTTAAAACGGGTTCGAGTAGCTCATTCATGCTGTCGACAGAAATCCTCAGACCAGCGATCGCGTGAACCTGTTCCCTCGCCACGCGCAAAGCGCTCTCTGCCGCCCAAAGCTCGGCCGACACCAAGGCCAAAGTCGCCTCTGACTCTCGAACATCGGTAACCGACACGTCACCCGCTGCCTCCTTAGCAATAGCAGCTAAATATTCAGTTTTCGCTAGGCCCTGGCGCTCACTCTGGAGCTTGACAACGGCATCCGCAGTGCTCACTTGAATGAGGGCGCGCATTAATCTTGCGGCCAAGTCGAACTCAGCCGCTTGTTGTTGGAAGTAACTCGCGTCAGTCACCTCCCCGGCCTGCCTAATTTGGGCCAACAGCGCTGGGCGATATATCGGCTGAGTGAGCTGAATGCTTTGGTTCGCGCTCATCAAATCGAGTTGATCAACGAGGACCCCCCTCGCACTCTCGGCTTGAGAAACCGACGCCCGCGCAGCGCTCAGGGCAACAACTGGCCTCAGGGCGCTGGATGCTTCGGTTTGCGATTCAATGGCAATGCGAACTCGCCCCTGTGCTTGTCTAAAAGTGGGGTCGAATTGGCGTGCCTGTTGAAATAACTCGGCCAAATCTTTAATCGGTAAAGGCTCGGCGATTGCCACCGCATGGGACAGCAGGACTCCAAAGAATATGACGCTCAGTCCGCCCAGATACCGGATCATCATCACTCCTCGTTTAATGACGCGGCGATCCGCCGTGTTAGCGGATACAACACATAGGACAACACTGAACGCGCGCCCGTCAAAATAACAACTTCAGCGGGCATACCCGCCTGCACCCGGCGATCTCCAAGCGCTTGTAAGCCTCGCTCGGTCAGGGCAATCCGAGTCAGGAAGTAACTGCTGTTGGTAGCCGGATCGGTCAAGAGATCCCCCGACACCGACAACACAACGCCCTCAACCACCAACTGGGGCGAATGCGCAAAGGCAGAAAACCGAATATCCGCGAGTAGTTTCTCTTTGACCCGGTCCGCGTAGTTTGGTGGGACCTGCGCTTCAATAACGAGCGGCTCATTTTGCGGCGCAATATCCATTATTTTTTGCGCTGCTTGAATCACACCACCTTCTGATTGCACCGCTAAACCAACGACTTGTCCGTCGACAGGTGCTTTGACTTCTATGCGGCTGAGCTCACTGGTGATAGCAATCAACTTTTCTGCGTCTGCCTGGACCTCGCGCTTCACTTCAGCCATCTGCGCACCAATTTCCTTGCGGTTCTCAGCCAATAACGTTAAGCGCCTCTCATTAAGCTCCATGATAGATTGCTGCAGCCGCGCACGCATGGCCAGAAGATCTGCTATCCCCGACTGAATCTCAATAACGTTTCGCTGCAGGTCTTG
>Ga0102903_1000554_pt1 | contig 13131 bp, 8 predicted proteins | sample Colrivmet1555C02_FD_78497 | JGI IMG/M metagenome (GOLD analysis project Ga0102903, IMG submission 78497) | Estuarine microbial communities from the Columbia River estuary - metaG 1555C-02 | ecosystem: Environmental > Aquatic > Marine > Intertidal zone > Estuary | place: USA: Columbia River... | reverse complement strand
CTAGCCCGTCTTCTTGCTCCAAAAGATCGAACACCATTTTGGAGACGCGAGGTAGCCGATCGGCGTCATACTCTGCGAAAACGGGCAGGTGATTGATTGTGTTAGATATTTTAACAAGTTCAGCGGTACGAATTTCCTCGTCGGAAGCGGAAACTGCGACCATGAGGGCTACCAATGCGTCTTGTCCGGTCATTGCTGCGTCAGGTGTCATTCTAAATATCCTTTTCATTCTACTCCCGATTTATTGACGCCTTGCCCTGTGCGCAATAGGGAGAGCGAGATAGGTTGCCATTGGGGCGCCATTTCAAACCGTTGAGAGATACTATGACCAATTTGCGTGACGCTGCGATGAATTCCAAGGCTTGGCCCTTTGAAGAAGCCCGCCGTTTGCTCAAACGGTATGAAAAAAAGGACCCTGAGAAGGGTTACGTGTTGTTTGAGACTGGCTATGGCCCGTCTGGTTTGCCACATATCGGGACATTTGGTGAGGTCAGCCGCACAACGATGATCCGCCGCGCGTTTGAGGTGATCTCGGATATCCCGACGAAACTGCTTTGTTTTTCGGACGATATGGACGGGATGCGCAAAATTCCGGGCAATGTGCCTGACCCCGAGGCGCTAAAGCCGTTTATGCAGCAGCCGTTGACGGCTGTGCCTGATCCGTTTGGGACGCATAACAGCTTTGGCGATCATATGAACGCGAAGCTGAATTCGTTCTTGGATACCTTCGGGTTTGAATATAAGTTTGCGAGTTCCACTGCCTATTACAAAGCGGGCAAGATGGACGATATCTTGCTGCGGTCTGCCGAGCGTTACGATGATATTATGGCGATCATGCTCAAGTCGCTGCGTGACGAGCGTCGCGAGACTTATTCGATTTTCTTGCCGATTAGCCCGACAACGGGTCAGGTGCTTTATGTGCCGATGAAGAACGTGAGCAAAGCGGGCGAAATCACTTTTGACGATGTCGACGGGACCGAAGTGACGACGATGGTCACGGGCGGGAATTGCAAGTTGCAGTGGAAGCCCGACTTTGGCGCGCGCTGGGCCGCTTTGGACGTTGATTTCGAGATGTATGGCAAGGACCATGCGACCAATACGCCGATTTACGATGGTATCTGCCGCGTTTTGGGGGGGCATGCGCCAGAGCATTTCACTTATGAATTGTTCCTTGATGCCGACGGTCACAAGATTTCCAAGACATCAGGTAATGGCCTGACGATTGATGAATGGCTGACCTATGCTGCGACGGAATCCCTGTCTTACTTCATGTATTTGAAGCCGAAGACGGCCAAGCGCATGCATTTTGATGTCATCCCCAAGGCCGTTGACGAGTATCACCAGCAGCTGCGCGCTTACGCGACACAGGACGATGCGGGTAAGTTGAACAACCCTGTGTTCCACATTCACGGGGCCGATGTACCTGCGTCAGATATGGTCGTGCCTTTTGCGATGCTGTTGAATTTGGCGTCCGTTTCGGGTGCCGAGGACAAGGATACGCTTTGGGGCTTTATCCAGCGCTATGCGCCAGAGGCATCGGCGGCGACGAACCCGCAGATGGATCAGGCGGCAGAGTTTGCCGTGCGGTATTACAACGACTTTGTGAAGCCTGAGAAAGTGTTCCGTGCGCCATCCGATCAAGAACGTAGGGCGATGGAAGACATGGTTACGCGTCTGAAGGTCTGGGACGGCGGATTGGATGCGGAAGCGCTGCAATCGATGGTCTTTGCCGTTGGGAAAGAGCATGGGTTTGAGCCGCTGCGCGACTGGTTCACGGCGCTTTACGAGGTTCTGCTGGGCGCAAGCCAAGGGCCGCGCTTTGGCGGGTTCATTGCGCTTTACGGCGTAGATGAGACCGTGGCCCTGATTGAGGCGCAACTTGCGGCCTAGGTCGAATTGAAACTATTTGTCGCCTCCAGCCGTATATAAGTTAGATTTTACGGATGGAGGCGGTGATGGAACGATTAATTGCTTTGGTTTTAGCGGCGGGCGTTGGTGCTTATGCTGCTGGTTCGTTGGATGCGCAAGCCGCTTTTGATGATGTCATTTCTGACCAACTTGATGCCTTCAAAGACCGAGACATCGCTGGTGCGTTTGAATTTGCCAGCCCGACGATCAAAGGCATTTTTGGCAACCCACAGAATTTCGGCATGATGGTGCAGCGGTCGTTTCCGATGATTTGGGACAATGCGACCGCGCGCTATCTGCCGCAACGCGAGGAGGGTGGTGCAATTCTCCAACGGGTCATTGTGACGGACAAAGATGGTGTTTCCCATGTGTTCGATTACAAAATGATCGAAACGCCTGACGGATGGCAAATCGATGGAGTCAACTATGTTCCTGCCCCCGATCTGGGTGCCTAAGGTCGTTGCGTAGCGCACCGTGACGGTGCCATCAGCCTGCATTTACCCATGACAGCTAAATCTATGCGGAAGGCTCCGGCGACGTTTCCGGACCGCTTTTGTATTGGTTTTCTGGAAAGGTATATTCATGAACAAGGCTATTACTGACGGGGTCGTTTTCGCACCACTCCCATTTTCTGCAGGTCTCGGCGTTTGGTCGAGCGGGGATGGAACGCCCGGATCAGATACTTATGCGACGAGCGGTACTGGTGTTTTCGTGTCGGCGGAGCAGGATTTTGGTGGATGTCTTGAGGTTCTAAAAACCTCAACCACAACACGCGTCAGATACATGGGCGAGACCCCACTTTTGCCCGGCTGTTATTTGCAAGTACGCGCCAAAGTTAAAGCTGTTGCTGGCCCATTGCCTACGGTTGCGATTTCAGGGTGGCCTGGCCAAGCGAACGGCAGCAAAGCCAATGGATTGGTTGAAGTTGGACCGAGCACAACTTTGACGACCTACGGCGAAGTGGTTGAAATCAGCGCGATTGTCGCAACTGGCGATCGGGTTGGCGTCAATCTGATTTGGGGCAACGCGGCCTACGGTCACTTTGGGGTAGACATTACGGGTCCAAGCGGCGGTTTGATCCGCGTTGAAGACATCGAAATCGAAGACGTCACAAATGTATTTGTACGTGATTTGATGTCTGTGGTGGATGTGCGTGACTATGGCGCAATCGGCGATGGTTCGACCGATGATAGCGATGCTTTTGAGGCCGCAGATGCGGCGGCAAATGGTCGAACGGTTTTTGTGCCGGCAGGGGTTTACCACTTGACCAAAGACGTCACGATTGAGAGCAATATTAAGTTTGAGGGCACCGTTACGCAGCCAGCCAGCAAGCGATTTATTCTTCAGCGAAAGTTCAACTACGAGATTTACTTGGATGCTTTTGGTGATGAAATAACTGCTTTCAAGAAGGCTTATCAGGCGCTTTTGAATTTTGCCGACCATGAATCGCTGGACCTGTGTGGACGTCGTATTTCACTGAACGGGCCCCTCGACATGCAAGGAGCAGATCCGACGCGCACCACGTTTGCGACGCGCCGTGTGATCCGCAATGGTCAATTTCAGGCGGAGAGTTCTGCCAATTGGACTACCGATACTGCAACATCTCAAGCCACTTACTCCGCTTCAAATCCCACACGCCTTTCCAACGTGATCAATGTCGCAAACGTGGCAATCGGGTCACTTGTTACAGGTTCCGGGGTGGGGCGTGAGGTCTATGTAAGTGGCCGCAATGTTGGGGCGAAACTGGTTTATTTGTCGTCGCCTCTGTATGATGCTGAAGGCACCCAAAGCTTTACCTTCAAGCGGTTCAAATACCTTATGGATTTCTCGAATTACGAAAGCTTGAGCCAATTCGTTTTGGATGACATCGAGTTTCAGGGCAACGGGTTTGCGAGTGGCGTCATGTTGGCCCCAAGTGGGCTTACATTTCACATCCGAGACTGCTTTATTACAAAACCAAAAGATCGCGGCCTGACCTCAATCGGAACAGGATGCCAAGGAATGACGGTAGATCGTTGCCAGTTCAATTCCAATGAAACGGCGCTGGACGTTCAGCAGCGGCAATCTATTGCGATGAACGCTAACGCAAATGACTTAAAAATCAGAGACAATCGCATCATGATGTTCCGCCACTTTGCTGTGTTGGGTGGTGCGACGGCGTTAATGAGTGGAAACCACTGGTTTCAGGGCGATACCCAGCAAAATGCGGTGCGCATGGGCGGTGTCGTCGTGACAACCCCGAACCCGTCCAGCATGATTTGCAACAACTACATCGATAACAACTTCATCGAATGGACGAACGAACATAGTGCTGAACCCGCTTTGGGAAATCAGTTTTCATTTCCAATGTCTCCGCTTCGTTTAAATTCATCGTGATCAAGCCCTATGGACCGAACCACTTCATCCACGGACTGTCGGTGAACGCGAATGTGTTTCGGTCTATCAATGGCTATATTGACCGCGTCGAAAAGGTTGATACGACATTTGCCGACCTTGATTACAGCCGAATGCGAAGCGTGTCCTTCGCAGGTAATACGTTCCACGGTGTCACAGACGAGGTGTTTAATCCCGCTTATTTGAACCATACGCAGGCAACAGCCGCCTCTGTTTGGACGGTTGAGACCGAGCCGTTCTTACCATTCCGCGGGAGAGCACGATCCGTCGAATCCGTGGCGATCGATGGCGATTTACGTAATGCGAGCAATAGCGTGGAATACATCGCACCTTCGATCGCAACGGGCCAAGGGACAGGCGGACGGGACGTGAAATTCTCGTGGGGCCAAGCGGTCAAAGGCACCGTTCGCTATATAGTGCGTATGGACAACCCGCTGTAACGCTGACGGCAAAATCGCACGATACCAGAAAGGGACGCATATTGCGCCCCTTTTTGTTTTTGCAGTTAGGTCTATGATTGACCCATGGAGATTCTACAAACCTTGATCATGATCGTTCTGGCGCTTGTCGCTGTGGTGCACGCCCTTTGGGGGATTGGGTATTGGTTTCCGATTCGCGATGAGAGAAAATTGGTGCGTACTGTTGTTGGCGCAATGGACGCAACCCGCATGCCGGGCGCCATTCCCTGTGCGATGGTTGCCGCTGGTTTGATTATTGTCGTTGCCGCGCTGAGTGCAGATAAATCGTGGGTTCGCTTGACGATCCTCGGCGCTGCCGTTGTTGTTTTCTTTGTGCGTGGAGCATTACCTTGGGTGCCAATGTGGCGGCGTATGACCCCGCAAGAGCCCTTTGCGACACTTGATCGGCGGCTCTATGGCCCAACTTGTTTGTTGCTTGGTATCGGGATTGCCACGTTGATGGGGACTTAATAAGTCAGCCAGGTCTCGAATTTGAGGCCCGCACCTTTGTCACCCGTGAGGCCTTGCACCAATCCAAGCTGGAAATTCATCTTGTCGCTCCATTCGTAGACAATCGAGGACGCAATTTTGGCGTAATAGTCGTCGGTGAAGCCCTGACCCGTTTGGAGTTGTAGAATTGTCGTCCAATTGTCCGACCAACTTTGACCCCAAGTTGCATCGACCTTTGGGCGAAATGTGCGGTCGCGGGTTCCATAAGTGGCAGATGCATCGACGGCAAGCCAGCCATCCTCGATCCCGCGCCCCCATGAGACGTGTCCGCGCAGCAATGTTTCGGTCGCATGGTAGGCATCGGCGCGCGCACCTAGGGCAAAACCGGCCGAATATCTGTCTTGTGCCTCTGTGTCACCGATTGGAAAGTTTGTAAAAATGAACACAGTCCCAATGCGACCCTTATCTGCGGTATGAAGGTCGAGCCCAAAGGTAAGGCGTTCGGTCGCGCCAAATTCGGCATAAAGGGTTGGGTCATAGTGAACAGGCAGTTGAGCGCCACTGGAGAGTAGGAAATTCCCGCCTGCTGCGATGAACAACTCGCCCTTTTCACGCGCCCAAGCGCCCGCGTAGGCATTCTGCGAAATGCAAATGATGAGACTAGTTAGGATCCTAATACGCATTGCTGGCCTATGACGTTGCCCAAGAGGTATCATGAGGGGGAATGGTTAATGGAATTTAACATTCCTTAACAATCACAAGGGCGATGTGGGGGCTGGTCTGGCGTTCAAAGAGTCAAGGAATTTACAAAACCTCACCGACTCTTAAGGCACTCCCTTGGAATGTGAAGCCAATCAGCACAAGATGAGCCTAGGAGCGTCTAGAGCAGAAATGATCTTGGCGGGGAGGTTGGGCCATTTGGCCCTCTAGAATTGAATTCCGATCAGGGGGGACATCCATGTCTGAGACTAGCAAATTATATCCGCCGTCAGCTGAAATGGCTGCGGGCGCGCATGCCGATAAGGCGACTTATGAGGCCATGTATGCCGCCTCGATCGCGGATCCTGCGGCGTTTTGGGGCGAGCACGGCAAGCGGATCGACTGGATCAAGCCGTTTACGAAGGTAAAGTCGTCCAACTTCGATCTAGGCTCTGTGGACATCAAATGGTTTGAAGATGGCACGCTAAACATCTCGGCCAACTGTATCGACCGCCACCTTGCGACACGCGGTGACCAGACCGCTATCATTTGGGAGCCTGATAGCCCCGAAGAAACTGCGCTGCACATCACCTACAAAGAGTTGCACGACAAAACCAGCCGCATGGCCAATATCCTAAAGGATATGGGTGTCGTCAAAGGCGACCGCGTTGTTCTTTATATGCCAATGATCCCTGAGGCTGCTTATGCAATGCTGGCATGTGCGCGCCTTGGCGCGATCCACTCTATCGTTTTCGCGGGCTTTAGCCCCGATGCGCTGGGCACGCGGATCAATGGTTGTGGCGCTAAGGTTCTAATTACGGCCGACTACGCGCCACGTGGCGGCAAGGCGACGCCGTTGAAATCAAACGCAGACGCGGCATTGTTGCACTGTGACGACCGCGTGAAATGCCTTGTTGTTAAGCGCACTGGTGGCCAAACAACTTGGACCGAAGGGCGGGATTTTGATTATAACGCGCTGTCCGCTGCGGCCTCAAACGATTGCCCGCCGACGGAAGTGAACGCCGAAGATCCGCTGTTCATTCTATACACTTCAGGCTCCACAGGCATGCCAAAAGGCGTGGTTCACACCTCGGGTGGCTACCTCGTTTATGCGGCGATGACGCATCAATACACATTCGACTACAAAGAGGGCGACATCTTTTGGTGTACCGCTGATGTGGGCTGGGTCACGGGCCACAGCTATATCGTCTATGGCCCGCTGGCCAATGGCGCGACCACGATCATGTTTGAAGGCGTACCAACATACCCAGACGCAGGGCGTTTCTGGGAGGTTTGCGCAAAGCACAAGGTCAACCAGTTCTACACCGCACCAACGGCCATTCGCGCCTTGATGGGCCAAGGCACCAGCTTTGTGGAAAAGCACGACTTGTCCGATCTGCGCATCCTTGGCACCGTGGGCGAACCGATCAATCCAGAGGCTTGGAACTGGTACAACGATGTGGTCGGCAAGGGCAAATGCCCGATTGTCGACACATGGTGGCAGACCGAAACTGGCGGCCATTTGATGACCCCGCTGCCCGGCGCGACCGCGACCAAGCCGGGATCGTGCACATTGCCGTTCTTTGGCGTGCAGCCCGTCGTCTTGGAGCCAACAACAGGCGAAGAGCTACACGACAACGGTATCGAAGGCGTACTTTGCATCAAAGATAGTTGGCCGGGTCAAATGCGGACGGTTTGGGGCGACCATGACCGTTTCGAGAAGACGTATTTCTCGGATTACAAAGGCTACTACTTCACAGGTGACGGCTGTCGTCGTGACGAAGATGGCTACTACTGGATCACAGGCCGCGTGGATGACGTGATCAACGTCTCTGGTCACCGAATGGGCACCGCAGAGGTCGAGAGCGCTCTGGTGGCACATGCTGCCGTGGCTGAGGCCGCTGTTGTGGGCTACCCGCATGCAATCAAAGGGCAGGGTATCTATGCCTACGTCACTTTGATGAACGGCCAAGAGCCGACTGAAGAGCTGCGCAAGGAGCTTGAAAAGTGGGTCCGCACGGAGATTGGTCCGATTGCCAAGCCTGATCTGATCCAATGGGCACCTGGTTTGCCGAAAACACGCTCTGGTAAAATCATGCGCCGTATTCTGCGCAAGATTGCCGAGAATGATCATAGCACACTGGGTGATACGTCCACGCTGGCCGATCCATCGGTTGTGGATGATCTGATCGAAAACCGGATGAACCGCGCCTAGTTCGGATCACCAAACTTAAGAATGACGGGGACGATCAATTCTTCCTCGTCATTCAAATGTCGATCTAGCAGGCGCTCTAGCCCGCTAAGTTCAGCCTCAAAATGCCCCACCAACGTTTGCATCACCTCGCGCTTGTCACGCGCTTGAAGTATGCCGTTTGCGCTCGCGACAAAGGCGTTGAGGTGTTCGTCGATGTCGTGGTGATCTTTGTCGAGTATAGCAAAGCCGCCCGCGATCCGCGGGTCTTTGGTGCTGAGTTTCGGGAAATAATGCGTGTCCTCAATCGTGTGATGCTCGTGCAACCCGTTCACAAACATGCCGCCATAGCGTGATAGGCGCGACGCATATTGCGCAGGCTCTACCTTGGCATCCACAAGGCGGCGGGCATCCTCCTGCATATCCACCATCACACGGCGAAACATCATATGACGGTCGAGCCAAAAGCGGATCAACCCGTCAAAGCCGGGATCGGTTTCCCAAATGGCGCGCGGGTATTCAGCCAGCAAGACGCGCAAGGCATCAGGCAAACCGTCGCGGCTGGCTAGCGCTAGATCAGTAGTCACGTTGGAAAAAGATTCCGATACTTGTTTCGCCGTCATTGTTCACCGTGCCTTTTGCCGTGACTTGGTTTGTGATGTCGAGGTTAATGCTGAGATCCGTCGTCCCGTCGTTGGACACGGTCACGTCGGTATAAACGGTGTCGGACAGGTATTTACCTGCACGCACAGCCGCATTGCCGTCGTCATCCGTGGTCACGTCGAAATCATCAAGGCCGATCCCTTCGCGGAACGAGTTGATCAAACCGCCACCCCCGCGACCCGCCAATGTACTGACTGCTGCGGCAAGTTGCACGGCCTGTAGTGGGCTGATGTTCGCGAGATCGCGGCCAAAGATAAGTTGGGAAAGTACTTCGTCTTGCGGTAGGCTTGGAATAGATTCAAACGTCACTTCTGGGGCGCTTGCTGGCCCTTCGACGATGATCTTGATGGTCGTGCCTGTGCGTGCCTCGGTCTGTGCGACCAGCCGGATGTAAGGCTCGAAACTCCCTTGAAGCGATGCGCTGCCCTCGGTCAACTCAAAGCGCTGTTGCAAGATGTCGATGCGGCCACGGGTCAATTCAAACAGACCTGTGGGTTGCACGACCTGCGTGGTGCCCCCGATTCTAAGTGAGCCGCCCAGCTCGGCGTCCAAGCCGCGACCGCGAATAAAGATACGCGACGGTGCGCTAATGCGAATATCAAGCGGGAACACTGGCCCCGTCGTTGTGCTTTCCACCACATCCGCACCAGAAGCCAATGCACCAGCTTTTGCAAGGGTGTCTTCCACGGCGGCAGACTGGCCAAAATGGGTCACAACGGGCAAATCGCCCAACGCGCCGACATCAGAGGACGGCACCTGAATATCGGTCTGACCCAACTCCAATTTACCCGCGATCACAGCACCGCCTTGCAATGCGCCCTTAACAGTCAAGCCGCCAGTAATCGTGGTTTGATAGAGTTCGGGATCTTTCAGAATGATGTCACGCAAAGTAATCGCAATATCGGCCGTTTGCGGGCTGGTCAGTATCACAGGGCCATCCACCGCAAGTGATCCACCTGTCTGGACATCAGCGGAGAGGTTGATATTGGCCGCCCCGTTTTGCAGGGTCACGCCGCCCACCATATTCGTCAGCGCTTGTCCCAATGTCGGCGCGGCAAGACGGGCATCGATAAGGTCGATACGGCCTGAGACGGATTCGAGTGCCGCTGGTCCATTCACGTTGATATCGAACGTCGCGTCACCCGACAGGCGGCGTGGTTCAAGCAGGTTATTGGCAAGGCCAAGCGGGGCGCGGCCAGAGGAATTCAGGTTCAATTGGCCATTCTTGCCGATCTGACCCGAGGTGTTGATCGTGATCCCACCCGGACCAGATGCAAGCGCATCAATGCCCCAATTGCCTGCGTTATCAAGTGACGCAGTCCCAGCCGCAGTGACAGGCCCGCTCAATTGATCCGTCAAAAGACCAACATCGCGCAGACGCGCCTCAAACGCGCCACGGCCGTTGCCAGATTTCCCGCCCAAGTCGCCAGAGATCGAAAGGTTGTTGGTGGAATAGCTAAAGTCTTGCAAGTTCAGCGTGCCGTCTTTTAGGCCTGCCTGCGCGCGCAATTGACCCGTACCTGTGAACAGTACATCGACCAATGGATTGCCGATCCCGATGCTGGAAGTGCTGGCCGTAAGGTTTGCGGCAAAGGACGAAAGGTCAGGCTGCATGTTCCCCTCAACCCGCGCACTCAACCCGCCAGAAACGGGCTGTCCGATCAGGTTGCGATAGGTCGCAAGGTTCGCAACATCAGCGGTAACAACCCCCGAAATGGCATAGTCTGGTGCGACATTCGCCGCGAGATCAATCGCTGTCCCAGGCCCCGAAACAGAGGCTTTAACAGTCGCGTTGTCATCGGCATCACGCGTGGCATTCACCTCAGCGTCCACAGCGCCGCGCAAACCTTGGCCTAGCAGGCCAACATCATTGATACGGGCGGTCAAATCCAAATTGGCCTCACCGCTGACACCGCCAGAGGCATTGCCTTGAAGTGACAGTTCTGGCGTCGATACCTTGAGATCAGAGAGCGAGAACCGATCCGCATCAAGCCGCGCAAATCGCGCAGATACCGTGCCATCACCGCGTAGCAGCGGATCAAGCTGTGCGACCCCCACGGCCAGATTGGAGGTTGCTGCATTCAGCGTCCCTTCGACCCGAAGTCCATTCTCCAAGATCGTGGAGCCAAGCTCGACCTCGGCCCCACCCGACATATCGCGGCCCACAAGCCTCGCATAATGCCGAAGATCGCGAATAGTCGAAAGGCCAGCGACTTCAATCGCTTGACCCTCAGCCAACGGGCGTAAAATCGCGTTCAGCGCAAGGTTGGACACGCTGTCGGACCCTTGAATATTCGCCGTAGTGATCCCTTCGAGATCGCGTTGCGCTGTGCCTGTTATCCGCGCAGGACCACTCAATTTGGGCTCAATCAGCGAGACATCCTCAACAATCAGATCAACATTCCCAACACTCTGTAGGCTCGTCAAATTGGCGGATGCCGTCAGGTCGGCCTGTGTCGTTTTGATCTTAAACGCCTCAAGCCGCGTGCCATCTTCATCACGAACCGCACTGGCTGAAATCGTGCCACCGCCCTTGAAAACAGCATCCAATTGCGGAATGCCGATCACGAGGTCTTGGCTGGTGCCCGACAAAACCACATCGAACATACCGTCCAGCGGCTTGATCTCGCTGCCAATCGCAAGCGAGCCTGAGCCCCCAAGATCGCGCCCCGCAAGTGTCGAAAAACGGCTCAATGTGTCGACATCCAATAGCACATTACTTTGGATGCTGAGACCTGGTTTAGTCTGCGTGATCACTGCATCCGCAGCGGCCTCAATGCCGGGGCCTGTGAGCGTGAACGTGCTGATTTTTGTCGGGAACCCTTCGGTGCGAGTCGCCATCAAGACGCCAGAAATCTTATCGCCAAACGCCTCGGCGGCACCCGTATTGTCAAGCTCAAGACCACTTGCGCCATAGGTAAAATTGGCGGTCACTTCGCCAACAGCATCACCATCGCCAGACACCAGAATACCGCCACCCTCAAGCAAAAGTTCGCGTATCAACATCCCCGGACGGTCATAGCCCGCGATATCAAAATGCGCGGTCCAGTCGTTTGAGACAGCGGCGTCGTAAGTCAGGTTGATCTTGGCGTTATCGACATAAGTTTTCGGCCCAGACAGTGGAAGTAGAACGATCTGGCCACCAGTGTCCGCAATTTGACCCGACAAATCGAGCCGTTTTGGCCAGCCTTCTGCGCCAATTTCCGCGCTACCCGACATTTGAACGGATTTGGCTGCAATATCAAAGGCCTCTAAGCTGACTTGTCCGTCATTCAACACTTTGGCACGCACATCCAAAAGCACGTCATCACCAAAAAAGTCTTGGTATTCGGGCGCGAATAATGGCGTCACATCGCCGCCGAGATTAAGCTGAACAACCTGACCCGTATCGGTTGCTTTCAACGTGAAATCACCGGCAAGTCGGTCTTGTCCATCGGTCGCGAGCGTCAATTTTGCGGCGTAGTCATCAATCGGACCCGATCCATCAATCAGCAGTTTCGTCGCCGGTGCGCCGGGAAGGGCAAGTTTAGTCGCGGCAATGCCGTTCGGTCCTTCCTCGACGCCCAAAGTCAGCGCCAATTGGCGGCTTATGTTCCCGTAAGACCCGTCAATCTTGAATGACCCAAGCTTGTCACCGAGCCGCGTGGCGATAATCGCAGCCGATCCTTCTCCACCAGAAAGGGCAGCGTCACCCGTCAGGCTCAGGCGAAGCTCTTCGCCCAAAAAGCTTTCGCCAAGGACAATTTCTGCGATGTCCAATTTATCCAGTGAAATCCCGACGGGGAGGTCTGGCAAGCTAAAGCCTTGCGCCTCAGGGCTGGGCAGGGCGTTTGCATCGGCGATTGGCGCGCGCGCGATGGTAATCTTTGAGGCCCCCAATTCGTTGACATCAATCTGCCCGCGCAACAGTGCCGCACGGTTCCAGTCGAGCACCACGTCTTCGAGACTTAGCCAAATGCCCTCAGCATCCGAAACCGTCAGTAATTTGATCGTAGCCGCCGAACTTAACGCACCCTCAAAGCCCACGATATTCACATCGCGCGACGCCCCCGAAAGGTTGTCTTCAATCAGGGTCGTCAGATAGCTTTTGTCTTCTTCCGCTTGGTCTTGCGCCAACAGTTGAGCGGGAACAAATGCGATGGTGCCGATGAGGATGAGATGCTTCAAAATGATTGTCCGATCCCAATATAGACCTGCACATTTTTGCCGATGTTGTCGCCGCTTGCAGGCGTGCCGATATCGAGCCTGACGGGACCAATCCCAGTGTTGTACCTTACGCCAACCCCAGCGCCCGCATGCCATTGAGAATTGCCCGACCAGCCTTCACCAGCTGTGATCTGGCCAACGTCATAAAAGCCCACAAGCCCG
>Ga0102903_1000551_pt1 | contig 13172 bp, 22 predicted proteins | sample Colrivmet1555C02_FD_78497 | JGI IMG/M metagenome (GOLD analysis project Ga0102903, IMG submission 78497) | Estuarine microbial communities from the Columbia River estuary - metaG 1555C-02 | ecosystem: Environmental > Aquatic > Marine > Intertidal zone > Estuary | place: USA: Columbia River... | reverse complement strand
GCTGCGGTGATGCTCAATCGCGGTGGACAAGAATCACCCGTGGACTTGATCAATGGCATGGTCAAGGACGGGCCACTTTACGATAAGTTCAACACCAGCACAGAGGAAGGCGCAGAGCAACCTCTCTTGCCTTCGATTCTGGTATTGAAGAATGGTCACCTGTCTCTGACTGCCGAGCGCCATCGCTTGTCTGCCGCCATTCAGAACTTCTGCCCAATCGGCAAGGAGTTCCAAAAAGCCATTGTGGTTGTTAGTCCTCCGGGGACCAAACTCCCTGAGGAGGTGGCTCCTTTATTCCACGCCGTTAATCACCAGTTGCCCGACGAAGCCGAATTGAAGGAGATCTACGACAACACTGTAGGGGTGTTGACTACAGTTGATCCAGAACGGGTCACCAAGGCCATCAAGGCTGCGTTGGGCATGACGCGGCTACAGGCCGAAGGAGTATTCGCTGCGGCTTATGTAGAGCACAAGGAAGTGCCGCCTGAAAGTGTCTGGCAGTACAAAGCCAAGATTCTCAATCAGGACGGTCTGGTCGAGTTGCTGGACACGCGTCTCAAGTATGCCGATGTCGGTGGTAATGAAGGCGTCAAGGGTTTCCTGCGCAAGTTGCTGGCGCCTAACCCCATGGACGCAATTGATAAAGATGCCCGAGCTAAGGGTATTGTGCTGGTTGGTCCTCCCGGTACTGGTAAGTCTCTGATCGCCCAGACAACGGGCAACGAGTTTGGCATTCCTACGTTGCTGGCTAATCCCGGCAACTTGATGGGTGGTTTGGTGGGCGAGACCGAGAAGAACACTCGTAAGTTCTTTCAGGTGTGCAAAGCTATGTCCCCGTGCGTCGTGATCATCGACGAGGTGTCCAAGGTCATGCCAGCCGCAGGTGGTGACCGTGACGGCGGTGTCGGCAGCCGCATGTTGGGTACGTTCTTGACCCAGATGAATGACATCAAAGAGTCAATCTTCTGGGTGTTCACCGAGAATGACATCAGTAACATGCACGAGGCGTTTACTCGTGCCGAACGTGTCGATGCTATTTTCTATGTTCGACTTCCTGACGATAAGCAACGGGCTGAGGTATGGAACATTTACCTCAAGCGCTTCTTCCCTGCGACGATCGCCGGAGTGCCAAACGCCCGCAAGTTTGAAGCAGATGTGGACGGAATCATCGAGGAGTACAAAGCCAAACGAAAGGATATTGGGGCTTTTGCTCAAAGGATTGCAATGTCGTTGTTGGTTAAAGATAAAGCTGGGCGTGACGGATACATTGCACAAATCACGGCGCTTGATGATGTTCTAGGTCGTGCTGTGCAAGGCTACATCGTGAACGACGAGGGATGGACTCCTGCCGAGATCCGTTCAGCGTGTCGTCTGGCTTGCAGGTTGGCCGAGCCTTTGTCCGAGACTCAGCAGCGTATCCGTCCTGTTGCTGTGTCTGCGGCAAAGCAAATTGGCAAGCTCGATAAATGGGCTTCGGAATGCGCTTTAGATGCTTCAACTGGCAAGCTGTTCAAGGTAGCTGCCACAGCGACAACGGAAACCACGACACCGCCTATTACAGGGCGTCGTCGGCTTCGTGGTGAATAACAGTACTCGTAGTGGGCCGGGATAAACTTTGCCCGGCCCACTTTGCGGAGGTTCTTATGCATACGCCCGGTCCGTGGAGTTTCAAGGACGGATTCGTACTAGCCGTTGGTCCGGTAAATGATCCCGAAGGGGAAGCAGTGGCCCACATTGTCAATCATCCTTTGGAAGCCTTTGACAATGCCCGATTAATTGCAGCAGCACCTGTCTTGTTAGAAGCCCTCAAAGTCATGTGGGCTACGTACAGAGAAGATGATAACGAAGCCACAGATCAAGCGCGCGCAGCTCTTGATCAGGCAGTGTCGTTTGTTACCGAAGAAGTTTGAACTGGAGAAAGAAACGTATGAGCACTATCACAACAGGATCCGAGCAGATGAGTTTCAATTTCGATGAGACCAAGCCAACGATTAGTCCAAACCAGCACGCAGCCACGATTACTAATATTGCTTTGAACTGTCAGGAAGTTACGTACGCATGTTCTTGGTTTTCTCAATCGAAACAGGTCGATGCCAAGACTAAATTCCAGATGGTCTCGGTAGTGTCCGGGGAAAGCAAAGGTTTCGGTGTCAGCAAAAAGTTGCTCACGTCAGGACATCCTTTGCTGAGTGAATTGAGCACCTGTCGGCGTAATATCCACGCATGGCGAGATGCTTTCACAATCGTAAAGGCTAATGCAGCTAACGACACCACCATCGAAGGCGGCGTCAGGCTGATCCGCGTCGAAGACATGGAAGAGTTCGAGCGCGGTTTCTTCTTGCGACGAGACCAACTGTACTCAGCGGCAGATCGGGTGACGGAGCATCTTAATGTTCCGTATACTGATGTTGACGGTACAGTCTGGGATTCCATTCTAGATCTTGACCGTCAACGCCTTGGAGATCAGTTCAACCTCCGTGACTACCCAGATAACTTGCGGCAGGTCATCACTGTAAGCGATCCTGTCTACACGGCGTACAAGCCATCCGTACGATTACCAGCCGCAATCTACCAACGGGAGTGCTCCCGTGTCGCTTCGGAAATTGACCGTACAATCCAGACTGCCACCGACTATATCACGTCGGAGTTGCAGACGGCTTTTGAAACGTTGGCCAATCAATTGGTGCAACGAACACGAGTCCATCCACACGAGATGGATACTGAAATTGTCCGCTTCACTAACGCCGAAGTCGTGCGGCAGACTGTTAGCGGAGACAACATCACGGTCGAGTTGAAGTACGCCGTGGATGGCGACAAGAAAGTTACCGAAGTCTTGACGATGCCCACAGAAACGTTCAAGACACGGTTCTGTCCTGTCGAAACGGAAGAGCGCAAGCGTATCACCACTTCGACCATCCAGCACATCATGGAAAAGCTGAATGGCTTCGGTCACATCCGATCCATGTTGGGTGCGCAAGGCGTTCAGATGGATGCTGCCTTGGATCAAATCCGGGCACAGTTTAGTCGTGTCGGTGGGCGTAGCGAAGAGATCGCTCACGAGATCAAGCAAAGCAAGAGTTTCCGTAAGTCTTTGGCTACGGCACTGACCAGCAGCGTGGAAACGTTGCTTGAACAGGCCGATGACGTGAAGAAAGTAAGGCGTGCTGTGAATCTGGACGCTATCAAGTTGTGGGAAAAAGATTGACGGGGGTGATATGACTTCCGAAGAACTGCAAGAGATCCGGAGGTGCGTAGACAAAGTAATCGATTTGTTTCACGGAGATGACGATTACTTTGGCCCCGTGTTGATTGACGAGTATTTGAACGACGCGCAACGGCTATTGTCAGAACTGCAACTCAAGGTATCTAAGCACCAATACTGCGCAATACCACCAAAGGCCGGTGTCGTCAAACGCCGGCCTATTAACTTAACCACAATTGCTCGATGGGAGGAATGCCATGGGACCTGAGCAGCCGATTGATCCACCCGATGATTATCTAGAATATTCGGAAGAAGAAATGGACGAATTGGAACAAGAAGACGAAGCCTTATACGACGAATCGATTGATCGCCTAATAGACGAACGTAACGAATTCTGATACACTTTGCGTACTGGTTGGGCGGGGTCTTGTTTTATTCTACCCGCTGTCAGAGCGGACGAGTCATAACGTCACTACGATGTCTGTTGTTTAACGCTGGCAATCCTAACGGCTAGACAGACATACCAACACAATCGAGACAGGAACCGGTCTTGATGCTCTGACAACAACCGTTTCTTATTTGCGTTTAAATAAACTCTGGTGTGAGAGTTACACGGCCCGGGGCACACTACCCCGGGCCTTTTCGTAGGCAGGCATATGAAAACAAGGACTTACCACATTAGCAATTTTGGATCATTCGCTCCTGCTAACGTAGATGCCGTAGATGGGTACGTAACTATCCACGACAGTGATCGATACAAAGAAGCGTCAGAAGAAGAACTAGGAGCGTGGGAAAACAGCAGATTGCCTGCGGTTAAACACGCAGCGTTGACAGAACGCGCGCAGCGATTACTCGATAGATGGCGAGCTAAGAACTGAACGCATAAGTACTTATAAGGAGATCACCGTGAAGATGTTTTTGTTGAAAGACATGTCTGGACGAGACGCCGTTGCAACGGTAAATACGTCTCATGTCTTAAAACACTTTGGCGGCGACAAAGTAACTGTCCAAGCGTGGGTAAAAAACGCAAAAGTAGGCGATAAGTTAGCGTGCGCCGACTTTAGCGTTCATTCGACAATCATAATTTGTATCGCCGACGGAGGACGCTAATGGCCGAGCAATTTGTAGAGATTGATTTAAAGCAAATTGCCGAAACGGCATTTACCGAAAAAGACCTAAAGAAAATGGCCAACGACAGAAACGCAGTCCAAAGCGTGGATTGGACGTCGTCGGTCATAGAAGCATTGGAAGAAGTGCATTGGCTTGAGACGTTACTGATGGATTACATCAAGGCAAATTACAATAAATAAGTACTTATAGGGAGACAGTCATGTATTCACGACCAGAAGCAGCGGCATTGGTACTTTGTGTGAAGGTGCTGACCGAACTGAACCTGCAATACCCACTGGCACTGGACAAAGCGGTGCAATTGGCAGGTAGCAATGACGATAAGTTTGAAGCCGCTCTCGATCAACTTACACAGATGGCCGAAGCCGCAAAGGAGCAGTTAGGATGAAATACCAAGTTAAGATCACGTCAATTCAAACGCACACGCTAGACGTGCTTGCGGACAACCGTTACGAAGCGCTTGAAAAAGCAAAAGATATGGTAAAGCACGCTGATCCTAGTGAGTATCGAACCGAGCTGGAAAGCATCGCGCACATCACGATGCTGGAAGTTGGCTCTGGGTACGAATGGATGATCAGAGAGACGCCTAGTTCGATTGCATGGCGGAGAACTGAACATGAGAACGTGTGACAGTTGCAACGATACAGTCGAGCGCCGTAACCTGCGACTGACGCCTACGTGGGTTATCGCTGTCTGCCGTAAATGCTTCGATCAAGAAATGCAGTGGCGGTACATGATCGACAAAGAATGGCCAGCAGAGACATGGGAAGGACTAAGCACCAATGACAGTCAAGAGATACCTCCCGGACGGATCAATCCGGCAGGTAGTGGATCAGGCGACAACATATCGCCACAGGCATGAGATGCCTGCCCGTGCATCCAGAGTAGAAGTAATTGAAACCGGCGATTGCGCCGGTAAATTTTCGGTAGACTTTGAGCCGTTGTTTAAGATTACGGGCAGAACAGAACATTACTTCTGTCTGCCCGTCGTGTTTGATTCGTATCATGCTGCGGTAAAAGCTGAGGTTGATTGGCTAGTGACTAATTACGTACTGGAGGCAACATAATGCAAGAACGTATCAAGCACGAAAAGTGGTTTAAGTTTAACGGCCTTAAATTCAAAGCCGTTTTGACAACAATAGACGGCGCAAACAAAATAAGCATTTATCCAAGTCGTAATGCCACAAAATGGCTAGAACAAGACGAAGGTAATTACGTGCTTGTGATGATTCAAGTTGCACGCTTGTTTAAGTTGCCACCGCCGGGATCCGCAGAAGAGCGCGATCAAAATCGTTCAAGGTTTCTAGAACGGCTTAGTGCGTCAGTAAATTAGCATAATAAGCCGCAGCAGCTTTGTTCATGTGAACACCTGCTGTCTTAACAACTGCGGGTTTGACTCCTACTTCTGACATTAGGGAGTCAAACATTTCGGCGTCAGGACGCGGAAGAGTTGAGATCTCTTCCGCCAGCTTTTCCGCGTCCACGTCCAGTCCACTTCGCACGCGGTCAGCAAAATCTTCACCAAACAAAGACTTAAGGTCATCCAATGCAACCTTGCCAAAGTCTTGTTTGTTGTACATGCGGCCAGACGTTGTCGATACATGCTCATGCAATTCAGAAGCTGTCTTAGTAAACGTAGCGCTAAAAATTACATCTTCTGGGCGCTGAAGAATAGAACCGTAACCCTTAGTCAAATTAAGCGCACGGTCCGTCGTGTCGATGACTGTGGCCAACTTCACCAATTGATTACTGGTCAGAACCATCTTAGGCGTATTAAGCACGCTGTCAGCCAGCGCTTGCAAAATGTTGCGGTGCTCGTCGTTGTTCGCCAACTTAATACGGTCCTGCAACAATGCATGCACTTCTTTTGGATTGCATACGCCGTGGCCAGCTTGCTTTTCCAGAAACTCAAGTTTGTCACCAACGGCAGCGCCAAACTGTGCTACCTTCTCAAGAATCTTAACAGCCATGCGATTACGATCAGCGTACGTGAAATTATCACGGTATTGATGTAACCAATCTGCTGCTGTCTTAACTTCTAAAGCATTGCGCAACGGCAATCTGCGATCTTTTGATCCAGAATCATCAACCCATACCCACGCATAACTGGAATCAGGCAATACGTCAGTAGCTGTCTTTTCTAATTGATTACTACGAGACTTAACAGCACTGTATTCCGAACGGATACCCCAATGTGCTGCAAACTTTTCAAGTCGAGACTCTATGCGTTTCTGATCTTTTTCAGAAAACTCAGCTTTCTTATCAAAGAAAAAAGCTGTGCTCAACCACGTGCATTGCGGTGTGTGACACGGAAACTGATGACTAATCACATCGGCATAATTGCTAGACGCAACGCCTTTGACGTCATAAATACTTTCAGGACTTGCCTTCTTGACAAATTCTGGCAAAGTATGCGTCAACGACAGACGGTATAATTCAACGCCGTTGTTGTCAGCGATGTGGTCTACATTACGAGGCATAGCGTGCTCCCTCCTAATATCGAACTCAACTGGAACGTTGTTGCCGGTTTCCTAAATCTTGACAAAGCTGACGCTTTGCCGGTCACAGTTGATTGTCCGCTCTGTCATGCAGTCAAAAGCATGGTTGCCTATCAGGATACCACAAATAACGTGGGTTGGCAGCATTGTAAAGCTTGTAAACATAATGGCGACTTTGTTGAATTACTTGCCGCATGTTGGAATATGACTATTGACGCCACATTCGTCGAACTTGGTAAACGCGCCGTCCCCTCTATGATAAGTCTACCGATAGAATCAATTCGGCGCTACCAAGAACAATTTATTGCAGCTCGACACAAAGCGACGGACGCGTGGGCAGCTTGTGAATCTTACTTTCGCAAACCACCCATGGCTGTTAACGCGATACTAAACACATTTAATTTGTCGCAACGTAAATGGGAATCGTTCGTTCCTAAATTAGAACGATACATTGCTGCAAACCATAACAAGGAATTAGAAAAGGCATTAGGTAGCCCTTACAAACATTACGTAGGTACATCTCGCAAAAAGCATTTATACGATCGCATCATTACGTTGCCTGTGCGTTTTCCGGGTGGATGGGGAGACGTTTTGGTGCTGCCATACGAACTAGCACCCGGACTTATTCAAGGCATGCTGTGCGTTGGAAATAGGCACGGTAAATTGCAAAGGCTTTACACGCGATGCCGTACCAGTGACAACACGTTCAATAGCAAAGCCAGACCAAACGATGCAGGCTTGTGGGGATTGTCCGCTAGCATCCTTGGACAAACTACATGCGGAGATTATGCGATAGCGCTAGAAGATCCGTTGATTGCGCTGCGTATTCAATCTCGACACGCGCTAATGTCTACCACGCCTTTGCCTATCGTATCGTGGTTTTTTGAACCGCATCAAAATACGCAAACGGTGTCGTGGTCAGCGGTTAAACAAAAAAATATTGTCATTGTCGGCTGCGCGCCAACACCGTCTGTCATACAAGCCGCTTACTCCAGTGGTGGCATGCTAGCGTTGTTGGACATGACTGATGCTGCGTTTGCTGAAATGATTAAAACCAAAAAACCCGAAGATCTGATGCGTTACATTATTCGACGTGCTTTGCCTTGGCGTGATGCGTTGCGAAAATGGTTAACGGCTGCACCCTCAAACAAAGTCAAAGAATTCTTCAACGCTTTATTACTAGCCAATATAGATGTTGATGAAATTGCAAACGAGTACAAAGACTGGGCACAAGAGCACACTGTTATTGATGGCGTAAAGTGCGTGCGATTGTTTGACAAAAATAAAGCATGGCTTGTTGTTGAAAACAAAGACGGTTGGTTTATAAGACTTGCGCCTACAGATTTTCTGCAAATGACTAATTTTTCTGTCAGACTTAAATCAATCTGTCAGCGTGGAATTGATCACGTGGCGGAAAGTGTGTTGTGGTTTAAAGGCGAAGCGTTGCCAGTCACTTTCTCTAAAACAGAACTAGCCGACGAAAACCAATTTCAGCAAAAAATTATTACAACATGTATTGATGCCGGACTTGGCTTACCCAAGATTAATTCGGGGGACATGTCGCTTCGCCGCATATCACGACTTTTCCAAGAACCTAAAATTTATCAATACCCGGGTGACGTTGAAGACGACGTTGAATCAGATCTCCTCCCAATCGACGACGCGACGGGGTTTGGCTAATTCTTCCAGATCCATAGGGATTTGAAATTTCATAGTAACGGACAAATCTGGCCAGCGTTTTGCAATGTGCCACAACGCGCAAGAACCGATGTTAACGGCTTGTGCAAAATCGTCAGGTAAATTAGGATGCCGCACAATCACGTATCGATCTGTTGTTCCGCGACCATCAATTTTTTCTTCTAGCAACGCCAAGAAATCTCGAATTAAACCAGCATCGTCTGCTGATTTAAAATCGTATTGGAAAAATCGAATTAATCCAAACTTGATACATTGCGACGTCAACACCAACGCACGTGATTTGTCTACGGAATACCAGTGGCGTGGATGTGACTCAGTGGCGGGATGAAACGTCATAATGTTGTGCTTGGCTGTTGTGTGATAAGCAATCGGCACAATATTCTCAGCAGGCCAACCAGCTTGATGCACAAACGTTTCACGGATGGCTCCAGCGCCGCCATAATCATGCACAAGATGAGAACAGCGAAACCGATTAAGAGTTTCTACAACCAACTGTGATTCGTAATAATAATCGTGGGTTTTAAGTGAACGCATGCCCCACAGAACATCAATTATGCCATCAGCACGATAACCCAATACAGCTAACGACGTGAAACTGGTGCGGCTTTTACCGCTGTCACCAGTTGCCTTAAGCGTGCCGCCACCGCCACCCCAATCAACAGCTAATACGCGTCGAACGTATCCACCGATCTGATCCGCAGCTTTCCGCCAGTCGTTCGGCCACGGTAATACAGCAGCAGCTTTAAGATCTGTTTCCGACAACAGTTTAGAACCTTCGTCGTAACTTTCTCCGCACACTTCATTCAAGAACGTAGTAAATGTCGTATTTGCCCGGCCTTGTGATTTGCCAATCAAAATGTCCCATTTTTCAGGGTTGGCGTAATGCATAGGCAAAATAATCTGTGGAATGTGATAGCCAGAAAACGACCAACGTCTTTCTGGATACGCATGTACCCACCGACCTGACCGAGGGTTTAAGTGCTTACGGCATTTGGCACAAACAACTCCGGGAATCTTTTCACTAATTTCTTCGTGCCATGGTCCTAACATCTTTAATAAATCATGAGATAGCGAAGGTACATTCCAATAGTTACAACCGCTATGATGACATTTAATAATCCACTCAGCCTGACTACTGTCTTGCCACAATTTCTCCATTGTGTTATCTAGTGTCTTTGGTGTGCCAGAGTAAGCTTTCACAGCATATGGACTGCCAGAAAGTGTTTCATGAATGATTTGTAAAAAATCATACTGTATATCTTGTACTTCATCTATAGCATTTTTATCTGCGGGAATACCTCGAGTACGTTCCGCATCTAAAAATGCATACGAAAAATACATGTTAGAACCGTTATTAAATTGACGCTGCAATACGTTTTGCGCCAAGTCTTCGCTAACCAAAAGTTCTTTACTTGGTGACGATTCAATAAATTCCCGAACATAGTTATGTGAAAACCGTCGAATCATTTCATACAACGGTGTCACATACAACGTTGAAAAATACGGCATTGAAATCGCCGTGCTAATTCCTTGTGCAGCTAGTGACGTGGATTTACTAACCTGTCGTCCGGTTTTTAGTAACGTTGCGCGCGGAATCCTCGTACGAAAAAACGGCTCAAACGGAAAATAATTATCCAACGAATACGGCTTTCCTTTAAGTGAAAATAGCAACGGTAATAAAGGCTTAAGCGTCGGCGTTCCGCTTTCTCGCAATGCCTTTTGCAATTTCAAGATTTTTTTGACGTTGTCACTGGTATAGCCAACAAGTTCAGGTTCTAGAATTTTTGGCGTTAAATCAACGGCTTCAGTCACGATAGGAGTACCTTATGCCGCGCAAAAGTGCCGAAGACGCGTTTCTTGACAATTTGCACAGTTTGTTAAAATTGATCTTTGAGTCTATCTTTGCCCTTGTCCTCGGTACAGTGCAAACATTGTTAAGCATCTACAGTAGTACCAGCCTTAAGGAACACATGCCATGGCTAAATCGCGCTCCCCCGTCACGTTCCTCCGCCGTTCCGGAATCAATCCCAACGAAAGTCTCCGTCCCCGACCACGCGTCTACCCTGCCGACTTACTTGTTAACTTCCTTCCAGTCGATAAACGCCCGATCAGTTCCTTCCTTGAAGCAGAAGGTAAACCGCAACCAGATCGCGGAACGATGAGACCATGGAGCAATGAACCGGTACAATAAACTTTGTTGCCGGTGGAGTTCCGCACGTAAATGCGGGTAGTGCGCTTAAAAGAATTCCACCGGCAACGCTTCCACAGGCAAACACATGTTCTTTAAGTTTGTAGTCTGTTCCTTAGGAGCAGGCACGATACTGTCAGTATTGACTGGCAGTTACATCCCAATGATTGCAGCATCCTTTCTACTGTATTTACTGTTGAATTTGCGTGAAAAATCTAACAACGGAGAAACACTATGAATTGGTTTAGTTTATTGCTTGCGGCTTTCGCCACGTGGCAAGTCATTGAGATATGGCATCACAGTTCTTTGTTTGCAGAGCAGCGCGCACGGCTGGAACTGTACAACAATTACTTCAGTAATTTGTTGCTTTGTCCTTGGTGTTTCTCAGTTTGGATTGGTTTCTGTTTTGCGGGATTGGTATTGGCAAGCGAACTGACACAGAATAACCTTTGGTTGTTTCCGGCGTTTGCTTTCAGTGTTTCACGATTTGCAAACATCGGCAACGACGTGTTTCACCACCGTTGTCGTACGCCGCGACTAACATGGAATAAATCAAATGACCGAAACGACGAACCCCTCCCGTTTTGACCACGACGTTGCCATGGAATTTCAAGAGGTTGCGTTAAAAGCGTTGCTTCGACACGCAGACTTACGGGGAATCGTCGTCATATTTGATTACCACAATGAGTTAAATCTTACCGATACCATATCAGGTATTTGGCAAACCCGGTCTCAGAATGAAAAATCGCCAAGCGAGCTGTTTGGCGGTATCGGACAAACCACACGCATGTTAGAGGGCATGATCCAGCACATCGACACTATGGTTAGTTCTGCCCAAGAAAAAATGCAAGTGTTGCTGGTTGAAGCCAAACGCGTCCTTAGTCAAACACAGGAATAACACGAGTAATTTTATGTTGTTGCAAGATGCTTTAAAAGAAGCTTATATGCGCGCGCAATTGCTTAAAGAACCGTGTTACGTCTTGCAAGAAGCTAACTGTGATGCTTTTTATACGTTGCCGCAAAAAGAACTTGTAGCGACAGACATGCCGTATATAAAAGTATTTAGTGCAGGATTTTACGAAATTGTAAACCAAGGATCAGTTCATGGCGGTTTTAACGGCCAACGCAATACGAACAGCGATGCAATCGGGGGAAATAGTCATCCGCCCGTTTCGACTCCGCCAGTTAAACCCGAACAGTGTAAACCTGACACTCGGCAAAACACTGTTAAAGTACGATACGACGCATTTACTGGATTTGCGTACTGAACCGACAACAATCCCAATTGAAATTCCACCAGAAGGCTATGTGCTGGAACCTAACGTTCTGTACTTAGGCCACACCAATGAAGTAACGCATACAAACGTGTATGCCCCATTTATTGAAGGACGCAGTTCAATTGGGCGTATGGGTATTTCTGTGCACATCACCGCAGGATTCGGTGACATAGGATTTAACGGCACATGGACCTTGGAAATCACGGTTGTGCATCCTGTACGCATTTATGCCAACGTGGAAATCTGCCAAGTAGCTTTTCATACAGTAGAAGGAACCACCACATTGAAGTACGAAGGTAAATATAACAATCAAACAGGACCGCGCCCCAGTAGCATCTGGAAAGAATTCCAAGCCGGACGCTATGACGTTACTGAAGGGTAAAGCTAGAATCGTGCTTAATTTCACGTTACTGTAAGTACTGTCGGTGCTTAGTGATGTGAGAACAATTATGCGCAAACGCCGTTACTTTAAACCCGCTCCGGTTGAACAAGAAACGCCGCAATATTCAGCCATAGCTGAATTGCCGCTATCTGTGCGCACAATCAACCACATTGAAAAAGAAGCAGGGTTTGTGTATCTGTATCAAATCATTCCGTTAACCCGTGATCAGATCAAAGAAATGCTTCCTGATAACGGGGACAGGATTGTAGATGAATTAGTCAAAGCGTTGCAACTTGCTGACCTGACTATACCCGAGACATGGATAAGGAATAAAAAACGTGCTAGGAACAAAACTCGACCTGCAACTGACAGTTAATCAAACTGGCCCAAGCTACTCTATTTGTTGTCCGTTGTGTCAAAACCCGGCAATTGCGTTAAAGTCAGCGGAATACAACGACAAAAAAATGACCCTAGATGAATTGCAAAGTAAAAGTGGTTACGAATTATTGTTCAGTTTGTCTTCTGTAACAGTGCGCCTTACTTACGAATGTGTTTTGCAACATCAATTCAACGTGGTCTTACTTCAAGGTCACGATGCAAAGATCCGTTTGGCTTTTACGGTAGATACCCATGAGCCTAGATCCTAATCCGTTTGTAGTTGCTCGATTACACGACGGACGACGACTGACGGTGAATACGTACGAAATTGTTTACGTGGAAGATAACGTGTCGGATCACACGTGCGCCATTAAGTTAAAAACTGGCGAAATGTTCAAACTTGATATGCAAATGGACGAAT